>SL_5KL_010_SEDDRAFT_10001085_pt1 | contig 16745 bp, 19 predicted proteins | sample SodLakKL_010_SED_FD_9118 | JGI IMG/M metagenome (IMG submission 9118)
AGAAGCCGGCGAAACGAACGCAGAGTAACGGGGACAGATTTAAATCTGTTCCCGGGGCTCTCCGGGACCTGTCCACGGGGACTCAGCGGTCCAGGGCCCGGAAGCCCAGTGCGACGTCGTCGGGGTCGTCGCCGGGCGCGATCCACAAATGCTCGTGAACCTTCTCCGGATCGATGCCGGCTGCCGTGACGTCGGCCGGGTCGAGCCGGCCGAGCCACCAGGCCAGCGCGGCCTGTGTGCGGGTTTCGACCCATGGCTCCAGTTCCGGGCTTCTGCGCTCGCGGTAGGCGTCAAGATCCGTGTCCTTGAAGGTCGCTACGGTCTCCAGCAGCCGCAGCTCGGGCTCCCGGTCCGTTGCGCCGGTTGCGCTCAGATAGAGATGCCAGGCGATGCCGGCCACACCTGTGCCGGCAGATAGCCCTCGAGTTCGGGGTCGCCATCCGGAGGCAGCGCGTGCAGATAGCCGTCTCCGGTTCCGAGATTTCTCGCCATCGACTCGAGTGCCGCGCCGGCCCAGTCGAGCAGCGCGGGATCCTCGAGCGCCGCCGCGGCATGGACGAGAGCGGCGATCATCTGGCCCGACGCGTCCGCGAAACTGGTGCGATCCACCGGCGGCGGCGCAAGTTCCTGCCGGTCCTCCAGCGATCGGGCGTAGTAGGAGTCATCCGAAAACTGGCTGCCGAAGAAACGTTCTTCCTCGGGATCCCAGAGGTGATTTCTGAGGTAGTCGAGGTTGCGCTCGACGACCTCGCGGTATGCCGGGGTCCCGAAGCGCGCGTAGGCGTCGGAGAACAGCCACAGGAAGGCCGCGTTCTGGTCCAGGCGCTTCGATGTCTCGAGTGCCCGCTGGCGATCGGGCTGATCCGGGTCGAAGAAGAAGAAGAAACCGCCTTCTTCGGCGTCCCAGAGATCCTCGATGGTCTGATCGAGCAGTCCCTGTATACGTTCCTGCCACTCGTCCTGGCGCAGAAGGAAGCCGAGCGTCCAGGGCTGCGGGCGCTTGCTCAGCGTACCGAACATCGCGCTGCCGCTGAGCCGCCGACTGCGTGGATCGTAGACCTCGTCCAGCATCTCGCGGAACGCCTCGACCGTCTCGATCGGTTCGTCGGCAGGTGCGATTTCGCGGCCGGTGACCGAGATCTGCCGTCGGCGTTCGGCCAGGACCCGCGACAGGTCGGCCGGGCCCACGTGGCCGGTGAACCGGCCACGTACCTCGTCGTGTGCATCGACGATCACCACGAAGGGAAGGCCCCGGCCACCGTACCGGGTGAAGAGATCGCGCCGGCGGTCCAGGTCGATCAGCACGGGGATGTAGCCGCTACGGAGCACCTCGACCACGTCGTCGTGTTCGAGGCTTTCGTCCTGGAAGTCCCGGCACCAGGTGCACCACTGCCCGTGGAAATACAGGAACAGAGGGCGGTTCTCCGCCCGTGCCCGGTGGAACAGCCCGTATTCGAAGCTGTTCCAGTCGATGCGGGAACCNTCGGGCCAGTCGTCCCCGACNGCGGTTCGCGGTGCCGTCAACGCAAGGGCAAGAAACAGGCACGAGAGCACAAACACGGCCAGCGGCCCCGGTTGGTGGCGTGACGGTGCAGCCGGGATGGCGCGGCTGCGGACGCGATCTGGCGTACGGATGCGCTTCATACTCCCTTTGACGCGCGGATGGGCGGGGAATTCCGGTACCCTGAGAACGGTGCGGACACTGGGCTGTGCCGCGTGTTCCGGGTGTTCAGGTGGCCTCTGCTTTCAGGCGTTCCTGCACGCGGTCGAGGACTTCGGCACTGATGCGGCGTACCACCGGACCGGCGACGCGCCCGACGGTCTTGTCGAGCAGGCGGCTGTTCAGCGTGTAGTCGATGATCAGGCTCAGGTCGGTACCGCCCCGGGCCGGGATCAGCCGGTAGCGGCCGGTGTTCGTGATGCCGGTCACGGACTTCCACGTGAGGCGCTCCGGCTCCTCGCTCTGAATGATCTCGATGACCCACTGATAGCGCACTCCACCCACTCGCACGCTCCACTGGTAACGCTCGCCGCCGAGCGGGGTGACGCTCTCGACGGTCCGCGTGTACTGGGGAAAGTCTTCGACATTTCGAAGCAGCCTGAAGACCGTATGCGGATCTGCGGGCAGGAAGGCCTGGGTTTCGATCGATGGCATCAGCGATGCTCCGCGGGGGAACCCCTCTATTCGGCCCGGATGCGGGCGCGGCACGCCGGTGTGCCATCCGCGCGGCCGGGCATTGAACTCTGGCGACCCCGGTTGGATACTGTGCGCCGCAACACCATAACGGTACCCGGGGGACGAGATGGACCAAACCGACAACTACATGGACCTGCGCGATTCGCGGCTGACAGCTGGGCTCTCCGATGAGCAGGTCAAGCGGCTGGCCGGCATCACGTATTGCCGCAAGCTTAACGATAACGAAAAGCTTTTTCAGGAGGGCGAAACGGACGATGCCCTCTGTGTAATCACCTCCGGCAAGCTCGCCGTGACCCGCAACGTCGGCGGCGGTCAGGAAGTCACGCTGCATATCCTGCAGGCTGGAGATCTGGCCGGCGAGATGGGTTTTGTTGGCGGGCGTCCCCACAGCGCGTCCCTGCGCGCGATCGGCAACCCGACGGTGTGCACCTTCAACCGCAAGGACTTCGAGTCAGTGATCGAGTCCGACCCCTGGCTCGTGTACCAGGTGATGAAGAACATCGTGCAGGTCGGTCACGACATCCTGCACCGGATGAATGCGCAGTTCGTCGAGATGTCCAACTACATCTCGCATCAGCACGGCCGTTACTGAGCCGGAGTCAGCGGATCAGTCGTCCGTGCCCTCGCCACCGGATCCGGAGCGCGCCAGTGCCTCGGCGCGGCGCGCGATGGCGCGTGTCAGGCCCGCGAAAAGGAACAGGTGGGCGGGGACCAGCGCATACCAGTAGAGCAAACCCCAGACCCCTGCCGGATGCCAGTAGGCGGTGACGCGGATTCGGGTGCTGTCGCCTTCGGGCACCAGCTCGAATTCCAGTACTCCCGAGCCCGGTGCACGCATGCCGAAGAACAGTGTCAAGCGCCGCTGGGGCTGCATCGCGATCACCCGCCAGGAATCGACGGTGTCGCCGACCCGGAGCTCGTCGGGGTCTCGCCGGCCGTAACTGAGGCCCGGTCCGCCGACGATCCAGTCGAGGATCTCGCGGATCTTCCATAGCGTGTTCATGTAGAAGTACCGATTGGCGCCGCCGATCGAGGTGACCACCCTCCACGCATCCGCGACCGGAGCCTTCGCGACCGCCTCGCCGCCGGCGCGCTTCGCATAGTAGGCGTAGTCGGGCCGGTAGTCCCGGAACGCAAAAGCCCCCTCGGTCCAGCGGGCGGCAATCTCGTGGCGGCGCTCTGCCTCGAAGGCCGCGCGCACAGCGGCACGAAAGTCCAGCAACGTCTGCGGCATCAGCCGCTGGATCTCCTCGTTGTCGGCGATGAAGTCCTGGCGCATGCCTTCGATCAGGGCCCGGGCGACCGGGGTGGGGACGGCGGTGACGAAGCGCAACCAGTACGAGGACAGGCGGGGGTGAGCAGCGGCACCGGGATAATGCGGGGCGGCCGTTTGCCGGCTTCCTCGGCCAGTATGCGCATCATCTCCGCGTAGGTCAGGTGTTCCGGACCGGCCGCATCGAGGATTCTGCCCTCGGTCCCGGGCACGTCCGGCGCCCGCACCAGGTAATCCATCAGATTCTCCAGTGCGACGGGCGGGGATTTCGCGAGGACCCAGCGCGGCGTGATCATCACGGGAAGGTGGAATACCAGATCGCGCATCACTTCGAAGGCAGCCGATCCCGGTCCCACGATAATGCCGGCCCGGATCTCGGTGACCGGCACGTCTCCCTCGCGCAACAGGTCGCCGGTGCGCTGGCGGGAGACGATGTGCTCGGTGTCGGCGGACGGTGGCACCAGCCCGCCCAGATACACGATGCGGCGCACGCCTGCGGCGGCCGCTGCCGTCGCGAAATTGGCCGCGGCCTCGAGGTCGATCCGGCCAAAGTTGCGGCCGGCGGCCATCGAGTGCACCAGGTAGTAGGCCGTATCGACATCACGCAGTGCGGGTTCCAGGGTCTCCGGCTTCAGCGCATCGGCGGCAACGCATTCGACCCCGGTCCATTCACGGGCCTCGAGAACCTCCGGTGAACGCGCCGCCGCCCGGACATGAAAACCCGCAGTCTGCAGACGGGGCACGAGGTGGGTACCGATGTAGCCGCTGGCCCCGAAGACGAGCCGAAGGTTGCGGCTGCAGGTGTCTGATCCGGTATCCGTTGGGGCCTGCGCTCTCATCGTGTCGATCCTCGGAAAGAAGCGGTCCGTTGGCAGGGTCCGCCGGGGCGCGCTTCGTGTCCAGAACCCCGGCGCACGCTATCCTGTGGCCGTGCGCTCAAAGGAAGATGCCTCCGTATCGGATGGCCAGCCACAGCGCAAAGAGCAGGGAGAACATCGCGGTCCAGCCGAGCAGGGGATTCAGCGCGTGAGCGTCCCGGTTCGCGGCTTCCCGGCTCAATAGAGCGGCTCCGGCGAGCAGCGCGACCCACGCAAGCCAGGTCCAGCCCGGCAGCCCGAGCGGCAGGGCGACGAGAACCGGAACCACGAGCAGAACGGCAAACAGCCGCCGGGTGTTCTGCGGGCCGATCCGGACCGCCAGCGTATGTTTCCCGGCCCGCGCGTCGCCGTGGCGGTCACGCAGATTGTTCACCACCAGAATCGCGGCGACGGGCAGGCCCACCAGGACCGACGCCAGGATCGCGTCAAGGCCGATCGGACTGCGGTGGGCGAGCAGGCTGCCCAGCACGGCCACCGGCCCGAAGAAGAACCAGACGGCGACCTCGCCCAGCGCACGGTTCGCGTAGGGGCGGCGTCCGCCGCTGTAGCCCAGCACGCCGAGCAGCGCCAGCGCCCCGAGCACCCACAGCAGCCAGTGGCCGGCGACTATCAGCCAAAGCCCGCTCACCACTGCGATGCCCAGCGTGAGGCCCAGGCCGACGCGGAGCTGCCCGGCGCTCAGCAATCCGCTCTGCAGGGCTCGCGTGGGACCGAGACGGCCCGCCTGGTCCACACCCGACAGTCCATCGAAGAGATCGTTGGCGAGGTTCACCGCGATCTGGAGTGCCAGTGCACAGACCACGCACAGAACCGCGGTGATCCAGGAGAAGTGGCCCACGACCACCAGTGTCTGTCCCAGGAGGACCGGGCCCAACGCTGCGGGAAGGGTCCGTGGCCGAACCGTCTGCGACCAGATCTGAAGGGAGTTCAAGTTCTGCACATCCTCGTCATTCCGCATTACGGTGATCTCCCCGGCGCCGAGCGTTCGGGCTTGCGCCCACCGGCTTAACCGGATTCGTGCCGGGAAGTGTGCGCCGGAAGCAGGGTGACTGCTATCCTGCGCGTCGAGCCGCAACGCAACGAATCCGCGAGCGATGGTCCCGTGGTCCCGGCGCGGCGGCAGTCTAGCATCCGCGGCCCCGTTGTATTCGGGTCAGACGGACCCGGCTGTAATTGGCGCGAAAAGGGAGCGAAATGGCGGGGGAGTGGTTACCGCAAGTGGTATTGCCGTGGATCCTGGCGAGCGTGATGCTGGCCATGGGACTGAGTCTCACCCGCGAAGACTTTGCACGGGTACTGCAGCACCCGCAACGGGTGGCACTGGGCCTCGGACTGCAGATGGTCGCGCTGCCACTGCTGGCCTGGGGGCTGGTGCTGCTGCTGCCGCTGCCGCCGATGGCGGCCGCGGGTCTCCTGCTTGTGGCACTGGTCCCGGGCGGGGCGACTTCGAACATGTTCAGTTACCTCGTGCAGGGGGACCTCGCGCTGTCGGTCAGCCTGACCGCAGTCGCGGCGATGCTGGTCCCCTTCACCCTGCCGCTGATCATGGGCTGGAATTTCCAGCTGCTGGGTCTTGCCGCTGAAGGATTTTTGCTTCCCTACTGGAGCACCGTGGGGCAACTCCTGCTGGTGACAGTGGTACCGGTGACCCTGGGGATGGCGCTGCGGCGGTGGCTGGGCGACCGCGCTGTTCAGGCCTGGCTGCCCCTGGTAAAGATCTTCACCGGTGTGGCGATGGTCAGCATCGTTCTGGCACTGTTTCTGGCCTACCATCAGCGTCTTCCGGCGTTGTTGAGCCTCGAGACGCTCGCCGTGCTGCTGCTGTGCATGTCGGCCATGGCGATGGGTTATCAGGCCTCGCGGCAGTTCGGACTCCCCCGGGACAGCTCGCGCGCGATCACGGTGGAGGTGGGGGTTCAGAACGCCGGGGTGGCGATGATGGTGGCCTTTGCGATCCTGCACTTACCGCAACTCGGGCTCGTGCCGCTGCTCTATGGTCTGCTGATGAATGTGCCGGTCTTCCTCTGGGTGTTTTATTGCCTCTGGCGGGATCGGCAGCTGGTGGCGGTGGCCGACCGTTCCTGAGCCGTTCTCGGACGTATCTGTGCGCCCCCATGCTGCAGGAGGCGAGCCCTCTCGCCGATTCGACGCCGGATCGGCCAGGGGGCGGGCCTCCTGCAGGGCGAGGACAAAAAAGGGCCGGAGGATCGCTCCTCCGGCCCCGTGCTGGCCGTGAAGGCCAGAAAGCCGGGAGCACATTCAGTGCCCCCGGCGGTTCGGTCAGCTGACCTTGACCGTTACGCCCGGCTTCCCGTCCGGTCCGACCATATGCACCGCGCAGGCGAGGCAGGGGTCGAAGCTGTGGATGGTGCGCAGGATCTCCAAGGGCTGCCCCTCGACCGCCAGCTGGTGGTTGTCCATCAGTGCAGCCTCGTAGGGACCCGGCTGGCCTTCGGCATCACGCGGCCCGGCGTTCCAGGTGCTGGGCACCACCGCCTGGTAGTTGGTCAGTTTGCCGTCGTCGATCACCGAGTAGTGGGTCAGTGCGCCCCGCGGGGCCTCCATGTACCCGACACCCTTCGCGTGGCTCGGCCAGGTCTTCGGGTTCCACATGTCGTCGTTGAAGGTCTTGAGGTCCCCGGCCTTCAGGTTGGCCACCAGGTTGTCGTACCAGACCATCATGTTGTCCGCGATGATCTTGCTCTCGAGCGTCCGGGCTGCGGTGCGGCCCATGGTCGAGAACATCGCCTCGACCGGCAGGTCCAGCTGGGTCAGGGCCATCGTGGCGAGCTCTCGCGTCGGCTCGTGGCCGCTCGCGTAGAGCATCAGCACCCGGGCGAGGGGGCCGACCTCCATCGGGCGCCCGCGCCAGCGCGGGGATTTCAGCCACGAGTAGTCGTTTTCGACCTCGAGATGCGAATACGGCGTCTGCGGACCCGTGTAGTTCAGCTTGGTTTCGCCGTCGTAGGGATGCAGCCCGACGTCCTTGCCGTCCTCGTAGTCATACCAGGAGTGGGATATGAACTCCTGTACCTGCTCCGGGTCGTTCAGATCCAGCGGGTGGATCGTTGACAGATCGCGGTCCAGGATCACGCCTGACGGAATCAGATAGTCGGACACGTCGCCGTATCCCTGCGCCGGGAAATCGCCGCAGGTCAGGAAGTTGCCCACGCCCTCGCCCCGCTCGAACCAGTCCTTGTAGAAGCTGGCGATCGCGAGGGTGTCCGGCAGGTAGACCTGCTCGACGAATTCCTGCATCTGCAGGATCGCGTCGCGGACGATGCTGAGGCCGGTGTCGTTGAACGTCGTTTGGCCAGTGCCGCCCGGGCCGCCGCTGAACGCCGTCGGCGCGCCGCCCACCGCGAAGTTCGGGTGCGGATTCTTCCCGCCGAACACCGCGTGCAGCTTGGCCACGTCGCGCTGCCAGGACAGGGCATCGAGGTAGTGCGCCACGGCCATCAGGTTTGCCTCGGCCGGGAGCTTGTACTCGGGATGGCCCCAGTAGGCGTTCGCGAAGATGCCGAGCTGGCCCGATTCGACCAGGTTCTTCACCTTCGTCTGCACGTCGGCGAAATAACCGGGCGAATTGTTCCGGTAGTTCGAGAGCGACTGCGCCAGCTCCGATGTTGCCTTGGGATCGGCATCGAGTGCGGAGACCACGTCGACCCAGTCCAGCGCGTGCAGGTGATAGAAGTGCATCACGTGGTCGTGGATGTACTGGGCCCCGGTCATCATGTTGCGGATCAGCTGGGCGTTCGGCGGGATCGGGTAGTCCAGCGCGTCTTCGATCGAACGGATGGACGCCATCCCGTGGACCAGCGTGCAGACGCCGCAGATGCGCTGGGTGAAGGCCCAGGCGTCGCGCGGGTCGCGGCCCTGCATGATGATTTCAAGGCCGCGCACCATGGTTCCGGAACTGTATGCGCTCTGGATACGGCCTTCGTTGTCCGTCTCCGCCTCGATGCGCAGGTGACCCTCGATACGGGTAATGGGATCAACAACAACTCTATCTGCGCTCATCGCTTAGCATCCTCTACAAGGTTTTCAGCCACCAGTTCGAGCAGGCTGTTCATGTCTTTGCCCCAGCTCAGTTTCTCGCCGCTCTCATCGAAGTTCTGGCGGCAGTTGGAGCAGCTCGTGACCATCATCTCCGCTCCGGTCGAATCAAGCTGCCGGAACTTGTTGGCCATGATCTTGTAGCGGAGCGTGTCGGCGCGGTGGATCGTGATCACGCCGCCGCCACCGCCGCAGCAGAGGTTCATGTTGCCACCGCTCTCGGCCTCCCGGAGTTCGACGCCCAGCGCCTCGAGCACCTTTCGGGGTGCCGGGGTGGCGCCGCCACGGCGCGAGACCTGGCACGGATCGTGGAAGGCGACGGACTTGTTCACGGTCTTCAGCTTCAGGTCTCCGGCATCGACCGCATCGGCCAGGAACTCGGAGATGTGCTGGATCTTGAAGGGCAGGGGTTTGCCGTACATGTTCGCCCCCTGCCAGCGCAGTGCCTGGTAGGCGTGGCCGCATTCCGGCAGGATCACCAGCTTCGCGCCGATCTTCTCGGCGGTGGCGATCACCTTCATCGACATGTCCTTCTGCCAGCCCGTGTTGCCGGAGAGCATGCCGAAGTTGGTCGCCTCGTAGCCGTCGGTCCGGAAGGTCCAGGACTTGCCCATGTGGTTCAGGATCTTCGCCGTGGCCGCCATCGATTCCGGGTATTTCTGGATCTCGATGGACGACATCAGCACGAGCACGTCAGCCTGGTCCTCGTCGATGTGCATTTCGACTTCGTGTTCGTCACCCATCCACTCGACACGGTCCTCGAAGACCGAAGGTGTGGCACCCAGCGGGCTGCCTTCCTTCTGTGCCTTCGCGGTAACCGTGTAGAGCTCGTGCGGGACCAGTCCGGCGTGGAACATCGCGTGACGCGCCATGCCGACCAGGGTCGCGATGTCGATACTCATCGGACAGATCATCGTGCAGCGACCGCACATGGTGCAGGTGTCGTACAGCAGTTCCTGCCACTCCTTGAGCTCGTCGACCGTAACTTTCGGCTTCAGATTGAGGGTCTTGTACAGGAAGGCCAGCGGTCCGGCCTCCCGCTTGTAGGCCTGCTTGAACGGCTCGAGCTTCCAGATCGGGGTGTGGCGCGGGTTGCCGCTGGCCTCGTAGAACGGGCAGGCGTGGGCACAGGCACCGCAGTGGATGCAGGCCTCCATATAGGTCGCGCTGACCCGTCCAAAGTCCTTGGCAAAATTCACCATCGCCTTCTCGATGCGCTCGTCATCGGTCATGTCGCCCTGGACGTCGAAGCGTTCCTCGGGCTTGGTAACGGAGAAGCGTTTGGATTCGAAGTCGAGCTCGATTTCGGTAACGGTTGTATTACTCATGCCATGCCCCCTCTACGCGCAAAGCGGGAACCGGTGGTGTAACGGGACACCACGAACCAGAAGGAATGCATCAGCTTGCCGAACGGGAAGTAGATCAGCAGCAGCCAGACGCTCAGAAGATGGATCGCCAGTCCGGTCTCGTAGTGCGGCCACATGCCCATCGTGGTCATCAGACCGGTGACGAAGGGTGCGGTGGTCACGAACCAGGTGGCGTAGTCGTCAAAGTTGGAGATCATCCGCTGCACCGGGTTGACCAGGCGCTTGATCAGCGCGATGAACAGCGCGAGTGTGGTGACCACGGCCACCGCGGTGATCACGCCGCCCGGCAGGGTCCACCAGGTGAAGCCCACGATGTCGGCGAAGAAGAGCATGTGCGGCGTGCCAAAGATCAGCACGATGAACAGGCCCAGGTGAATAACGTAGCCGACGATGTACTGGGTGCCGACCTTGGGGACAAACGGCTTGTAGGGCCAGGCGTGAACGAACAGGCCCTTGATGCCTCCGATCCAGGCGCCCTTCTGGCGGGGCTCGGATAGATCCTTTTTCTGGCGCAGGGCCCAGACGCCGACCAGGCGCCAGACGATGCCTACCACGAAAATGATGATCGCGATCTGCATCGCGGGTCCACGTGCAAAGTCAAGGAGTGTCATGGCTACTTGCCTCCCGAGATCTTGTCTTGGTTACGACGGGACATGACGGCCGATGCCGCTCCCAGTGCCACACCGGCGGCAGCCGCGATCGCGATACCTTCCGCGGTACCCCACTGGCCGGCCGAGAGCGGCTTGTAGAAGCCTTCCTTGTCCCAGAAATCGGGCTCGGAGCAGCCAATGCAGCCGTGACCGGACTGGATGGGCCAGCTGACGCCCTGGTTGAACTTCAGGGTTGCACAGGCGTTGTGGGTAATCGGGCCCTTGCAGCCGAGCGGGTACAGGCACCAGCCCTTGCGCGCGCCTTCGTCATCGAAGCTGTAGGCGAACTTGCCCTGATCGTAGAAAGTGCGCCGGTAGCAGCGGTCGTGAATGGTGTCGGCGAAGAAAGCCTTCGGCCGCTTCAGGCGATCCACCTCGGGCAGCGCACCGAAGGCGAGGAAGCTGGTCAGCACGCCGGTCATCACCTCGGGCATCGGGGGGCAGCCCGGCACGTTCAGGATCGGCTTGTCGGTAATGATTTGGTCGACTCCGACCGCGCCCGTCGGGTTGGGGTTGGCCGCACCGACACCGCCGAAGCTCGCGCAGGTGCCGATGCTGACGATCGCGGCCGCGCCTTCGCTCAGTTCGCGCAGCGAGTCCAGGTGGCTCTGGCCGTGCGATACGGAGTAGATCCCGTCGTCCTTCAGCGGGATGGAGCCGTCCACGAGAAGGAGATACTTGCCCCAGTTCTCCTCCATCGCGGTCTGGATTGCCTCGATCGCCTGATCACCCGCGGCCGCCTGCAGCGTGTGCTGGAAATCCAGCGATACGAAGTTGAAGATCAGGTTCTCCAGCGTTGGCGCGAAGGACCGGGTCAGCGACTCGAGGCAGCCGGTGCACTCCTGATAGGCCATCATGATCACCGACTGCCTGCGGGCCTGAGCCAGCGAGTCGGCCATTGCCGGCACCATCGCGGCAGGGATGGCCATGGAGGAGGCCACCCCCGCGCAGAACTTGAGGAAGGAACGCCTGGAGATGCCCTGGCGCCGCAGTTCCTCGCCTAATGTCAAATCGTGCTCTTTCATGCCGACCCCCTTTGTGCAAGTCGTCGCTGGATTGCGAGTGGTCACTGTTGCTTCGGGTCCAGTTCGTCGAACGTGGACGGAAATTGTCGGGCGCTCGCCTGAATGTCTTCGCGATGGGCCTCGAGGATCATCGGGACCGTGCCGATCTCCAGTTGCTGGGTGATTACGCGATCGTCCTCACCGAGGTACTTGACCCACCAGACCCCGGGGTATGCGGTCTCGAAGACCTCGGTGGGGCCCGCGGCGTTGATCCGGGCCTCGACCTCTCCGCGTCCCAGCTTCTCCTCGAGCAGCTGGAGGTCGCCGTCACTGAGCGGGAGGTTCGTGAGCTCCACCACCTGCCGGTCTCCGCCTTGCGATACCGTGTTCAGGTGATCGGCGACCTCACGCAACAAAGCGACGGCGAGTCCGGTGGTTTCGGACGAGCCGGGTACGGGGCCCGAGTCGAGCTTGACCGCGATGTCCTTCAGGCTCATGCCTGCCACCTCCGGACCAGTTCCATCACCCGTTCGCCGGCGGTGGGCAGAGCCCTGGCGACCGCACCCGTTGGCCAGTCGCCCCAGTCGAAGTCCTGCGGCTGGATCCCGACCAGCGCCCGCCGCCGGGGCAGGAGCCCCTCGAGCGCGGCAATCGCCAGCAGGTCCGAAAGGCTCACTTCGTGCACGCTGCTCTTGGCGCCGGTGCTGACGAAGTGATCCATTGCGTCGCCCTCGAACACCTGCACTGTGCCCGGTTCGGCACCGAGAGCCGCCGTATCGACCACGATCAGGGAGTCCGTGGTGACGATCGCGTCCGCGAGCGTGAAGCTCAGCGTCCCGCCGTCCATGAACTCGACGTCCGCCATCCCCGCATGCGCATCCGCCAGTTGCTTGACGACGTGCACGCCGGCACCCTCGTCGGTCAGCAGGATGTTGCCAAGACCCAGAACCAGCACCTCTCGGGTCCTGGCGACGGACGAGGGCGGTGCGGGCTCGGCCCGGTCTGTGCTCGTGCTCATCGTTTCCCTTTCAGCCTGGAGTGGCATGCGTCGGCTCCGCCGGACCTGCGCTTTGTGTGAGAAAGTCGCAGAATGTATGAAAAAATCAGCGTTCTCTTATGCTTGGGCAAAGAATGCGCGACTGGGTCTTTTCCGGCGGTGATCTAGATCACATTCAGGTCCGTTCCAATGTGGGAAGGTTCTCTGCTTGGAGGGCGGTGCCAGGCGCGCTTCGTGGCCGTTGAAGCACCGTCCGGCGGACCGATTGAAGGGGTGAAAACGAGATGTGTCTTGGAATCCCGATGCAGGTGCTCGAGGCGGGCGAATTCGTCGCCCTGTGCGAGCGACGCGGCGAACGGCGCCAGCTGAACATGATGCTGGTGGGGCCGCAGCCCGTGGGCACCTGGGTGCTGGCGCTGCAGGACCATGCCCGCGAGGTTCTGACCCCGGAACAGGCCCGGCAAGTCGATCAGGCGGTGCAGAGCCTTGAGGCGGCAATGCGCGGCGAGACCGATTTCGACGGTTTCTTCAGTGATCTCGAGCTGCCCTCGGCCGCCGGACCTCCCCGGTAGACAGCGCTGGGGGACACCCATTGAACCAGGAAGCGGAAGCGGTACGGCGGCAGCTCGAGGAGGTCTTCGGTCGCATACAGCGCGAACGCATGCAGGACCTGCCGCTGGTGCACGAAGGGCTCGCGGTCGAGGCGATCGGCTTCCGGCGCAGCGGCGCCGCACGCGTGGGGGTTCTGATCACGCCGTGGTCGATGAACCTGCTGCGCCTGCCCGACGACGACCCGATTGCCGAGGGAACGGTCGGCACGCGGGAGCTGCCGCGCGGCCCGGTCGACTTCATCGGCGCCCGGGAGGACATCATCGGCCCCTACGAGACCTGCTCGCTATTCTCGCCGATGCATCGCTTCGAAGATCAGGCGGCTGCCCGCGCCGTGGCGTTTGAAACGCTGGCTCTGCTGCTCCAGCCCGGCCCGGACCTGCGGCCACCCGAGCCGCAGCGTCAGGGCGGCGGGCCGATCGCGGCGCTCCGGCGCAACGCCGGGCGCGATTACGACCGTCGCGGCGTACTCCGCGGGGCCTTTCTGAATGACGACGGCGATTCCCGCTGAGGGCAGGGTCGAACTGCGCATCGAGTGGGATGGGCAGGCGGTGCAGCGTGCCGAAGTCCGCTCAAGGCGACCGCAGCCAGCGGCCCTGCTGGCCGGCAGGGCGCCGGAACTCGCACGGGCAATCATCCCGCGCCTGTACAGCCTCTGCGGAGACGCCCAGTCCGTTGCCGTCGAGGCCCTGGAGACGGTTCTCCGGAACCGTGAGCCGGACAGGCTGCGGATTGCAGACTGGGGCGAACGCATTCGCTTCGAGAACATCCGTGAGCACCTCTGGCGGCTGGGCCTCGACTGGCCAGGCGTCGCCGGGGAACCCCAGCAGCCGGCCCCGGTGCGCGAGCTGCTGGCGGAGCGGACGCGGTTCGCAACGGATCGTGAAGGCGCCGCGAGCTGGGCGGGCAGGACCTTCGCGGGCCTGTTCGGAAGCTCGCATCTCGCCTGGCTCGAAGAGGCGGATCAGGCTTCGCTGGCACAGTGGCTGGATGCGACGCCGACACCGCTGGCCGTCCTGCTGGCGCGGCTGCGGCCCCGTCTGACCGGTCTGGGGCCTTCGGGGCTGCCGTTGTTCCCGGCCGGCGATCTGCACCCGTTGGTCCAGGCGGCCCTCCCGCGGCTCCGGGCGGATCCGGACTTCCACTGGCGGCCCGATCATCAGGGGCTGGTCTTCGAAATGGGGCCGCTCGCGCGGCAGGTAGCGCATCCGCTGATCGCGTCGATGCTGGCACGGCAGGGCGTTCCGGATTCCTGGATCCGCGTACTGGCGCGGGTGCTGGAACTCGCCGGCGCGCTACAATCGCTCGAAACGGGTGTCGAGCCGTTGCCGGGCATCGCCTGGCAGCATGGCGACAACGAATCGGTGGTGGCGCTCGACATGGTGCGCGGGGTCCTGATTCACTGGCAGGAGACGGGTCCGGACGGGATACGGGACTACCGGATCGTGGCGCCGACGGAGTGGAACTTTCATCCGCAGGGACCCGCCCGCGAGGGCCTGCTGCAGCTTCGGGCGACCGACGAGGCATGCCTGCGGGAGATGGTCACGCTGCAGGTGATGGCGCTCGATCCCTGCGTGCAGTATGAACTGGAGATCCTCCATGCATGAGATGGCACTGGCCGAAGGCATCCTCAGGATCATCGAGGACCAGGCCGCGGCGGGCGGATTCGAGCGTGTACGGCGCGTGCGCGTGGAGGTGGGAAAGCTCGCCGGCGTCGAGGTCGAGGCGCTCCGCTTCAGCTTCGATGCGGTGATGAACAATAGCGTGGCCGAATCGGCGGTTCTTGAAATCCTGGAAACGCCGGGACAAGGTTGGTGCCTGGACTGCGGCACCACGGTCGAGATTGGCGCGCTTTACGATGCCTGCCCGCTCTGCGGCGGTTACCAGGTGCACGCGTCGGGCGGCATGGAGATGCGGGTGCTGGATCTGGAGGTGGACCGGTCCGCCGAAGCGCCGGGGTAACCGGTGACGGCGCGTGCTGGCGACCCGCCATCGCGTGCGGACATGAGCCAGCGCAACGCCGCAGCCGCCGGTTCGGGTTATGTTGGGTGAACGGTGGCGGGTTGGCCCTGCGGGGTAGCCGCCGCTCTGTGATGCGCGCCCACCGCGGACGATTCCAGCCCGGGCCGCAGGAACGATAGACGGATTTCGGGAGATTGCGCATGTGTACGGTATGCGGTTGCGGAGAAGGTGAGACCCGGGTGGAAGGCCGTCCGGTGGGTGCGCACGCGCACGAGCATCGGCATGCCGATGGCACCGTGCACAGCCATCCGCACGATCACGGAGGCGAGGGTGGCCAGGCGGATGGCCATCACCACGGGCATGAGCACCATCATCACCATGAACACGTGCATCGCCATGCGGACGGCACGGTGCATGTGCATGCTCACGATCATGAAGACGTCCACGGACACGGTCACGGGCATGAGCACCGGCACGAGCATGCGCACGAACACCGGCATGCCGATGGCACCGTGCACAGCCACGCACACGATCACGCCGCCGAACACGGGCACGGGGGCGGCCACGATCACGCGCATGAAAACCCGCACAGTCACGAACACCGGCACGCGGACGGGACCGTGCACGCCCACGCGCACGACCACGCGGGCCAGCATGGCCACGGTACCGCGCACGAACACGAACACCGTGAGGATCCTGCCGATGCGAGCCGGGCCGGGGACAGGCACTACGGCCACGGGCCTGCCCACGCCCACGCCCCCGGAATGACCCAGGAGCGCATGGTCCGCATTGAACAGGACATCCTGGGCAAGAACAACGAATACGCGCAGGCCAACCGTGAGCTGTTCCAGCGCGAGGGTGTGCTCGCGCTGAACCTCGTCTCCAGCCCCGGATCCGGCAAGACCAGTCTGCTGACCGCGACCATCGAGCGCCTGCAGGGGCGCATGCCGGTCAGCGTGATCGAAGGTGACCAGCAGACCAGCAACGACGCCGACCGCATCCGCGCGACCGGCGCACCGGCAGTCCAGGTGAACACGGGCAAGGGCTGCCACCTCGACGCCCACATGATCGGCCACGCGGTTGAACACCTGAAGCTTCAGGGCAGGGGGCTGCTGCTGATCGAAAACGTCGGCAACCTGGTCTGCCCGTCGGCTTTCGACCTGGGCGAGGCACACAAGGTGGTGATCCTCTCGGTCACCGAAGGCGAGGACAAGCCACTGAAATATCCCGATATGTTCCACGCCTCCGACCTGATGGTGCTGAACAAGGTCGATCTGCTGCCTTATGTGGATTTCGACGTGGAACGTTGCATCGAGTACGCGCGCCGGATCAACCCGAAGCTCGAGGTGCTGCAGGTCTCCGCCCGCACGGGCGAAGGCATGGAGGCCTGGCTGGACTGGCTGGAGGGGCGACTGGGCGGAAATGCGGCGTCGAGCACGGAGGTCGAGGCCCTGCGCCGACGTATCGCGGAACTGGAGGCGCAGCTCAATGAAGCCCGGAAGGAGCACTGAGCCGGCCTCCGGCTTGCGCATGGCGTCCTGATGAGGTCGTCACGGCCCGGCGCCGTCCACCCGTCCCGATCCGCCCCTTTCCCGCCTGCGGACACGTCCGCCAGGGCCCGGGGACCGATTTGCAAATCGGTCCCCGAATCGGCTCGCTCGAACGCCCGGAGCGGAGTTCGAACCCCGGAAGGCGGATCCGAAGGGAGGAGACCCGTATGCCGGGAGTAGCGGGGGCGGCGGTCAGCGCCGA
>SL_5KL_010_SEDDRAFT_10001086_pt1 | contig 16740 bp, 13 predicted proteins | sample SodLakKL_010_SED_FD_9118 | JGI IMG/M metagenome (IMG submission 9118)
TTGTCGTGCCAACGGCACTGCTGGGTAGCTACGTCCGGAACGGATAAGCGCTGAAAGCATCTAAGCGCGAAGCCAGCCTCAAGATAAGGTTTCCCACTCATAAAGAGTTAAGACCCCAGGAAGAATACCTGGTTGATAGGCCGGAAGTGTAAGGGCAGCAATGTCTTTAGCGGACCGGTACTAATCGGTCGAGGACTTACTCTTGAAATCAAACAACCACTATGCAGTTTTGAGAGAACATGTCAAAGGGACGGTTCTTTTGACATTGTCAAAGGTCAACCGTCCGCAAACCGGTCCCCAGGGAGCGGGCGCAAAAAAATGTCAAAAGAACCGTCCCTTTGACATACAAAGTTTCTGGTGGGTAGAGCGGAGGGGTTACACCCGTTCCCATCCCGAACACGGAAGTTAAGCCCTCCTGCGCCGATGGTACTCGGGGCGGAAGCCCCCGGGAGAGTAGGTCCCCGCCAGAGAACTCTTTCAAAAGAACCGTCACCCAAAATATCGGGGACGGTTCTTTTTATGCCCAGACGGAATATCGGGGACGGTTCTAATTATTCCAGCCCCTACGTGGATATCTACAGACCCGGATTCATTTGCTGTTGCAAGTGCCATAACTTAAATAATCGCTGAAATGATTTATCAGCTTATATAATGATAAGGAAGGTTATTTCTTCTACTTTTTTACGGTATATTTATTGCTGGATAATAAACGAGGACGGTTATTAAACCGCTAAGCCTAACCTGAACGAGTAAGTTCCATAGAAGTTGGTTTTCAAAATGAGCCCTTATAAACCCAGTTTACACCTGAGTTTCCGGGATCGTTTCAAAATGTCTTGCCAAATTAACGCAGGACTTCAGGGTTAAGGGCCTAACCTTTCGCCCGCTCTGGCTGGCTCGTAATTGATCTGACATTTTATAGAACTAATTATAATTGATCAAGTTTAATTTATAGACAAGCGGGGCAGAGAAGCTATACAATATGAACATTGATTCTTTCTAGGCGAAAAGAGGGCCCTGAAGAAAGCATGGAAGATACCCGAAGAATTAATATCATCAATGAAACGGCCAATTCTATCACCCACGGTATCGGGACACTTTTGGCCATAGCTGCCCTGGTTCTCCTGGTTGTATTTGCCGCCCTTTACGGCGACGCCTGGCATATAGTCAGTTTTAGCATATACGGAACTACCCTGGTTTTGCTCTATTTATCATCAACTCTTTATCACAGTATTCAAAAGCCGCATCTAAAATCGATCTTTCGAATCATAGATCACTCTGCCATATTTCTCCTCATAGCCGGCACTTACACTCCCTTCACCCTGGTAACCCTCAGAGATAGCGGGGGCTGGGTTATGTTTGGGGTTATCTGGGGTTTGGCCCTGCTGGGCATAGTCTACAAGGTATTTTTCATTAACCGTCATGTTGTCATATCAACGCTTTTTTATCTCTTGATGGGCTGGTTGATTGTTTTTTCAATCCAGGATCTGGTTTCCGCCCTGCCCATAAACGGCATTGTATTCCTTGCTGCCGGGGGTCTTTCCTACACCCTGGGCATGATCTTTTACGCCGGCCGGGAAAAACTCCTCAGGCATGCCATCTGGCACTTGTTTGTCCTTGGAGGCAGTATCTGCCACTTTTTTGCCGTTCTTTTCTATGTATTGCCTTATAAAGTATAAAAATACTGCAATTCTGCTTATTAGAATCCCTTTGTTTCACGGGCCGGTTTGCTTTATAATAAGTAAGTAGGTGAAGAAGGTGGATAAGATGTACAGAGCTTTGCTTGTTTACTTCTCAGGGACGGGCATAACCAGGCATTTTGCCCAGTTAATCCAGGAACAAATGGAAAAGCGCGGGCACAGCTGTGACCTGCTCAACCTTGAAGAGCTAACGGATATAACCGTGTTATGGCAAAAAAAACCGGTGGCCCTGCCTTACACGATCAGGGCTGAAGAAAAAAGGCCATTGAGCAAGTACCCCTGGCCTTATGTAAAGTTGCGGGATGCTTTGAATTCTGCCGCTGAAAACCCGGTTTTAAAAAGCCTGGAGCATGAATGGGATGATTACGATATTATCGGTTTTGGCTCACCGGTTTACGGATTCAGACCCGCCCCGGTAATGATTCGTTTCCTGCTGGATTTACCCCGGTTCAAGAAACCGAAGCGGGTTTTTTCCTTTGCCACCCATGACGGCGCCCAGGGAGATTACGAAAATTTTATGAGCCAGGTTTTGACCGATAAAGGATTTACCTTTGCCGGGCATATTGACCAGACCTTTATTTATTCGGCCAGCGCAGTAATGAGAAAAAGCTTTGACCATTTAAATAGCGGCCGCCTGCTGGTCAAGAAAAGTGATGAGGCCAGAAATAATATCGACATTTTTCTCAAATACCTGGACAATATTTTCAAGGGAGTTAAAGATATCTACAGGATAGCCACCCCGATGAGCATCATTTTTGGCCTGCCTTACCGCCTGATCTACTCATACGGCATTGACTTTTTGCTTAACTACTTCTTGTTTGGTTTCGGCATACACCATGATAAATGCATCCAGTGCATGACCTGTGTGGTTCAGTGCCCCCAGGGCTTAATTGAGCTGGATGAGGATAATTACCCGATCCGCCTCTACCACTGCATGTACTGCCTGCGCTGCTTGAACTGGTGTCCCACCGACGCCCTCTATTTCTCACGGCTTACCGAAGATAAAGCCCGTTTTCCGGGCCCGGAAGTGCTGCTTGAAGCTGTCAAGCAGGATCAGCTTGCGGGCCGGCTTAAGAATCTTTAACCGGGCTAATAGCGGCTATCCTTCAACCTGAGTTGTTTCCAGAGTTTCTAAGGTTTCTGCCAGCAAGCCTGCAAGGTCCAGCTTTTTTTCCTGGTTTTCCACTGCTTCCAGTTTTGGTCTGGTAACCGGGTTTCGAGGCAGGAAGAGGGTGCAGCAGTCCTCATAAGGGCGGATGGAGATATCATAAGTCTCTATTTCCGCCGCCTTATTAACAATTTCTTTTTTATCCATACCCAGAAGAGGCCTTAAAATTAACATCCCTGTCGCTTGCTGGGTTACCATGATGCTTTCTAAGGTCTGGCTTGCCACCTGGCCCAGGCTTTCGCCCGTTAGCAGGGCCTGCAGCCCCCGCTCTGCGCTAAGCTTTTCAGCCAGCCGGAGCATCATTCTTCTGAGCAGGATAATGGCCAGGTCTTCGGGGCATTGGGCGCGCAGTGCTTTTTGGATAGAAGCCATGTTGATCATGTGCAGGGTAATCCTGCCCCCGGCAGAGGCCAGCTTGCGGCAGATGTCCACGGCCTTTTCTTGCGATCGCCTGCTGGTAAAGGGATAGCTGTGAAAATGGAGGGCCTCAATGGTCAGGCCCCGTTTCATGCCCAGCCACCCGGAAACGGGGCTGTCGATCCCGCCGGAAAGCAACAGCAGGGCTTTGCCGGTGATACCGACCGGCAGCCCGCCCGGCCCTTCAAGACGGTCGAGATAAAGAAAAACCTTTTGGTGGCTGATTTCGATGAAAATGGTAAAGTCAGGTTGTTTCAGGTTGACTTTCAGGTGGGGGATATGTTCCTGCAGGTAGGCTCCAACCAGCCTGCAGACTTCCGGTGAAGGATAAGGGAAATGTTTGTTGGGCCGCCTGGTTTCAACTCTAAACTCTTCCTGATCACCGGTAACCCGGCCGGCCATTTTTAAGGCCAGCTCTTTTATGTCTTCCATATCAAGCCCGGTTTCCTCTACAGCGCTGACTGAAGCTACCCCGAAAACCTTGCTCAACCGTTCCAGTATTTTATCGCGTTCTTCTTCCGGCCCGCTGACTAAAAAGCGGCCCTGGATCTTTTTTACATCAGCCTGAAAACCTGCCAACGCTTCTTTGATGTTGTTCTGCAGCTGCTGTTCAAAGAGGCCGCGGTTTTTGCCCTTAAGGGCTATCTCTGCGTAGCGAACCAGTATTTTTGCCGGCATTGCAGTCCTCCTTGTCTTAAATCTCCGTGATACTTTACCGGTTTAAGAACGACTTCAGTTCTTTAACCGCTTCCGCCGTCTCCGCGGCGGCGAACTCTACTTCCTCTTCGCTGTTATTGATGGAAAAACTGAACCGCAGGGCGCTATAGAGGCGCCTGTCGTCCAGGTTAAGGGCCTGGAGGATGTGGCTCGGCTCAGGTTTTCGGGAATGACAGGCCGATCCGGCCGAAGCAAAAATGCCCCGTTCTTCCAGGGAGTGCAATAGCGCCTCTGCTGGAAGGGCCGGGAAAGACAGGTTGATAATATGCACCGCTCCTTCTTCCGGGGAAGGCCCGTTAACATGGAACTCAACGCCGCTATTTAGCAGGGTCCTGTAAAAAGCCAGTTTAAGGCTACTGGTAGCATCTGCCTTGCGCTGCCTGCTTTCGCCCGTCAGCTGGGCGGCCAACCCGAAACCGGCCGCGGCAGGGACGTTTTCTGTTCCCGGCCGCAGCTCTTTTTCCTGGCCGCCGCCGTGTAAAAGCGGCTGCAGCAGGGTTCCTTTTTTTACCCAGAGACCACCGGCTCCCCTGGGCCCGTGGATTTTGTGGGCGCTGCAGCTGACCAGGTCGGCCTGCCAGGCCTTTAAATCGAGCTCCATGCGGGCAAAAGATTGCACGGCATCGACGTGCAGTAATGCCGAAGGATTCCCGGCCTTGATCAGGGGGCCGATTTCTTCCAGGGGCTGGATGGAGCCGATCTCATTGTTGACATGCATGATGCTGACCAGGATAGTATTCTTATTTACCAGTTCTTTTACCTGTCCGGGATCGACAAGCCCCCGGCTGTCCACCGGCAGGTAATCGACAGCAAACCCTTCCTCCTCTTCTAAGTAGCGAAAGCAGTTTAAGACCGAAGGGTGTTCGATCTGGCTGGTAATCAGGTGCCGGCCCCGGTTCCGGTTGCGCAGCGCCGCTCCCTTGACGGCGAGATTATTGGCTTCCGTTCCCCCGGAAGTAAAATATATTTCATCTTCCTTCCCGCTAAAAAAAGCGGCAATCCTCCGGCGGGCTTCTTCGAGCAGCTTTTCTGAATCGAGCCCTTTTTGGTGCAGTGATGAAGGATTGCCGTACTCCCTGTCCTGGATGCTTCCCATGAAGTCGCTCACTTCGGGATGGGGGCGGGTGGAAGCGCTGTTGTCGAGATATATTTCCGCCATGTCGTGGTGCTTTCCCCTTTCAATTAAAAAACCCGGGTTTCCCCGGGTTTTTTAATTAATCAACCGGTTATACGGCCACTACTTCTTTAACAGATGAAATTTCCTGCTTTAAGACTTTTTCAATGCCCTGCTTGAGCGTAATCTGGGACATGGGGCAACCGCCGCAGGCACCGGTCAATCTTACTTTTACCACTCCGTCGTTTCCAACTTCTACAAGTTCAACATCGCCTCCGTCCCTTTGCAGGGCCGGGCGGATTTTATCCAGGGCTTTTTCAACTTGTTCTTGCATCGTTATATGCCTCCTTGTGCAGTGTCAGCTCACTGTTGTGGCTGTATGCCTATTATATCACAATCCACCAGCTATCATTCAAGCATTTTGCCCTGGAAATTGACATGACTTCGCCGATGGCCCATAATATTTATAGATCTTAAAAGGTAAACTTGCACGCTGACAAATTGACAATATAAACAGGTTAAGATAAACGGAAAACAGGAGGAAGTTGAAATGGCAGAAAATCAGTTATACGACCTGGCCATCCTGGGCGGAGGCCCGGCCGGGGCAACGGCCGCGCTTTACGGCAACCGGGCCGGCCTTTCGGTGGTGATCCTGGAAAAGATGATGGTTGGCGGAGAGATCACTTCCACCGACCGGCTGGACAATTTTCCGGCCTTCCCGGAAGGGATTTCCGGGGCGGAATTCGGGATGCTCCTTAATCAGCAGCTTGAAAACCTGCAGGTGCCCGTGCATACGGCGGAAATAGAAAAAGTGGCTCTCTCCGGCGAGGTCAAAAAAATATTTACCTCGGCCGGAGAATATGCAAGCAAAAAAGTCCTCATTGCCACCGGGACCGAGCCGAACCTGCTCGGGGCGGAAGGTGAACAGGAGCTGCTGGGCAGGGGTGTTTCCTACTGTGCCACCTGCGATGCCGCCTTTTTTAGAAACAAAGAAGTGGCCGTAATCGGCGGAGGCAACGCCGCCCTGGAGGAAACGATCTTCCTGGACCGCTTCGCATCAAAAATATACCTGATCCACCGCCGCGACCAGTTTCGGGGGGTCAAAGGGCTGCAGGACCAGGTTCTCAGCCTGCCGGGCGTTGAAGTGCTCTGGAACACTACGGTCAGTAAAATAGAAGGCGATAACAAGGTCCGGGGCTTACAGCTGAAGCAGGACGGCAAGGAGCGCAACCTGGCCGTCGACGGTGTTTTCATTTACGCCGGACGCACCGCCAATGCCCCCTTCTTAGAGGGCCACGAGCTGGACAGGGATAAGAACGGTTATATTGCCACCAATAACAAGATGGAAACCTCCCTGCCCGGGGTTTATGCCGCCGGAGATATCCGCCAAAAATATTTAAGGCAGGTTATAACCGCCGCCTCGGACGGGGCTGTGGCCGCCACTGCGGTGGCCCAGTCTATCTATACGTACGGGGGGCAGTTTTAAAGATGTTTATCAGTGAATGGGAAATAGTTCTCAGGTTAATTCTTTCTGTCATTCTTGGTGGCGTGATCGGTTATGAGCGGGAACGGCATAACCGCCCGGCCGGTTTCCGGACTCACATCCTGGTCTGCGCCGGTTCGGCGCTGTTGATGATGGTGTCCGCTTACGGCTTTGCGGGACATGCGGGCCCCGATTACCACCCCGACCCGGGGCGGATTGCCGCCGGGGTGGTTACCGGGATCGGCTTTATCGGAGCCGGGACCATTTTGCAGCAGCGCGGCAGTATCCGCGGGCTGACCACGGCCGCAACCATCTGGGTGGTTTCGGGTGTCGGCCTCGCCGTGGGCATCGGTTTTTACCTGGGATCTGTTGTCACTACCGCCCTGGCTTTGATCAGCCTGCTCACCCTGCGCCGGGTGGAAAGAAGCCTGTTTTACCGGCGCCGCCTGAAAAGGCTCGTGGTCAGGGCTGTTGACCAGCCCGGCCTGCTGGGCCGGATCGGTTTGATCCTCGGGGAGGCCCTGGTCAACATCCGCAAAAGCGAGCTGAGCACCCCCGAACAGCAGGATGAAAACGGCAAAGAAATGGTCAATATCGAGTTTTTAGTAGAAGTGCCAGACAAACTTGATCACAAAAAGCTGTGCAGTAACCTTTACGAGGTTGAGGGAGTAAACGAGATTTACTGGGAAGGTGATCCGGTTCCCGGTGAGGGTCACCCGGAAGGCTATTTATAAGGCCTGTTTAAACAGATTGCATCAATAACCGGAGCAAAAAGCTGTAAGAACGAGTATTAATGGACAATATCTTTCTCAATCGCTTCTGAAGCCCCATAAAGACTCCTGTAGAACTTGCCCTTTACCCCGTAAACAGGCTATCATTAGTTAAGGTCAGAGATAGTCAGACATTAAAAGGGAAGGGCAGTAAAAGATGCCAAACCTGACAGATTGCATCGAAGAGTATTTAAAAAAACTGCTGGCTTTAAGCTCGGAGCGCTATATTGAAATCCAGCGCCGCGAGCTGGCCAGAAAGTTTTCCTGCGTACCTTCCCAGATCAATTATGTTATCGAAAGGCGCTTTTCGCTCGAAAGAGGCTACCTGGTTGAGAGCAGGCGCGGCGGCGGCGGATGGATCCGCATCTACCGCATCGAGCCCGGCCAGGCCCGTCCCTGGCGGGAAGTAATCAGCAGCCTTAACGGCCATGAATTTGAACCGGGCCGGGTCCGGCAGCTTTTGAAGCGGATGTGCGATGAAAAAATCATCTCCATGCGGGAAGCGCGCCTTTTAGAAACCCTGATCAAGGATCGGATTTACGATGCCAAGGGCCTCTGCAGGGTAAAGGCCAGGGAGCTGCAGCATGAACTGCTCAGTGAAGCTTTAGAAGAGCTGCTCAAGGTCGGTTACTAGAGAGGCCTTGAGAAAAGGGCCAACCAGGTGAAGTTGGGAGTGGATAACTAAAAAATGCTGTGCCAGGAATGCCATAAAAGCGAAGCAAATATCCACATCATCAAGAGCGTGGAAGGCAAGCAAACAGAAGAGTTCTTGTGTGAATATTGTGCCCGGGAACGGGAAGAGCTCGATTTTACCTTCGAGCCCCAGTTTTCCCTGCACAAGCTGTTTGCCAGTATGCTCAACCAGGGGATTCTTGAAAGCCGGGATGCCATGCTCGCCCAAAAAAGCCAGTGTCCCGAATGCGGACTGTCATTTGCCCAGTTCAGCCAGATCGGGAGACTTGGCTGCAGCGACTGCTACACGGCTTTTGAAGACAGCCTGAAACCCTTGCTCGGACGCCTCCACGCCAGCTCGACGCATACTGGCAAAATACCGGCCAGGACCCAGCGCCGGGTTGAATATAAAAGAGAGCTGGAGCAGCTCAAAGAAGAGCTGCAGCAAAAGGTCCAGAACGAAGAATTTGAAGATGCGGCAGTTTTGCGGGACAAAATTAGGGCCATGGAAAAAGGCCTGGAAAAAGAAGAACCAGAAAACAGGGGCCCGGAAACCAGAAGAGACGATCAATCAGAAGAGGGAGAACAAAATTGAAACAAGTCCAGTACAGCCTGAGCCGCTGGATGCAAGGCGGCGGGCCTGAAGCAGAAATAGTGATCAGCTCCCGGGTGCGGGCAGCGAGGAATATCAAGGGCTCCCCCTTTTCCTGCCTGGCCTCGGAGCGAGAAAATAAAGGCGTTCTGGATAAGATAAANGCCGTGACGGCAGGAAAAGAAGATTTTGCTTCTTTCAGTTTCCTGCCCATGGATGACATCTCTGAACTGGAAAAGCAGGCCCTGGTGGAAAAGCACCTGATCAGCCCCTTCCTGGCCCGGGAATCTAGCTGTGGGGCCCTGCTAATCAGCCAGGATGAGGCGGTCGGCATTATGATTAACGAAGAAGACCACCTGCGCATCCAGAGTATTTTGCCCGGCTTTTGCCTTGAAGAAGCCTGGCAGGAAGCGCAGCGCTTTGATGACCGCCTTGAAAAAGAACTCGAATATGCCTTTGATGAGCGTTACGGTTACCTGACCGCCTGCCCCACTAATGTNGGGACGGGTTTACGGGCCTCGGTAATGCTTCACCTGCCGGCCCTGATTATGACCGGCCAGATTAACCGCTTCCTGGGCGCTCTGGCCCAGGTCGGCCTGACCGTGCGGGGCCTTTACGGTGAAGGCACTGAAATCGTCGGCAACCTGGTTCAAGTGTCTAACCAGGTTACCCTGGGCCATACTGAAGAAGAAATCATCAGCAACATGGGCAGCCTGATTAACCAGGTGATTGAACAGGAGCTTAATGCCAGGCAGGCCCTGCTCGACAAGAAGAGGGCAGAACTCGCCGACAAGGCCTGGCGGGCCCTGGGGCTTTTAAAATACGCGCAGGTGTTGAGTTCGCAGGAAGCGATTGAACTGCTTTCCGACCTGCGTCTCGGTTACGATTTAGGCTTGATCAAGGCAGTTGATCACAAATTGTTAAATGAATTGCTGGTTTTAATCCGCCCCGGCTGCCTTCAGCTTTTAGCCGGGCGGGAGCTCGACAACAGTGAAAGAAATTTGGAAAGGCCGATCCGGGTAAAAGAAACCCTGGAGCGCTTCCAAAACACAGATAGATGAAAAGGTGATGACAGATTTTAGAAGGGGAATTATTAAAAAAAGAGGTGAACATTGATGTTCATGTTTGGTAGATTTACGGAGAGAGCACAACAGGTACTGGTCTTGGCTCAGGAAGAGGCCAAGCGCCTGAATCACAATTTTATCGGGACCGAGCACCTGCTTTTGGGCCTGGTCCGGGAGGGGTCGGGTATAGCTGCCCGGGCCCTGCAGAACATGGCCGTTGATCTGAACCGGGTCCGGCAGGAAGTGGAAAGGATTACTCCTAAAGGAGAAAAGATTATCCAGCAGGGGATCAGCTATACGCCAAGAGCCAAAAGGGTGGTTGAACTGGCCATTGAAGAAAGCCAGAACCTCGGCCATAACTATGTGGGGACCGAGCACCTGATGCTCGGCCTGGTCCGGGAAGGCGAAGGTATAGCGGCCCAGGTCCTTTCCAACCTGGGGATCGATCTGAAACGGGCCCGCAAGGAGGTAATCCAGCTTCTCGGCGGAGAAGAAGGAAGCGGCAAGGCCCCCGAGGGCGAGAAAGCCGGTGGGCCGCAGACCCCCACGGTAGACAGTTTTGGCCGCGATCTGACCAAACTGGCCCAGGACGGCAAGCTTGATCCGGTAGTGGGCCGGGAAAAGGAAATTGAACGGGTGGTCCAGATCTTGAGCCGGAGGACCAAGAACAATCCCTGCCTGATCGGTGAACCCGGAGTAGGCAAAACGGCTATCGCCGAGGGCCTGGCCTACCATATCATCGAAGGCAAAGTCCCGGAAATTCTGCGCGAGAAAAGGGTGGTCACCATCGAACTGGCGGCCGTCGTGGCCGGGACCAAGTACCGCGGTGAGTTTGAAGAGCGCCTGCGCAAGCTGATGAATGAGCTGCGCCAGGCCGGTAATGTCCTGGTCTTTATCGACGAGCTGCATACCCTGATCGGGGCGGGCGCCGCCGAAGGAGCGATCGACGCTTCCAATATTCTCAAGCCGGCCCTGGCCCGGGGCGAGCTGCAGTGCATCGGGGCGACAACCATGGACGAATACCGCAAGCATATCGAAAAAGACCCGGCCCTGGAAAGAAGGTTCCAGCCGATCATCGTCGGCGAACCGAGCCGTGAAGAAAGCGTGGAGATCTTAAAGGGTTTGCGCGACCGCTACGAGGCCCATCACAAGGTTAAGATCACCGATGAGGCCCTGGAGGCGGCGGTCAGGCTGGGCGACCGTTACATATCGGATCGCTACCTGCCCGACAAGGCCATCGACCTGATCGACGAGGCCGCCTCGCGGGTGCGGATCCGCAATTACACTGCGCCGCCCGATTTAAAAGAAACGGAAGATAAGCTCCATAACCTGCGCACGGAAAAAGAAGCATCGGTGCGCAACCAGGAGTTTGAAAAGGCGGCCAAGCTGCGCGATGACGAGCACAAGCTCAAAGAAGAGCTTGATGAGCAGAAGAAAGAGTGGGAAAAGCAGGTTGGCGCCTCCGATCTGTCACTGGTCAATGAAGAGGACGTCGCCTATATCGTATCCAGCTGGACCGGCGTTCCCGTCAAGCGCCTGGCCGAAGAAGAATCGGCCCGCTTGATGAACCTGGAAGAAACCCTGCACAAGCGGGTTATCGGCCAGGATGAAGCGGTGCGATCGGTGTCAAGGGCCGTTCGCCGGGCCCGGGCCGGTCTTAAAGACCCCAAGCGGCCGATCGGATCGTTTATTTTCCTCGGCCCCACCGGGGTCGGCAAAACCGAACTGGGACGGGCCCTGGCCGAAGCGCTCTTCGGCGATGAGAATAATATTACTCGCCTGGACATGTCCGAATACATGGAAAAACATGCCACCGCCCGCTTGATCGGAGCGCCTCCCGGCTACATCGGCTACGAAGAAGGCGGTCAGCTGACCGAGAAAGTGCGCCGCAACCCCTACTCGGTCATCCTGCTCGATGAGATCGAGAAAGCGCACCCGGATGTCTTTAACATCCTCCTCCAGATCCTGGAGGACGGGCGCCTGACCGACGGCAAGGGCCGCACGGTTGACTTCAGGAATACGGTCATCATCATGACCTCGAACGTGGGCGCGACCTTCATGAAAAAGACATCGGTCGGTTTTGGCGCCACCAGCGAGGAAGACGATTATGATGCAATGAAGGAAAGAATCATGGACGAACTGAAGAAAACATTCCGGCCTGAATTTTTAAACCGGGTTGATGACCAGATTGTCTTCCATACCCTGAGCGAAGATCATATCCGCCAGATTGTCGACTTAATGCTTGATGAGCTGAACCGGAGGATCGAAGAATACAGCCTCCAGGTGGAAGTGTCCGACGAAGTCAAGGGCATGCTGCTCAAGGAAGGCTTCGACCCCAGCTTCGGAGCGAGGCCGCTGCGCCGGGTAATCCAGCGCCGCCTCGAAGACGGCATATCCGAAGAACTTCTCCAGGGCAAGATTGCCCCGGGTGATACGGTCGCGGTCTCCGCGGAGGATGAGGAAAACCTCTCCTTTCAGAAAAAATAGTTAGCAAAGGGGAGCGCTGTAAAGCGCTCCCCTTTGAGTAAATATTATGAAAGTAGCAACTTTAAGTTTGCTAAAGGATTTTTGCCCGGTATTGTCGAATAACAAGCAAGAAAAGCACAAGGGTATATTTTTTTGCCCTCTTAAGGAGTGTCATATTTGAAAATTGCTGTATCCGGCAAGGGCGGAGCTGGAAAATCAACTGTTTCCGCCCAGTTAGTGCGCTGTTTTACGCTTCAACAAACGCCGGTTTTTGCAGTAGATGCCGATCCGGACGCCAACCTGGGCCTGGTCCTGGGCCTTGATCCGGATCAGGTCGCAAATCTGCGTCCCCTGATAGAACTGGAGGACATAATTGAGGAGAAAAACTTCGGCGGCGGGACCTTTGTCGACTTAAACCCCAATGTTGATGATGTCCTCGAGAACTATACCCTGCATGAAGGAACCCTGCGTTTCCTTAAAATGGGCGCAATCAAGCAGGGCGGCTCTGCCTGCTACTGCAAGGAAAACTCGTTTTTGAATGCCGTCCTTACCACCATGCTTCTTGACCGCGATGAAGCGGTCGTTCTGGATATGAGCGCCGGCATCGAGCATCTTACCCGCGGCACCGCCCGCGGCATTAAGATGATGCTGGTAGTGGTGGAACCGACCAGGGCCGGCCTGAGTACCGCCCTGAACGTTGACCGGTTATCTAAAGACCTGGACATTGAACAGGTCCTGTTTGTCGGCAATAAGATTCGCAGTGAAGAAGATCGCGCTTACCTCGAATCTTCACTGCCCCCGGAGAGATTTGCCGGCATGATCGCCTTTTCAGAACAGGTTCTGGAAAGAGCCCGCCGCGGTGAACCTCTGGTCTCCGGCAAGGACGACCTTTTACCCGGCTTGGAAAAAATTTATGAAAGTATTTGCAGGAGGTGATGATTCCCGTTATTGTGTTTCGTTGCTTATTAATGTGAAATAAATATTGATCAAGGGGACAGGCTAGCTTTACCAGAAACATCATTCTTATCTTAGAAACCTACAAGGAGGTTAAACCTGATAATGTCCGAAGGAAAGAAAAAAGTAGACAACAGAAGGACAATCGATCCGGCTGCGCTGGCTGTAATCGACAAGAATACCGCCAATGGCCAGGTAGAAACGGCTTACGAGCGCTACGTCAAAATGCAGCCCCAGTGTAATTTCGGGCGGACCGGCGTTTGCTGCCGGATTTGCCTGCAGGGACCCTGCCGGATCACCAAAAAATCATCGAAAGGGGTCTGCGGTGCGCACGGCTATACCATCGTCGCCCGCAACCTGATCCGGGCCATCAGCGGCGGCACCGGCGCTCATGCCGACCACAGCCGTCATATGCTGTATGCCCTGATGGAAGTGCTGGAAGGAAAGGCGCCCGATTATTCCGTGGAAGACTCGGAAAAATTGAAGCGGGTAGCCAAAAATATCGGCCTGGAAGTGGAAGGCAAGGAGGATAATGAACTGCTTGAAGAAGTCCTCCAGCAGGCCATTTCCGACTTTTCAAAAGTTACTACCGAGCCCTGCAAGTGGTTGGAATCAAACGTGGTGCCCGAGAGGATGGAGATCTTTGACCAGTGCAATATCCAGCCCCGTTCGGTGCATACCACCATTGCCGAAACCATGGGCGCAACCCATATGGGTGTGGATGCCGACCCGGTTAACCTGATTTTCCAGGGCTTGAAGACCTCACTGTGCGATTACATCTGCATGCATATCGGCACCGACCTCTCCGATATCCTGTTTGGCACCCCCAAGCCGGTTTATACGGAAGCAAACTTCGGGGTCATCGATCCCGAGATGGTTAATATTGCCGTGCACGGCCACAATCCGCTTTTGAGCGAAATGATTGTCCGCGTGGCCCGGGACATGAAAGAAGAAGCCGAGGCCGCCGGAGCAAAAGGGGTTAAGTGCATGGGGATCTGCTGTACCGGGAACGAAGTCCTGATGCGCCAGGGAGTGCCGGTTTTGACCAACTTCCTGTCCCAGGAGCTGCCGATGATGACCGGGGCCTTAGATGCCATGGTCGTCGACGTGCAGTGTATCATGCCCGGTGTTAAAGCAGTTTCTGAATGCTCCAACACCCGTATCGTTACCACCATGGCCCATTCCAAGATTCCGGGCTCCTACCACGTCGATTTTTCCGAAGAACATGCCGTGGAGAAAGCCAAGGAAGTAGTCAACCTGGCCATCGAAGCCTACAAAGAGCGCGAGGGTAATGAAGTTGATATCCCCGACGTCAAGAATAAGGTTACGGCCGGCTTCAGCCTGGAAGCGATGGAAGATGTGCTCGGCGCGGTAAATCCCGATGAACCGATCAAGGTGATTACCGATGCCGTTGAATCAGGCCAGCTGCGCGGTGTGGCCCTGTTTGCGGGCTGCAACAACCTGCGCGTGCCGCATGACAACAGCCAGATTACGATCATGAAAGAGCTGGCCAAGAATAACGTCCTCATGGTGGCCACCGGTTGTGCCGCCGGGTCTGCCGCCAAGCTGGGCCTGTTAAACGCTGAGGCGGTAGAAAAGTACGCCGGCGACGGCCTCAAGGAATTCTTCAACACCTTGAATGAAGCCAACAAGGACAAGCTTAAAGAAAAGCTGCCCTTGATATTCCACATGGGCTCCTGCGTGGACAACACCAGGGCCTACGACCTGACTACCGCCCTGGCCCGCCAGTGGGGCGTAGATGTTCCGAAAGTTCCCTTTGTGGCCTCCGCGCCTGAGGCAATGAGCGAGAAGGCCGTTTCCATCGGCAGCTGGTGCGTGACCCTGGGTGTCCCGACCCACGTCGGGGTTGTGCCCGAAGTTACCGGCAGCGCCCTGGTAGACGGCATTGCTCTGCAGATTGCTGAAGACGTTTACGGCGGTTACTTCATGTGGGAAGAGGATCCTGAAAAAGCGGCTGAAAAAATCCTGGCTGCGCTCGATGAACGCGCCTGGAAGCTTAAGATCCACAAGCAAACTGCTGAGAAATACGAAACTGAACTATCTACCGGATGGTAAAGAAACTGCTTAAAAGGAGGCACGAGTAATGAGTGAAGGTGTTCTCTCCCAAGAATGGGAACAATCATTTGACGAAATATTTGACGGTGCGGTAGATGAATCAAATCCACCGGTTAAATTGTTCGAAAAAGCATACGACGGGGCGGTTATCGCCACCAGCTACGCAGAAATCCTGCTCAACCAGGCCATCAGGCGTTATGGCCCCGATAAGCCGGTCGGCTATCCCGATACCGGTTACTACCTGCCCGTAATCCGGGCTCTCAGCGGTGAAGCGGTGGAGAAGTTGGGCGACCTGCCCCCCATCCTGAACCGCATGCGCAACCAGATTAGCGAAGACTTGAATTTCCACAACGCCCGCCTGTGCGGGGAAGCAGCCGCCTACTCGGCTGAAATTATCGAAGCCCTGCGTTACTTGGACGGGGCCAGGCCACACGTCGAGCCCTGGACCGGCTTTTTGGGCGACCCGGTGGTCCGCCGCTACGGGATCCTCCTGGTGGACTGGACCATCCCTGGCCAGGCCGTAATCATGGGTAAAGGCAAGTCGTCCGAGGACGTGGGCAAGCTGGTTATGGACCTGCAGGCCAAAGGGTTCATGATCTTCCTCTGCAACCAGGTGGTCGAGCAGGCTATCGAAGCCGGCTGCAAGCTCGGGATCGATTTTATCGCCTTCCCGATCGGGAACTTTACCCAGGTAATCCATGCCGTAAACTACGCCCTGCGCGCCGGTATCGCCTTCGGCGGTATCCCGCCGGGAGAACGCGACAATACCCGCGATTACCAGCGCCGCCGGGTGCGGGCTTTTGTCCTGCAGCTGGGCGAAATCGACGAAGTCCAGGTAGCCGCCCACTTCGCGGCTATCTTCCTCGGCTTCCCGGTTATTACCGACCAGGAGCTGCCCGAAGACGAGCAGGTGCCCAACTGGTATGTATCGCATCCCAACTACGAGGATATCCTCCAGGTGGCGATGGAGATCCGCGGCATCAAGCTGAAGATCGTCGACATCCCCATTCCGATTACCGTCGGCCCCGCCTTTGAAGGTGAGGTAATCCGCAAAGGAGACATGCGGGTCGAGTTTGGGGGCAGTAAAACCACCGCCTTCGAGCTGGTGGAATCGATATCTGAAGATGAAATCGAAGACGGCAAGATCGAAGTAATCGGCCCCGAGATTGATGAAGCAGACGAAGGAAGCGCCCTGCCGCTCGGCATCGTGGTCAAGATCTTTGGCCGCAAGATGCAGGAAGACTTCGAAAGCGTTCTCGAGCGCCGCATCCACTACCTGATTAACTACGGGGAAGGCCTCTGGCATATGGCCCAGCGGGACACAATCTGGATGCGGATCAGCAAGGATGCCGCCGCCAAGGGCTTCAAAATCCGCGATTACGGCGAGCTCTTAATTGCCAAGTTCAAGGACGAGTTTCCCTCTATCGTCGACCGGGTCCAGGTTACCCTGATTACCGAAGCCGATAAAGTGGAAAAAGAGCTGGAGCGGGCCCGCGAGTTTTACTCTGCCCGCGACGAGCGCTTACGGGGCCTGACCGACGAGTCGGTGG
>SL_5KL_010_SEDDRAFT_10001087_pt1 | contig 16728 bp, 12 predicted proteins | sample SodLakKL_010_SED_FD_9118 | JGI IMG/M metagenome (IMG submission 9118)
CGCTCGGCGGCCTCGCTGAACGCCTCTGTCGGCTCGTACGCCTGCCACAGCGGGTCAGGGCGGCCGCGGGGGGTGTAGTAGTAGTTGAAGTCGTCCCCGATGTCGCGGTTGATCACCGTCGAGACCCAGGCGCCGGTATAGATATGCCAGCGCCCGGCCGCCGGGTCTCCGGTCATCCAGATCCGCGAGGCCTCCTCGGCGGTGCGGTAGAGCCGCTCGACGCTGAAGCCGAGATCCTCCATCAGGTTGGCGATGTAATCGCCTACCCGCTCGCGGTTGTCCTCGGTGCGAATCAGCACCGACAGGGTCACCGGCTCATCCCGGTAGTACCAGCGGCCGTCCCGGCGCTCTGCGCCGAGCGCTTCCATCTCCTCGGTGATGGTCGCCTCGGCGCGCTCCGGGTCGTGGCGATACTTGAGTTCCAGCGATCGAGCGGTCTCCGCCAGGCGCGCGTAGTCCGGGAAAGCGGTGTTGATCGGCAGGTAGCGGGGCACTGCCAGGCCGCCGAAGAGTTCCTCGGCCACGTGGCGCCGGTCCACCAGGCGATTGAGCGCCTCGCGGATGCGCGGCTCCTGGAACGGGTTGAGCCGCTCCTCGTCCTCGAAGGCGGCCGGGTTGAGCGTCAGCTCGATGGCCGTGCCGTGGGAGAGGAAGTGGCCCACCTGCTCTGATCCTTGGGCCTGGCGGAAGATGGTGGCGCTGTCGATGCCTTGGGTGTACAGGTGGTGCGAGCCGTGTTCGATCAGCGCGGTGAGCCGGCCCGGGTCCGACTCCTCGGTGAAGATGACCTCGTCGACGAGCGCACCGCGTCGCTCGGCCGGGTCGCCCGGTTCGCCGCGGTGGCTGGTGTCGGTGTCTGCGCCGCGATGCTCGCCGATGATCAGCACGGCGGCCACGGCCCCGGCGATCAGGGCCAGCGCGGCCAGCGGGATGTAGGAGCGCGGCGCCATGGGTCGAGCCAGTGAATCCTCGCAGCAGGGTCGGTTTTTGACCGCAGGTCATGGTGCACCAAGCGCCGCGCGGGGTCCAATGCCGATCGTGACCCCGGGCGGCGGCAATGCCTGCTCGGCTCAAATATTGTTCCTAATAATGCTCTTTTCTCTGCAAAACGGAGTGATGCCCCCCGGATGAGCGCTCAATGCGCAGAGCTATTTGATTTAGAAGGAATTTGGGAGGCGGGAAATGACTGTTGTAAACTCGCCCAGCGGCCTTTCTCAGGGGGTAAAGATGCAGACGTTCCAGGCGTGGTGGGTGCCGGAGTCCGGTCGGGAGGATCAGGGCGGGGTGCAGACCCTTCGCATCGACGACCTCCCTGCCGGAGATGTGCTGGTTCGGGTCGCGTACTCCTCCGTCAATTACAAGGACGCGTTGGCCATCACCGGGCAGGGCAAGATCCTGCGTCGGTTCCCCATCGTCCCGGGTATCGATGCCGCGGGCGTCGTGGTCGCCAGCGACCAAGAGGGCGTGACCGCCGGCGACTCGGTGCTGATCACCGGCTGCGGGCTGGGCGAGACGCACGATGGCGGTTTCGCCGAGTACGTGCGGGTCCCCGCCGATTGGGTCGTGCCGCTGCCGCAGGGGATGAGTCCGCGCCAGGCCATGGCGCTTGGTACCGCCGGCTTCACCGCGGCGCTGGCGTTGATCCGCATGGAGGCGGCCGGGCAGACGCCGGCGCTGGGCGATGTGCTCGTCACCGGGGCTTCGGGTGGCGTGGGCAGCATCGCCGTGAATCTGTTCAGCAACGCCGGCTACCGGGTGATCGCCGTCTCCGGCAAGGAGCAGGCGGAGGGTTACTTGCGCGGGCTGGGGGCAGCCGAGGTGGTGAGTCCGGATGCCCTCGGTCTGAGTGAGCGGCCGCTGGATCGTGCCCGCTTCGCCGGCGTGGTCGACAACGTCGGCGGTCCCCTGCTCGCCGGGCTGCTGCCCCAGATCGAGGAGTACGGCAACGTCGCCTCCATCGGCCTGGCCGGGGGGGTCAAGCTGGAGACCACGGTCATGCCTTGGATCCTGCGTGGTGTGAGCATGCTCGGCATCAGTTCCGCCAACTGCCCGCGGCCGCTGCGCCTGGAGAGCTGGCGGCGGCTCGGCGGCGACCTGCGCCCGCAGGACCCGGAAGGCTTCGTTACCCGCGAGGTGGAACTCGACGGGCTGCGCGATGCCGCCGAGGCGATGCTCGCCCGGCAGGTGACCGGCCGCACTCTGGTCCGCGTAGGCGGCGACGCCGTCGCCTGACCGATCCGAGCCGCCTTCCCGAACACGATACGGAGCGAACGAAAACATGACCGATCAGTCATCCGCGGGACGCCGCTTCCGCGACGCCGTTACGCAGGAACAACCGCTGCAGGTGGTCGGCGCCATCAACGCCTACTCGGCGCTGCTCGCCGAGCGGGCCGGCTTCCGGGCGTTGTACGTCTCCGGCGCCGGGGTGGCCAATGCCTCCTACGGCCTGCCGGATCTGGGTATCACCCAGCTGGCCGATGTGGTCGAGGACGTCCGGCGCATCACCGACGCCACCCGGACGCCGGTGCTGGTGGATATCGACACCGGTTTCGGCGGCGCCTTCAGCGTTGCGCGCACCATCCGGGAACTGACCCGCGCCGGGGCGGCCGCGGTGCACATCGAGGACCAGGTCCAGGCCAAGCGCTGCGGCCACCGCCCGGGCAAGGAACTGGTCTCCACCGCCGAGATGGTCGATCGGGTGAAGGCCGCGGTGGACGCGCGGCCCGATCCGGAGCTGGTGGTCATGGCGCGCACCGATGCCCGCGCCTCGGAGGGCCTGGAGGCGGCCCTGGAGCGCGCCGAGGCGTATGTGGAGGCCGGTGCCGACATGGTCTTCGCCGAGGCGATGCACAGCCTCGAGGACATCCGCACCTTCACCGATCGGCTCTCGGTGCCGGTGCTGGCCAACATCACCGAGTTCGGCAAGACCCCCTACTTCACCGTGACCGAGCTGCGCGAGGCAGGGGCCGGGCTGGTGCTCTATCCCCTCTCGGCCTTCCGGGCGATGAGTCGCGCCGCCGAGGCGGTCTACGGGGCCATCCGCGCCGAGGGGACCCAGGAGCGCATGCTTGAGCGCATGCAGACGCGCGAGGAGCTCTACGAGGTGCTCGGCTACCACGACTACGAGCGCAAGCTTGATGAGCTTTTCGGGCGCGACGGACGAACAGGAGGAGAGAAGCGATGACGGCAGGAAAGAAGACCGGTGCCGGGCTGCGTGGCCAGTCCGCCGGCGAGACGGCGCTGTGCACGGTTGGCCAGGAGGGAACGGGCCTGACCTATCGCGGTTACGATGTCCGCGACCTGGCGGCGCACTGTGAGTTCGAGGAGGTGGCCTACCTGCTGCTCTACGGCGAACTGCCCGACCGCACTCAGCTCGAGGCCTACAAGCGCCGCCTCTCCGGGATGCGCGAGCTGCCGCCAGAGACCAAGGCGGTGCTCGAGCAGATCCCGCGCGATGCCCACCCGATGGACGTCATGCGCACCGGGTGTTCCATGCTCGGCACCCTGGAGACCGAGGCCGACTTCTCGCAGCAGGCCGAGGTGGCCGACCGTCTGCTGGCGGTCTTCCCGTCGATCATCACCTACTGGTACCGCTACAGCCACGACGGGGTGCGTATCGATACCGACAGCGATGAGGACTCCATCGGCGCCCATTTCCTCTACCTGCTCCGCGGTGAGCGGCCCAACGAGCTGCACAAGAACGTCATGCACGTCTCGTTGATCCTCTACGCGGAGCACGAGTTCAACGCCTCGACCTTCGCCGCGCGGGTTTGTGCCTCGACCCTCTCCGACATGCACTCGGCGATTACCGGCGCCATCGGCACCTTGCGCGGCCCGCTCCACGGGGGCGCCAACGAGGCCGCCATGGAGATGCTCGAGCAGTGGTCGAGCCCGGAGCAGGCCCGTCAGGAGCTGGCGGGGATGTTCGAGCGCAAGGAGAAGGTGATGGGCTTCGGCCACGCCGTCTACACCGAGGTCGATCCGCGCAATGCCGTGATCAAGGAGTGGTCGCGCAAGCTCGCCGAGGAGGTGGGCGATGAGACGCTGTTCCCGGTCTCCGAGGCCGTGGAGCAGATGATGTGGGATGAGAAGGGGCTGTTCGCCAACGCCGACTTCTACCACGCCTCGGCTTACCGCTTCATGGGCATCCCCACCAAGCTGTTTACGCCGATCTTCGTGATGTCCCGGCACAGCGGGTGGGCGGCCCACGTCATGGAGCAGCGGGCCAAGAACCGCATCATCCGCCCCAGCGCCGATTACACCGGTCACCATCTGCGTACGGTGCCGCCGATCGACCAGCGCTGACGCGGTTCGCCCGCCAGCCAACACTGCCGCCGCAACGCCATCGCGCCCGGCGGCGGTGCCACGATCAACCTGCAACTGGTTCTTGAGGAAGCTTCCCATGTCCGGAGACATCCGCAGCGCCCAGCGCCCCGATCCCGATGCCGAGCTGGTGGCCATCGCCGACTACGTCAGCGCCACCGACATCGACTCCGCCGAGGCGTATCAGACCGCCCGGCACTGCCTGATGGACAGCCTCGCCTGCGCCATGATGGCGCTCGACTACCCGGCCTGCACCAAGCTGCTCGGGCCCATCGTCCCCGGCGCCGAGATGCGCGACGGGGTGGTGGTGCCGGGCACCGCCTATCGCCTCGATCCGGTGCAGGGCGCGTTCAACATCGGCGCCCTGATCCGTTGGCTGGACTTCAACGACACCTGGCTGGCTGCCGAGTGGGGCCACCCCTCGGACAACCTCGGCGGCATCCTCGCCGCGGCCGACTACGAGAGCCGCCGGCGCCTGGCCCGGGGCCAGACGCCACTGACCATGCGCGAGGTGCTCACCGCCGCCATCAAGGCCCACGAGATCCAAGGTGTGCTGGCGCTGGAGAACAGCTTCAACCGCGTCGGCCTCGACCACGTCCTGCTGGTACGGCTGGCCACCACGGCCGTGGCCACCCGGCTGCTCGGCGGGAGCCGCGAGGATGTCATCAACGCCGTCTCCAACGCCTGGATCGACGGCGGGGCGCTGCGCACCTATCGCCACGCGCCGAATACCGGCTCGCGCAAGAGCTGGGCCGCCGGTGACGCCTCGGCGCGCGGCGTGCGGCTGGCGCTGATGAGCCTCACCGGCGAGATGGGCTACCCCTCCGCCCTCTCCGCCCAGGGGTGGGGCTTCCAGGACGTGCTCTTCCGTGGCGAGCCGATCCGTCGCTCGCAGGCGTACGCCAGCTACGTCATGGAGCACGTGCTGTTCAAGATCTCCTTCCCGGCGGAGTTCCACGCCCAGACGGCCGTCGAGGCAGCCCTGAAGCTTCACGCGGAGGTGGCGCCGCGGCTCGATGAGGTTGACCGGGTCATCATCGAGACCCAGGAGGCGGGGGTGCGGATCATCGACAAGACCGGGCCGCTGAACAACCCGGCCGACCGTGACCACTGCCTGCAGTACATGGTGGCGGTGCCGCTGATCTTCGGCCGGTTGACCGCCGCCGACTACGAGGATGCCGTGGCCGCGGATCCGCGGATCGATGCCCTGCGCGAGCGCATGGAGGTCACCGAGAACGAGGCGTTCTCGAGAGATTACATGGACCCCGACAAGCGCTCGATCGGCAACGCGGTGCAGGTCGTGTTCAAGGACGGCTCGAAGACCGAGCGCATCGCCGTGGAATACCCCATCGGCCACCGCCGTCGTCGCGATGAGGGCATCCCGGTGCTTGAGGAGAAGTTCCGCAACGCCGTATCGGCCCGCTTCGCGCCGCGGCAAGCCGGCGCGATTGAGGCTGCGCTCGGCGAGCAGCAGGGGCTGGAACAGATGCCGGTCCACGAGTTCATGGACCTCTGGCGGGTCTGAGCCCGCTGCCGGCGCCGGCGCCACCCCGGCGGGCAGCCGCCCGCCGGGGGGTGGGTCAGATGTCGAAGAACCCGCCGAAGCCGTCGAACAGGCCACCGTCGTCGCCGCCGACATCGCCCACATCGCCCTCCATCGCGGCGGGGCTGAGGCCGAGGTCCCCCGGGTTGAAGCCCATGTCCTCGGCGACAGCGGCGAAGGCCCGCTGCATCTCGGCGTTGAGCGTCATCCCGGCGAGCAGGGTGCCCAGGTAGGCACCACCGCCGACGGCGGCCGCCGTGCCGAGCAACCCCGGACCGCGCCCGCGTCCGGCACGGGCCTGACTCGCCTCCAGCAGGTGCAACCGGTTGATCAACTCCTGATCGCCCGATTGCAGGATCTTGCGCCGCGCCTCTTCCGCTCTCTTTTGCCGCCGGTTCATCATCGACCTCCTGCGCTGTCCACGCGTGGGCCAGCTCTCAGCGTTTCAAGCTAGATGCACCGGCGCGTGGCTTCAAGGCAGCCGCGGTACGGTTATCGGGCGGGAATAGGCCGGCGGGTGGCACAAAAAAAGACGCGGCCCCTGGGGCGGGTCCGCGTCCGTGCTTCCGGGCGCCCGAGGGCGCCGGAGATGTCTCAGGACTCGAGCGGGCGGAAGGCCACCTGCTGGATGAAGTCCACATCGTTGCGGTAGTACGGCTTCTGCAAGTCGCCGTAGCGCTCCACGTTGATGAACCCGGCGTCCTCGAGCAGGTGCGTCAGGTAGTCCTGGCGCAGCGGGTACATCTTCAGCTGGAAGGTGGAGCCGTCGGCGAACACGTACTGGAACCGCGCCATGGTCCGGTGCAGTTCGGCCGGGCCCACGTCCACACCCTCGCCGGTGTAGCAGTAGGCGTGCTTGGAGCTGTAGCCGTTGTCCAGCATATCGTCGTAGTTGCGCTGATCGATGATCAGCATCCCACCCGGGCGCAGCACGCGGTACATGGCCAGCAGTGCGGTGCGCCGATCCTCATGATCGAACAGGTGGGTGAAGGAGTTGCCCAGGCACACCGCGGCGTCGTACTGCTCGGTGCCCATCACCTTGTCGAGCTCCAGCCAGTCCACGGCCTTCGTGTCGCTGAACTGCACGCCGTAGTTCTTGGCGTTCTCGCGGGCCTTGATCAGCATGTTCTCGGAGCCGTCGACGGCGGTCACGTCGAAGCCGGCCTGCGCCAGCGAAACAGCGTTGACCCCGGTGCCGGTGGCCAGGTCGATGACCTTCTTGGCGCCGTGGGCACCCACCAGGCGGTTGTAGAAGGCGCCCTCGCGGGCCAGACGCTTCTCCCAGCCCACCAGGTCATCCCAGTAGTCGGCGAAACCGGGGGTATACTGCTCGTACTGCCAGCCTGCTTCGGCGTTAAGGGCCTCGGACATCATTGCATTCCTACGTTGCTTTTCGGTATCGCGGCCATGATCACCGTGATCGGCCAAGCGATACAGAATCAGTTTCGGACATTATGAATCGGTACAGTTGATGTAGACTGTCGGGTCATGAGCCGACCGCTCTATGAACGCGTGGCCGAGGCCCTCGCCCAGCAGATCGAGCAGGGGGTCTACGCTCCCGGCGATCGCCTGCCGGGGCTGCGCCGGTTGCGTCAGCACTTCGGGGTCAGCATGGCGACCATCGTCGCCGCCTGCGAGCTGCTCGAGCAGCGCGAGATCCTCGAGGCGCGGCCGCGCTCCGGGTTCTATGTCCGCGAACGGACCAGTGCCGCCGCCGCCGCGCCCAGCGAGCAGGTGAGCGAGGTGGATGCGCCCAGCCTGGTGCTCGGCCAGGAGCGGGTGCTCGACCTGGTCCGCGCCCACCATGAGCCGGGCGTGGTCTCCCTCGGCGCCGCGGCGGCCCCCGCCGCGTTCCTGCCGGCCGCGGCGATGGATCGCAGTTTCGCCCGGGTGCGTCGGCGTCAGCGCGAGCGTGTCCATGCCTACGACTTCCCACCGGGTTGTGCCGAGTTGCGTGCGCAGATCGCCCGGCGGATGGCCTATGCCGGCTGCAGCCTCTCCCCGGACGACATCGTCCTGACCGCCGGCTGCCAGGAGGCGATCACGCTCAGCCTGCGTGCCGTGGCCGAGCCGGGTGACGTGGTGGCCATCGAGTCACCGACCTTCTACGGCATCCTCCAGGCCATCGAGGCCCAGGGCATGCAGGCGCTGGAGGTGGCCACGGACCCGCAGACCGGGATGATCCCCGAGGCGCTCGAGCGTGCCCTGTCGCGTTGGTCGATCCGCGCCTGCGTGCTGATGCCCACCTTTGGCAATCCGCTGGGCCACGTGACCCCGGAGGCGCGCAAACAGGAGCTGGTGGCGCTGCTCAACGCCCACGACGTGCCGCTGATCGAGGACGATGTCTACGGCGAGCTCGCCTTCGACGGCAGCCGGCCCTGGGCGGCGAAGGCCTTTGATGGCCAGGGCGAGGTGCTCTACTGCAGCTCGTTCTCGAAGGTCCTCGGTGCCGGATTGCGGGTCGGCTGGGTGGCCCCGGGGCGCTACCGCGATCGCCTGGTCTATCTCAAGTACGCCACCAGCCAGGCCGCCTCCACCCTGAGCGCGCTGGCGGTGGCCGACTACCTGGAGCAGGGCGGGTACGACCGCTTCCTGCGCCGCGCCCGGCGCGAATACGAGCGGCATGTGCGCTGGGTGGCCGCGCTGGTGCGCCGCCACTTCCCGGAGGGGACCCGGGTGACGCGGCCCCGGGGCGGTTTCGTGGTCTGGGTGGAGCTGCCGGCCGGCTGCGACAGCTTGGAGCTGCAGCGCCGCGCCCTGGTCGAGGGTATCAGCGTGGCCCCGGGGCCGGTCTTCTCGCCCTCCGGGCGCTACGGGCGCTGTCTGCGGCTCAATTGCGCGCAGGCCGATCCGACGGCGACGCAGTGGGCGCTGCAGCGACTCGGCGCACTGGCCGCCGGCGAGGACCGAGGTGACGTCCGCGGCTGAGCCGGCCCTTGGCCGGTCGGGTCCGGCTCGGCTACCGTGACGCACCATGGAACAGCTTCAGAACACCCTTCAGCGGATCGATGGTCGGGGCTACAAGGCGTATCGGGATATCCAGGGCCGCCACGCCTTCCCCGGCTTCACCCTCTGTGTGGACAGGGTCCAGGCCGACCCGTTTGCCGCGCCTTCGCGGCTGCGGGCCGTGGTGCCGTGGGAGCGGGCGGGGCTGCCCGAAGCGGCCTTGACCGGCGAGCCCCGGCGCCGCGCGGCGCGTGACTACATCGCCCGGGCCTTCGCGCATGCGGCGCACGCCGAGCAGGCGGTGCGCATCGATGCCGGTGCGCAGACGGTGCTCGATCGCAGTGCCGTGCTGTTCAACGAGACCGGCGTGGAACTGCGTTTTACCGTGGCCCTGCCGGCGCGCGGGCGGAGCATCCTGGGTCGTCAGGCCGCCGAGATCCTCTGCCGGAAGCTGCCGCGGATCGTCGCCGCTGCCGCCGAGGCACAACACCTGGATGGTGCCGCGCTGGAGCGCCACTGCGCCGCGGTGGAGGACCAGCAGGCCCTGCGCGCGCAGCTCGGCCCATGCGGCCTGGTGGCCTTCGTCGCCGACGGGTCGATCCTGCCGCGGCGCTCCGGCGTGGACGACCGCCCCCTGAGCGATGCCATCCCCTTCCACAGCCCCGATTCGCTGCGCGTGACCCTGCAGGCCCCCAATGCCGGTTCGATCGCCGGTATGGGCATCCCGCGGGGGATCACCCTGATCGTCGGCGGCGGCTTTCACGGCAAGTCGACCCTGCTCAACGCCCTGGAGCTCGGGGTCTACGACCACCTCCCCGGGGATGGCCGCGACGGCGTCGTCAGCGTCGAGGACGCAGCGAAGATCCGTGCTGAGGATGGCCGTGCCGTCCACGCCGTGGACCTGTCGCCGTACATCGGCGAGTTGCCCTTTGGCAAGTCCACCACCGCCTTCTCCACCGACCTGGCCTCCGGCTCCACCAGCCAGGCCGCCGCCTTGCAGGAGGCGCTGGAGGCGGGTTCCCGCACCCTGCTGGTGGACGAGGACACCTCGGCGACCAACTTCATGATTCGCGACCGGCGTATGCAGGCCCTGGTGGCCCGTGATGCCGAGCCGATCACGCCGCTGGTCGATCGCATCGGCGAACTGCGTGACGATCACGGGGTGTCGACGCTGCTGGTGATGGGTGGCTCCGGCGATTACCTGGACAGCGCCGATACGGTCATTCAGATGCACGACTATCGCCCGGCCGACGTCACCGTCGAGGCGCGCCGGGTGGCCGCCGAGTACGCCACCGGGCGCCACTCCGAGGTGCGCTCGCCGCTGGCCTGGCCGACCACCCGCGCCGTGGAAGGCAGCACGGTGGGCACCGAAACCAAGCCCGGCAAGCGCAAGGTCCAGGGCCGGGGGCGCGATACCCTTTTGCTCGGTCGGGAGGCCATCGACCTGCGCGCCGTGGAGCAGATCGCGGATCCGGCCCAGGTGCGGGCCATCGGTCTGCTCCTTGAACGCCTCTCGGACAGCGGCCGGGTCGAGGATCCGTCGGCGTGGCTGGCCGATCTGCTGGCGCGGGACTGGGCGCAGCTGCAGGGGCGTCCGGATGGGGATCTGGCCCGCCCCCGAGGGCTCGAGGTCATGGCCGCACTCAATCGTCTGCGCGGGGTCCGTTTCGATGCCGCCCCGGACGGCGTAGGCTAGACCGCAATCCGGCGCAAACGAAGGGAAGGGGCAAGGTATGCGGGTGCTGATCATCGGGGCCCACGGGCAGGTGGGACGGCGTCTGGTGGAGCGCCTGGCGCCGAGCCGGCATGAGGTGCGGGCCATGGTCCGGGATCCGGATCAGCAGCCGGCGCTGGCCGCCGCCGGGGCCACCGAGACCGTGGTGGCGGATCTGGAGCGTGACTGCAGCCAGGCGGTGCGCGGGGTGGACGCTGTGGTGTTCGCGGCCGGTTCCGGCCCGCATACCGGTCCCGAGAAGACCGAGGCGGTGGACCGTCAGGGGGCGCTGCGCATCATCGAGCGGGCCGAGGCGGCCGGGGTGCGTCGCTTCGTGATGGTCTCGGCGATGCGCACTGAATGCCCCGAGCAGGCCCCGGAGCGGCTGCGGCCCTACCTCGACGCCAAGCGCGAGGCCGATGAGCGCCTGCGCGCGACGGACATGGAGTGGACCATCCTGCGTCCCGGCCGGCTGCTCAACGAGCGCGCGCGGGGCCGGGTGAACCTGGGCGAGGGGCTGTCTTACGGCGAGATCCCGCGGGATGACGTGGCGGCGCTGCTGGCGGCCCTGCTCGATGCCCAGGCCGCCTATCGGCGCACGCTGGATGCCGTCACCGGCGAGACCGCCGTTCGCGAGGCGGTCCGCCGGCTCGGCGACAGCGCCTAGGCGGCGCTACTTGGCGCAGGTCTTTAGGCCCAGCGGCAGGTAGGCGGGGCAGACGCCGACGACGGCGGTGGCCAGCGGGATCAGGCCGATCCAGCCCCAGGCGGTCTGCGGCCCGATAAAGGCAAGGGCGATCAGGCAGATGCCGACCACGGCACGGATCGCGCGATCCAGCGTACCCATGTTCTTGCTTACGTCCATTGCTTCTCCTCCCTTGGTCTTCGGTGGCGTGTTGAACATCCGAAGTATTGCATATTAATCCGCCGCTCGTCGCTGCAGCAGCCGGTCCACCCAGGCGGTGGTGAGTCGGTCGAGGAGCCGGTTCTGCTGTTGCCGCGCAGCCAGGTTGCCCAGGTCGATCCAGCTCAGCGGCTGGTCCTGTTCGGCGCAGGAGAAGACGGCCCGGGTGCGCTCACCGGTCTCCGGGTCCACTTGCCACTGCAGGCATTGCGCGCAGACGCCCTTGAGCATGCACTGCATGGGGCTGCCCACCGTACCCACGGCCTCGAGGTGGTCCGGGAAGTACGCCGACAGGCCGTCGGCCAGTGCCTGCTGGAAGCCGAACAGGAGCCCGGTGCCGCCGACGACCAGGATCCGGTCGACCTCGGCCAGGGGCAGGGCGCTCTCGCGCGGGGCGATCTCGCCGTCGCCGTAGCGGCGAACCAGATCCACCATATCGGCGCTGATCACCGCGGTGTCCTGGGGGCGGCGCGCCTCGAAGGCGGGCTCGCGGGCGGTAGCCCAGACGATCTGGTCGGCGCCGGCCTCCAGCTCATCGGGGTGGTCGATCTCCTCGGCGCTGCCGAAGGCGGCGATGTAGAGCACTCGGTTGCCCGCCGCGCGCAGCGCGGAGCCGATGTCGTGCATGACCGCCGCGCCCCAGCGCCCGGCCACCACCATGACCGTGCGTCCCTCGGGGATCTCCGTGGGCGCGCCGGTGGGGCCCATCAGCACCAGCGGGTCGCCGGGCTGCAGGCGGGCGGCGATCCGCGGCGCCGCCCCCCACTGCAGCAGCATCAGGCGGATGCAGTCGCCGTCGATGCCGGTGCCCGATACGGTCATCAGTGGTACCTGCAGTCGGGTGCCGTCGACCACCGGGCTGTGCGTCTCCAGCGTCTGCAGCCGGAAGAACTGCCCGGGGCGGAAGCGCGAGGCGGCCAGCGGCGCACGGACCCAGATCTCGGCCACCGCCGGGCTCGGCTGCTCCACCGAGACCACCCGCGGGGTCAGCCGTGCCGCCAGATTCTCGAGGAAGGCCCTTGCCTTGCGTCCGGGCTGCATGGGCAGTCCGCCCAGGGCGGCCAGCACCTGGGGGTAGCTGCGCCGCGCCGAGGCGATGGCCCGCACCACGCTCCCGGCGTAGACCGGGTGGGTGTCGCCGATGAACGAGACCGTACGCCCGGCGGATTGATAGGAGGTGAAGGGTCCGACCTCCGGGGCCTTGCAGTGTTCGCCGGCGGCGATGGGCTGCAGCCCCTTGCGCCGATAGCCGTAGGGCCGGTAATGGATGCCCTGAAGCTGCAGGCTACCCGGGTGCTCGTGGGCATAGATCGTGTTGGGCACGGTGCCGGCGGCGACGAAGATCGAGCGGGCAGCGAGCTCGGTCTCGCGGCCCGTGGCGTACCAGCGGCCGCCGTCGTGGCGCATGCGCCGGAAGACCGCCGACTGCACGTGGCCGTGCTCGTCCACCCGCACATGCAGGGGCTCGAGCCCCTCGGCATAGTGGATGCCCTCCTCCAGCGCCTTGGTCAGCTCCTCATGGTTGCGCACGTAGGCCGGTGAGGCGGTGAGCCCCTTGCGGTAGGCGATGGTGACCCCGCCCCAGGCCTGGAGCAGGGGGGCGAACTGCGGTGGCTCACCGGCGGCGTGGGCCCGCTCGCGCTCGGCGCGCACGGCCCGCCCGTGGGCCAGGAACTCCTCGAGGATGGCCTGGTCCTCGACCCCGAGCCCGGCCCCGAACCCGGCGCCTTCAGCCTCCAGGGCCTCGTAGTGGGCGAGGACCTTCTCCACCTGGGCGATGTAGTGGGCCTGGACCTCGGTGGCGGTATCGACGGCGGTCAGTCCGCCACCGATGACCACCGCCGGCATGCGCACCTGGAGATTGGCGATGCTCTCGCGCTTGCCGGCGCCGGTCAGCTGCAGGGCCATGAGGAAGTCGTTGGCCTGGCGCATGCCCCGGGCCAGGCTGTTGCCGACATCGAGCACCCGCGGGTAGCCGGCCCCGGTGGCGATGCAGACGTGGTCGAAACCCAGGGTCCAGGCGTCCTCCAGGGTCAGGGTCCCGCCCAGGCGCACCCCGCCGTGGACGGCATAGCGCTCGCGTCGGGCCAGGGTCAGGTAGATGAGCTTGAGGAAGTTCTTGTCCCAGCGGTTGGTGATGCCGTACTCGGCGACGCCACCGAAGCCGTAGAGGGTGCGCGTCTGCAGCGGCTCCCAGACCTGATCCCAGTCGCGGATCGGTCCGTCCAGCCACGCCTGGGGCAGCGGCTCGATCTTCAGGCCGTCGATGGCCACCACGGTGCAGCCGGCCATGGTCAGGTGGTGCGCCATGGTAAAACCCGCCGGCCCCTGGCCGGCGATCAGCACCCGGCGGCCGTTTTCCTCGGCGGGCAGGTATTGCTGGGCGCGCAGCGGGTTCCAGCGGGTGAGCAGGTGGTAGAGCTCCACCCCGTAGGGCAGCCCGAGCACGTCGGTGAGGGTGCGGGTCTCGATCTGCGGGACGTCCACCGGGTCCTGCTTCTGGTAGATGCACGCCTTCATGCAGTCGTTGCAGATGCGATGGCCGGTGGCCGGGATCATGGGGTTGTCGACCATGGCCACGGCCAGGGCGGCCAGCGGGTGGCCGTCGCGGTAGAGGCGGTTCATCTCCGAGATGCGCTCCTCCAGCGGGCAGCCGGTGAGCTGCACCCCGAGGGGGTCCGCCTTGTAGCCGAGCTCAGGATCGCCCTTCTTCTCGGGGAAGCCCCGCGAGCAGAAGTCGCCCTCATGGTCGTGGCAGTAGATGCAGTAATGCGCCTCGGCGCTGACCTGGCGCTGTGGGGCGCGGTCGTCGGTGAGTTCGAAGCCGTCCCGGCTGCGCCAGCGCGCCCGGGGGGCGTGGAAGCGCACCGGCTGGCCCTGCGCCTGCGTGGTCTCGGCCTCGAGCTCCACCAGGTGGGTGTGATCCACCCGCTGCGGCAGCCGGAACGCCGCCCAGCCGCTGACCGCGGCCTGCCCCGGCGGGGTGTGCAGGGCCGCGGCGCACCAGTCCAGCAGCCGCTCACGCTCGGCCTCCGCGTCGCCCTCGGCGGCCCAATGTGCAGCCAGCCGGGCCACGGCCAGCTCGCGGTCGCGGCGGTCGATGCCGCGGGCGTCCAGGGCCTCATCCAGCCATTGATCGAGCTCGGTGAACGAGACCCCGGTGGGCGCCTTGCGCCGGCGGGCCCGCTTCTGGATCCAGTCGCGGCGGAAGGCGAGCACTTCGGCATCCCGGGTCAGGGCGTCACGCACCGCCTGCAGGTCGGCCTCGATCCCGAAGGCCCCGGCCAGGAATGCCTCCAGGTGGGGGGCGGTGGCGATCAGCCAGGCGCCCAGTTCCCGGTCGGAGAGCTGCGGGCGCGCCGGGTCACGGTGTGCCTCGAGCTCGGCCGCCTGTTCCGGTGCGGCCTTACGCAGGTGTTCCAGGAAGCGGCGGTCGAGCTCCAGCAGCCCGGCCCGGCTGGCCAGATCCGCGTAGCTCAGGCCCTCAAGGTGGACGGGGTCCTCGGTCATTCCTCTCGCTCCACGCGCACCCGGTACTCGAGTGTCGCCTCGTCGTCGGCTTCGATCGCCAGATCCCACCGGGCCCAGCGGCCCTCGGTGCGTTCCGGCTCATGGTTGGTCTCCAGCAGCTCCCACTCGCCGGGGAAGCGCTCCTCAAGCTCCACCCGGGTGGCGGTGTCGCCGCGGTTGTGCAGGCGGATCCGCCAGGTGGCCTGAAAGCCGTCGGCTTCCTCCAGCGCGCGGCGCTCGAGCAGGCTGCGCTCACCGGTTACCGTAAAGGCCGGCCCCAGCTCCAGCTCGATGTCGTCGCCGGCGGCGGTGCCCGGGATGCGGCCTTCACCCGTCGGTTCGGCTGCCCCCGGGGGGCCGGTGAGCAGCGTGACCCGGCCCGGGGGCAGATCGCTGCCGGCCTGCCAGCTGGCCACCCGTGTGGCCGCGCTGCGTTGCGGCCGGTCCGGCTCGGCAGAGGCATCGCCACGCAGGCGGTGATAGCGCTCGAAGGCGTCGGGCGTCTCGGCGAAGAGCTGGATCCGATGGCTGCGCCCGGCGAGCAGGTCGTGTCGCTCCGCGGTGCGGAACCGGGGCAGGCCATCGACGCGGTCGGCGCTGCTCGCCTCACTCCGCGCCAGGGTGCGTACAGGTGTCTCGCCGAGGGCGACGCCGATGAAGCTCAGCCGGGCCTGCCGTAGGTCCATGCCGGTCTCATTGTCCACGCGGGCGTAGCCGTCCAGGCGTGGCTCGAGGTCCTCGCCGACGCGCAGCTGGTAGTCGGGGTGCCAGGTCAGCCCCTCGCCGCGATAGGCCAGCGTGGCGGGGTGGGTGCCGCCGCGTTCGCTCTCAAGGGCCAGCTCCAGGGTCGGTTGCCCGTGCAGCTGGGGCGGTCGCTGCGGAAAGGCGAAACGGGTCTCGCCGTCGCGGGGCAGCGGGTGCACCGCCTCGTCGGTGGCGACGATCACCTCGTCGGTGTCGAAGGCAAGCAGTTGGGCCCGTTCCCAGTCGTCGCTGCCCGGCGCCCGATAGCGTATCTCGCTGCCCCGGTGATGACGCAGCAGGGCCTCCTCGTCCAGGTCCCCGGGGGTGAAGGCGGCCCCCGCGATACGCGGCTCGTGCTCGGAGTCGAGGCCGACAGTGCCCGGGTCGAGGGCCTCGGGCAGGTCGGTGAGCACGAGCCGGGCCGGTCCGTCGGGCAGCCCGATCTCGCGGGTCTCGCGGAAGACCGCCGGGCCGCGCAGGTAGACGGTGACCTCCAGGGCCGTGCGATCCTGTCCCTCGCTGCTCACCTCCCGCACCCCATCGGGCAGCGAGCGGGTGCCCAGGGGGGCCGGCTCCAGCTCCGCGGGTGCGGTCTCGGCGCCGTGGGCCGGGGCGGCTACAGTGACAAGCAGCAGGATCAAGAGGGCGGACGGTGAGGCAGGCGTGGCGATGGTGAACCGGCGGATCATCGGTGGTCCTGGTGTGCGTCGCGGGCCAGGGTCGAATGTAGCACGCGGGCGCGGCGCCTTTCTCGGGGCACTCGGGGTGGGGTTGTCGGTGGCCGTTGGGATGCCCGGGCCGGCGGTGGGTGAGGAAACCGCGCTGCCGCCGGTGGTGGCCACCGTAGCCCGGCTGGATGTCGATCCCGACACGTATCCGGCGGCGCTCTCGGTGGTCGGTCGTGAGGCCTACGCCGACCGCCGTCGCCTCGCCCTGGATCAGGGGCTCGACCGCGTCCCCGGGGTGCACACCCAGAACCGGTACAACGCCGCCCAGGACCTGCGTCTTTCGGTGCGGGGCTTCGGCGCCCGCTCGCCCTTCGGG
>SL_5KL_010_SEDDRAFT_10001088_pt1 | contig 16725 bp, 11 predicted proteins | sample SodLakKL_010_SED_FD_9118 | JGI IMG/M metagenome (IMG submission 9118)
GAAAAAGAGCCCCATCAAGCCGAATGCGGTCACCCCGCCGAGGACGCCAACGATGATAACTGCGGGACTGAGATCGGCGAACCGGTCGACCACGAGTGGCCGAAGATAATCGTCGGCTACCCCAACGACGATCGCGCTGTAGATCGCCAACCCTACCGCGAGCGTCGGTTCGCCCGTCAGAAACAGGTACAGTGACGCAGGGCCCCAGACGAGAAACGCCCCCACGAGCGGAATCAACGAGAGCACGATCATCACGGCCGTCCATAGCGTCGCGTTCGGGATCCCCGTCGCGAAGAGTCCCAACCCGGCGATCGTCCCCTCGAGGGCTGCGATCAAGACGTGGCCTGCGAGCACGGCCCAGGTCACGTCGGACAGATCCGCTCGCAGTTCACGCTGGATCCTCGGCGGTAACGGCAGGATATCCTCGAGCCAGGCGACCAGTCGGTCACCGTCTTTGAGCAGGTAGTAGAGCAAAAACAGCGTGAGCCCGACACCGATTGCGATGTGGGTCGCTCCGGCGACGAGTTCCGGACCGCGCTCGAGTATCCCGATGCCAAGTTCTCGAGCCTGTTCGAAGATGACGCCCTCGAGGTCGACGCCGAACTCCTCGGCGAGTGAGTCGAACGGTTCCGGCGGAAACGCGTCGGTGTCGGTCTCCTCGAGCACCCGGCGGGCGTCCTCGGCGACGAGCCCGAGGACGACCAACAACGGCAAAATACCGCCGAGTAACGCGAGGATAACGAGCGTGAGCGCCGAGACCAGTGGCGAAAGGGATGACTCGAGGCGACGTTGCAGTGGCGTGAGGACGAACGCGAGGAGGAGCGCCAGAAGCACGAACTGGAGATACGGGAGTACCAACTGGGCGGAGAGGACGACGAGAACGGCGAGAAAGACGAGGAGGGTGCCTTGCTGGCGGTTCACGGCACAGGTGCCACGGCCGGCCGGATAAAGCCCCTGCCGGCACAGTGCAGAAGGCCACGACATTTGATGAACCGTCCTCCAGGTGAACGTTCCCGGACCTCGGGTCGGGCCCGCCACTTTGGGCGACTCCAGTTCCTCCCTGTTGTTCATCCACACGGCCGTTTCTCTCCCCGCAGTTGCAGGAGCGATAACGGCTCACTGTGTTATTCCCACTCGAACGGCAGTGGCCACGGGACCGCTGGCGACCCTCGAAACAAAACCGTCAGCCTCGGCAAATCTCCCGTTGTTAGCGACAGTTCGAACGGACGGTAAACGACTTCAATAACCTGGTAATCTAAGCGTGAGGTATGTCGACACAGCTCGACCCACTTTCGCTCTCAGCTGATCTCCTCTACACCGTCAAAACCGACGGTGACCGAGCTTTCCTCCGCGAGGAGTTGGCCACCCTCGAACGCGAGCGACTCGAGCGATCGCTTCGGAGCCACGAACACCGCCTCGCGTTCTGGCTCAACTGTTACAATGCCTACGTGCAGATCCTGCTCGATGACGATCCCGACTTGCTCGAAGGTGGCACCCTCGACCGCTGGCGGTTCTTCGCCAGAGACCGCGTCCCGGTTGCCGGGGTCTGGCTCAGCCTCGACGATATCGAACACGGGATGCTCCGTGGGTCGAAACACCCCTGGGGAATCGGCTATCTGCCTCGCCTGTTCCCCGCGGCGTTCGAACGACAGTTTCGCGTCGAATCACTCGATCCACGGGTGCACTTCGCGCTGAACTGTGGCACCGAAAGCTGTCCACCGGTTGCCGTCTACAACCCCAGCGATATCGACGCCGAACTCGAGATTGCGACGGAATGGTTCCTCGAGGAGAACGTCAGTTACGACCCCAGCGACGACGTCGCCACGCTCCCGCGCGTGTTTCGCTGGTACAGCGGCGATTTCGGCGGGAAACGGGGTATTGTGTCGTTTCTCGAGGAGTACGACGTGATCCCGTCTGCGGCGACGCCGACGTTCCGGTACGCCGAACACGACTGGTCGATGGACCTCGGGGATTATCGACGGTGATCAGTGTAAAGTCCCTCACTCCCCGGCAACGACATCCTCATCGGCGGGCGATCGAGCGTCGTACTGTGCCACGAGTGCGTCCAGTTCGGCCGGGTCGTCGACCCCGGGCAAGCGTTCACTGGCCGTCCTCGAGGGTGCGCCGACGCCGAGATGGTCGGCGACGTGATCGGCCGTCACTTCGGCCATCAGGCGGTACGTCGTGAGCTTCCCGCCGACGACACTCGTGAAGTTCTCGACGCCGTCGTCGGCGTGCTCGAGTAGGAAGAACCCGCGAGAGATACCGCGTTCGTCGCCAGCGGCCGAGTCGGTCGTGTTGCGCGTGGCTTCATCCGGCGCGTACAGCGGGCGAACGCCCCAGTAGGTGCGGGCGGGCGACCGTCCGTCGAGGTCGGGGACCATGGCCGAACACTCCTCGAACATGCGGTCGATTTCGTACTGGGCACGCTCGTAGGTGTCCGGATCGTCGACAGCGATGCTCGTCGTCCCGAGGATGACCTGCTCGCCGTGGGGGATGATGATGTCGCCGTCGGCGGGCGGGCGACACCGATTGATGACGGGATCGATGCCCGAGTACTCGACGCCGACCATCACGCCCTTCGTCGGTTGCATCTCGACGTCGACATCGGCCAATGCAGCACACTGACCCGCCCAGGCCCCGCTCGCGTTCACGACGTAGTCGGGTTCGATGGTATCGACTTCCTCCCCGCCAACGGAAACGGCGGTGATTCGGCCGTCCTCGAGCGTGAACGACTCGAGGGGGGTGTGTGGCAGGATCGTCGCGCCGTGTTCGGCCGCGCTGGCTGCGTTCGCTGCGACCAGCCTCGAGGGATAGACGACGCCATCGGGGACGATCATGGCCCGTTCGACTGCCTCCCCGAGCGCGGGGACCCGCTCACGGGCGGTGTCCCCATCGACGACCTCGGCGTCGATGCCGTGTTCGCGACAGCCCTCGAGTTTGGCCTCGAAATAGGCCGGATCGTCGTCGGTGAGTTGGACGAAGACGCCACCGGTGTCGGCGACGGCGTGCCCGCCAATCGATTTGAAGATCTCGTTCTCCCGGATACACTCACTCGCGCCGTCGGGGTCGGTCTCGGCGTAGCGAGCGCCGCTGTGAAGCAAGCCGTGTGAGCGACCGGAGGTTCCACTGGCCAGCCCATCGCGGTCGATCAGTGTTACGTCGACCCCACGGAGGGCGAGGTCTCGTGCCGTTCCAACGCCGGTTGCGCCGCCGCCAATGATGAGGACCGATGTATGGTGTGTCATGATCGTGGGTCGTCAGGTGTCGTCGGGGAAATTTCCGACCGTCGGTCCTCGCTCGCGTGGCAATACACGAGGAAGACCACCTCCCGAATACGAACGGGTTAGGGAGTGAGTGCTGAAAAGCCTGTTTCGCGCGGCAATCGGTTCGAAAACGAGCCTGCCAAGAAATCACAGGGGACCACATCGTATATCCGAAGCGGCATCGAATCGGCCACGAAATGGTCGATCGACCACTGCCCACCGACGTTCGAACGCCGCCACCGCTCGAGTCGGGCGACCGGATCGCGGTAATCGCCCCCGCGTCGAACCTCGCACTCGAATATCCCGAAACGTACGAACTGGGGCTCGAACGACTGCGGACTGTCTTCGACCTCGAACCAGTACCCTTTCCGACGACCGAGATGACAGCCGAGGCGCTGTATGCGAATCCGGAGCGCCGGGCACAGGACATTCACGAGGCGTTCGAGGACCCCGAGGTTCGTGGCATCATAACCGTCATCGGCGGAAACGACCAGGTCCGCGTGCTCGAGCATCTCGACCTGGAGGTACTGTCGTCGAATCCGACCCGGTTTTTCGGCTACAGCGACAATACCCATCTCGCGCTGGCACTGTGGAACTGCGGGATCGTCTCGTTTTACGGCCCGTCGATCATGACCGAACTCGCCATGGACGGGGCGATGTTCGAGCACACGATCCGCTACACGAAACGCGCCTTCTTCGAGGACACCCTGGGGACCATGGAACCCGCCGACCGGTTCACCGACGAACCCGGTGACTGGGGCAATCCCGAGACGCTCGAGGAGCCCCGGGCCACCGAACCGAGTGACGGGTGGCACTGGTCCGGCGGCGAGCACGCGGTGACCGCCCCCACCTGGGGTGGGTGTCTCGAGATCCTCGACCAGCAGTTTCTCGCCGAGAGCTTCCTGCCCGAGGAGCACACACTCGAGGGGACCATCCTGGTTCTCGAGACCTCAGAAGAAGTCCCCGATCCCGCCTGGGTCGCTGGCGTCCTGCGTGCACTCGGCGAACGTGGCCTCCTCGAGCGGTTTGCGGGCGTGTTGGTCGGTCGTCCGCCGACCAGAAATCACCGCGACGATCGACCACCGGAGTGGCGGGAGGCCTATCGCGAACGCCAGCGGACGGTGGTCGCCGAGGTCTTCGAGGAGTACAATCCAGACGCGCCGGTCGTCCAGGGCCTCGAGTTCGGCCACACCTACCCAACCGTCCCCATCCCCATCGGGGGCCGCGTCGAACTCGACCCCGCGAGTGAGACCGTTCGGTTCCCCGGCTCGTCGTCATAATCCCAGGTAGCTTCGTGACCGTCTCGAAACCGTTACCGTGACCCCCACCCCGTCTCGGACCGTCGACGCTGCCGTTTTGCGCTCGAGTCAGTCGTCAAAGCCGACGATCAGCGTCCGTTCCGTTCGTACTCGAGGGCCGCTGCCCGCAACTGCTTGCCCCGATCCGTACTCGTCGTCAACTCGGGAACCGGCGTTGGCGTCCGGTCTTCGTCGATGGCGACGAACGTGAACACGGATTCGGTCGTCTTTTCTCGCTCGCCCGTTCGCAGGTCCTCCCGATAGGTGCGAATACGGACCTTCGCACTCGTCCGACCGGTGTCGTAGACGTACGCCGAAATAAACGCCACATCCCCCACCTCGATCGGTCGCTCGAAGTTCATTTGATCGACACGGGCGGTGACACAGGTTTCCCCCGAAAATCGCATCGCGCTCATCGCCCCCACCTCGTCCATCCAGAGCATCACGTTCCCCCCGTGGGTCGTCTCGAGGTTGTTCGCGTGGGTCGGCTGCACCATCTCTCGGTTCTCGATCAGGGTCTCGAGCAGATCAGTCATCGCCAGATATTCACGCGACCGCACAATCAGTCTTCATACTCTCGAGTGCGGTGGGCGTTCGTTCTCGAGTGCAGTGAGTGTCTGCCCTCGAGCGATGAGACTGCGGGCGTCCGTGACGGCCTGCCCTCGAGTGATGGCCAGTCGACAGCCATCCCCGCCAGTGCACGACATGGGACGCTTCGATACTGGTAAAAGCCGTCGCCGACTTGCATGGATAATGAGTGATGTAGGTGACGCGACCGTCCCCGAGGATCCCGGGCCACCGGCCGACGGCCAGGGTTCCGTCTACGTACTCGGGACGGCACACGTCTCCCAGGCGAGTGTCGACGACGTCCACGAAACCGTCGACCGCGAGCAACCCGACGTCGTCGCCGTCGAACTCGACGAGGGGCGATACCGCCAGATGCAAGGCGGCACCCCCGACGACATCGAAGCGAAAGACCTGCTGAGCGGAAACACCGTCTTCCAGTTTCTGGCCTACTGGATGCTCTCGTACGTCCAGGCCAAACTCGGCGAACAGTTCGACGTCGAACCCGGCGCGGACATGAAAGCCGCCATCGAGGCCGCCGAACAGAACGGCCACGGTCTCGCCCTCGTCGACCGCGACATCCAGGTGACCATCCAACGGTTCTGGACCAGACTCTCACTCGGCGAAAAACTCCGTATGGTTGGCGGCCTCGCCCTCGGGATTACGGACCCCCGAACCGTCGCCATCGCCTTCGGGTCGGTCGTCGGCCTCGCTGTCGGCCTCCTCTTTGGCACCGTTATCGGGCCCTGGTTCGGCCTCGAGGAAACCCTCGCACTGGGCGTCACGGATCCGGGAACCGTCCAGTACGCGGGAGCACTCGGTGTTGGCATCCTCGGGGGCCTCTTCGTCGGTCTGCTCTTTTTACCCTCCCTCGGCAACGCCAGTGCGTACACCGGCGGCGTGTTGAGTGGCTCCTCGCTTCGGATGGTCGCCGGGGCCGTCATCGGGGTCGTCACCATGCTCGCGATGGTGACTACCGAAACGTTCGTCGGACCGCTCTCGGCCGGGACGTTCGAAAGCTCCGGCGCGTTGACCATCCGGGGAGTCGTCGGCGGCGTTGCGGGCCTCGGCCTCGGGGCACTCGTCGGGGCCATCGTCGGCGTCATCCTCGGTGCGATGACCGCGGACGTCGACGATATCGAGACCATCGACATCGAGGAGATGACCGATGGCGACGTCGTCGCCGCCATGATGGAGGAGTTCCGTCGATTCAGTCCCGCCGGGGCGAACGCCCTCATCGACGAGCGTGACGCCTACATCGCCCACAAACTCCACATCCTCCGAAGTCAGGGCTACGACGTCGTCGCCGTCGTCGGTGCTGGCCACAAAGCCGGGATCGAACACTTCCTCGCCAATCCCGACGAGTTGCCCGCGATGGAGTCCATCACGGGAACGGCGTCGGGCCGACGGTTCTCCATTTTCAAGGTGTTTGGCTACCTCATCACGGTCGGATTCGTCGCCTTCTTCGGCCTCCTGTTGATGGCCGGCGTCCGTGACCTCTTTTTACTCCAGCTGTTTCTCGCCTGGGTCGTCTTCAACGGCGTTTTCGCGTTCAGCTTCGCCCGGCTAGCCGGTGCCCGCTGGACCAGCGCGGGCGTCGGCGGCATCGTCGCCTGGCTCACCAGCATCAACCCCCTGCTCGCCCCCGGCTGGTTCGCCGGCTATGTCGAACTTCGGTACCGCCCGGTCAACGTCACGGATATCGGCCGCCTCAACGAGATCGCGAGCGACACCTCGAAAGCCGCCGGTGAGGCCGTAGAGGAGATGTTCAACGTGCCGCTGTTCCGACTGATCATGATCGTCGCCCTGACTAACGTCGGGAGCATGATCGCGAGTTTCCTCTTCGTCCTCTTCGTCCTGCCATGGTTGGCCGGGGGCGAACTCGGCAGCGTCGACGCCCTGATGGCCGAACTGCTCGAGGGGGCGCGAAACAGCCTCGACCTGATCCGTGGGGTGCTGACGTGAGCTACGCTCGAGCGTCATCCCTTTCGTTTAGCGAGAAAGAACTGTTCGACCTCGGGGTGGCCTGGGTCGTCCTGAGTATCGCGTTCGCGCTGTTGCTCGCGCCCATCCATCTGGGGTATCCAGTCGGGGCGTTCGTCCCGATGGTCGTCCTCAGCCTGGTGACCGTCGGCGTGGCCTTCTTGCTCCACGAACTCGCCCACAAGGTCGTCGCCATCCGATTCGGGCAGGTCGCCGAGTTCCGCGCGGACTACCAGATGCTCTTTCTGGCCGTGATGAGTGCCCTCATTGGCCTGCTCTTTGCCGCCCCCGGGGCAGTCTACCACCGGGGCCGGATAACCGTCCGGGAAAACGGCCTCATCGCCGTCGCTGGCCCCGTCACGAACGTCGTCCTCGCCGTCGTCTTTCTCCCCGTGTTAGTGTTCGCCGACGCTATCGCGGCTCCCGACCTCGTTATCCAGATCGGCCACATGGGCGTCCTCATCAACCTCTTTCTGGCCGCATTCAACATGATCCCCTTCGGCCCGCTCGACGGGAAGTCCGTCCTCGAGTGGAGCAAGCCCGTCTTCGCCCTGACGTTCGCGACCTGTGTGGGACTACTCGTGGGCTTTATCGGGCTTTTCGGCGTCTTCCCGTTCTAATTTAGCCTTCGTAAACGACCGCCCCGTCGACCATCGTCATCGTCACCTCGATGTCCGCGATACGCGAGGGAGCGTCCCACGGTGATTCCTCGAGCACGACGAGGTCGGCCTTTTTGCCCACCTCGAGCGTACCCACGCGGTCCTCGTCGAAGCCGGCGTAGGCGGCCCCCTGGGTGTACGCGCGCAGGGCCTGCGTCACCGACAGCCGTTGAGCCTCGACGGGGGCGTTCACCGCGTACTCGACTCCCAGCAACGGATCGAGGGGCATACAGTCGGAGCCGAAGGCGAGGGGGACCCCGGCCTCGAGCATCGACCGAAACCGGTTCGATCCGCGCCGACGGGCCTCACCAAGACGCTGATCGTAGAGACCGTCCTCGGCCGCCCACTGCAAGAAGTTGGGTTGCATCGAGGCGACCATCCCCGCCTCGGCCATGCGCTCGAGGTGGCCGTCGGTAGCGAGTTCGGCGTGTTCGACGCGGTGGCGTTTCTGGTCCGCGTTCGACGTTTCCTCGAACGCCGCCACCGTCTCCTCGACGGCTTCGTCGCCGATGGCGTGGACGGTGAGCTGATAGTCGCCAGCATCGGTCGCACGGCTCGCGATGGCCTCGAGTTCGTCTGGGTCGACGACCCACTGGCCGCGGCCCGCATCACCACGGTCGGCCGCTGGCTCGGGCAAATCGGCGTAGGGCTCGAACAACTTTGCGGTTCGGCCACCGAAACTCCCATCCGTGAAGGACTTTATCGCCCCCACGCGAACGAACTCACTCCCGCCGTTGGTGACGAGGCCGGCATCGATGGCGCTCTCGAGGTGGTCACTCCAGTAGTCCAGTCGGACTCGACAGGTGAGTTCGCCAGCCTGCTCGAGGTCGCGGTACACCCGCGGGGCGTGGGAGTCCCTGACCTTGTCGTGGACGCCGGTCACGCCAAGGGCGTTCGCGTACTCGAGGGCGGCAGTGACGAGATCGCGGGTTTCGTCGTAGTCGGCTTCGGTGGCATCCCAGACGGCTTCCGTGGCTTCCTCGACGACGACGCCCGTGGGTTCGCCCCCCTCGCGTTCGACGTCGTGGTCGGGCATCGCACTCGACAGTCGCTCGAGGGCGACGCTGTTGAGCGATGCGGTGTGCATATCGACGCGCATGGCGACGACGGGGCGATCCTCGCTGACGGCGTCGAGGTCGTCGGCACGGAGGTAGCGGTTTTCGGGCCACTCGCTCTCGTCGTAGCCAAAGCCGAGGAGCCACTCGCGGTCGGGGTTTCGGTCGCCCTCAGCGGCGAGGGTATCGATCGCCGCCTCGAGTGTGTCGACGCTCGAGAGGTCCGCGTGGACGAGGTACTGCCCGAGGTGCTCCATGTGCGTGTGGGCGTCGATGAAGCCGGGCAGGACGACCCCGCCATCGCAGTCGATTACCGTGGTTTCGACACCCTCGAGGAACTCGATTTCGTACTGGCGGTCCACCCTGACGATTTCGCCGTTGCGGATGGCGAGGGCCTCCTCGGGCGTCGGTTCCTCGGCGGGGGCTGGTGCAGCCGGCGAGCCCTCGGCGAGGGGGTACACGCGAGCGTTCACGAGAATCGTATCGGCGGCGTCGGTCATTGGCCGAGTAGGCGCGGGGCATCCTCAAAACGGTTGGGGAACCGGCGTGGGGAACGTCGGAACGGATATTACCTTGGGCATCGGACATGTCAGTATGCTCTCCTCCGAAAACCGCGCGATCCTCGGAAGCGCACTCGTCCTCAGCGCGCTCTTTTTCCTCGAGTTGTGGGCGGGGTTCGGGATCCTCGAGCAGCCGCTGCTCGCGTTCGTCCTGTTTCCGGGTCTCGCTATCGTGTTCCCGCAACTATACCTTGCCCTGACTGATGGTAACGACATCACCCCTCGCACGAGAGTCCGATTCGCGGCCATCGTGGCACTCATCTTCGCCCTGCCGTACGCCGGTCGTGGATCCTGGCAGGAGCTGCTCGTCTTCGCCCTCGGGACCGGCGCGTTTCTGACCCTCCTGAGTNTTGAGTTCTATGCCGGCTATCAGTCCACGCAATCGAGCCCCAGCTAATCTTCCGTCCAGTACATCAGGTTCTCCTTTTCGGTGCCACAGTCAGGACAGGTCTCGGGAAGTCCGCCCTCGAGGTCACCCATCTCGCCACACTCGAGACACCGCCACATCAACTCCGCCTCGCCGAACGACTGGCCCGCTCGAGCATGTTCGACGCTCAATGCCTCGACGCCCTCGCGGGTCGTCACGAAAAAGCCGCTCGAGTCGAAGCCCCGGACGGTGCCGAGTTTGGCCCCGTCTTCGTCGTACACTGGCTGTCCGAACTGGATCTCGTGGACGTCCTCGACGGCTGCCTCCTCGCCCGTACTCGCTGGTCGTTCTCCCATAGCAGGCGTCCCACGAGGAGTGCTTTAAAACTACGACGCACCCCAGGGCCGGGAGTCAGTCAGCGCGCTTGCGCTGGCTGACGACACGGGGAAGGGCAGGCCGTCCACCAGAACAGTCACCGCGAGCAACGCGAGCGGCTTTTGCTCGAGATTTTTTCGCGAGCGGTGAGCGAACGCGAACCCGAGCGAAAAAAGGTCGCCTCACATGAAGTCGGCAATCCCGCTCTGTTTGTTCTTGTCGTTCTCGAAAATGCTCTCGAGGGCCAACTCGAGTACCTCGAGGCGCTGTTTCGTGTAATCCCGGCAGCCGTACTCCTCGGCGACGTCGATCGCCGTTTGCATGTACTTGTTCACCGAGCCCTTGTGTACGGTCAGGTTCACACGGCCACCACACTCCCGACACACTTCCGTCAGCGGCATCCGTCGGAACTTCTCTCCGCAGTCGAGACACCGGGTTTCCTGGCGCGAAAAGGCCCGCAGGTTCCCGATCAGGTCGGGCAGGAAGTGGTACTCGATCACCCGCTCGGCCACGTCCGTCTCGTCCACCGCCTCGAGCTTTCGCGCCAACTCGAGTTGGGCGTCCATCTTGTCCATCATCGACCCGAGCGTCTTGTACGCCGAGAGGTCCGGCCCCAACGCGATATCCGTCGTATCGTGGGTGTGGTCGAACCCGGCGTACTCCGCGTCCGTCCCAAGGGTGTCCTCGGCGATCTCGATCAGGTCCTCGACGTCGCCGGGGTCGGCCTGCTCGAGGGTGGCCTCGTAGAACTCGCGGGGGTACTGCGAGACGACGTCCATGTTGTGCGCCTCGTCGTCGATCTCGGAGGGATCGATGCGTGACGACATCACGAGGGGGGCGTCCATTCGCCCGCCGCGTTTGTCTGGCAAGAAACTGATACTAAAGTTCAGTAAGCCGTCCATGAGGAGCATCACGCAATCTTCGTCGCCGTCACATTGCTTTTGAGACATGTTGTTGGCGATGAGCGAGTGTGTCTCTTCGACAGTGAGACAGTACACCGCGTCGACATCCGACTCGACATACTCGACGGAAACGAGGTCATCGACGAGGAACGCTCCGCTACCACCATCGAAGACGCGTCGGCCAGTGGGCACGATCGAGTCAACGTGTTGTGTGAGGAGAGTTTGCTTGCGAGAGAGGTGAAAGCCGACCCGTTCGGCGAACGTCACTGCGTCGTCCGATGAAATGTCGATAACGTACGACGGTGCACTCCGGGAGGGGTCATCGATATCGTAGTAGGCCGGGAATTTTTCACAGAGTGGGACTGGATCAGTCGGCGTGACACGACCACAGATACCGAGTCGGTGTAAGAGTGCAAGGACGTCCTCCTTCAGTTCGTCGCTGACGGTGGTCGCCGAAACGAGGAGGGCGTTTCCATCGACACCACCGTCACCGTTGAAATACCCACGCAAATAGGCCGCAACGATGTCGTCAGCGGCGTCGAATATCGGCTGTGGAACCCGCTTTGATTCGGCAAGAACCCCAGCGTCGAGCACCGAGTCGAAGAACGCTCGCAGTAGTCGACCGGAAACGGTCACCTTCGCATCATTTTCTGCGTACGGGTCCACACCAAACTCTTCTCGGAGGACGGTCAGGTAGAACTCACGAGCCTCCGCTTCTGTCCCACAGATCGTTGTCTGGTGGATCGTTCCTTTGGGCGTGGGCTGTCTTCTGGCGAATCCTTCTGCGGCATAGTATCCGAGGAGGGTTGCGACCCGTTCGTTCAGTTCGACGATCCTGTTGATCTCGGTCCTGTCTCGTCGCATACCGAGGGAAACTTCTCGCGGAACGAACTCGAGGAAGGCGTCTCTCGAGTCAAACAACTCCAAGAGCAAGTCGACAGGGAAACTTCCCCGGTAGAGGTAGTTACTGAACGTCTTTTTGCTCACGCCAAAGTGCTCTGCCGTGCTTGTGAGAGGATAGAAGACGCCGTCCCAGTCGTCCTCGAGCGTTGTCGTGAACAGCTCGTAGAGACGATCTTTCTCCAGGCCCTTGATCATCAATCGACCTGGATCGATCTCCTCGACGTCGAGGAATGTGGCCAAGAGGTCGAACTCGAGGGACTCCGTTGAATCCATGAGCTGGACGTGTTCCGGCACTGCCACAGCGTCCGCCGTGGACAACGCTGCAGCAGGTTTGTCGATCATGTCGCCGTCCTCGTAGACGGGCACGGTGTGGTCGGGTGTCACCTCGATTTGGCGGCCACTTCGCGTCTCCAGGCGGACAAGGTGATCGGGTGCAGGATGTTTCGAAACGGCTTCAACCGGTTTGTGTGTGAGTTCCCCGTGCTCGTTCAAACTCGGGACGAGGATCTCCTCGTCGACGTCCTCGATACGCGCCCCAAAGTCGTCCGTCCGGGGGGTATCGAGCGACCCTTCGACCAGTGTCGCGATCGACTCGTGATGCCAGGTCTCCGTACCGTCTCTGTACCAGACCTTTGTTTCGGGGTGGAAACAATTCCGACGCTTGGCGGCGTGGAAGAACGGATGCGCATAGCCGACTGCAGCCGTCGTAAATCCGATCACTCTGCCGACAGTAGCCGCCGACGTGTGGGGAGCCATCCCAAATACCAGTTCGCCGACGAGGTCCTGGCGATCCTCGAGTTCGTAGTAGGGCTCGAGGCCGTAGTACTGCACCAGCAGGTCGTCGATGAACGCTGCCGTCTGCATCATGTGTTGTGCGGCCCCATCCGACAGCACGATATCCTGGACTTTGAGTTCGACCAGTTGATCCTCGTGGGTGAGCGCCTCGCCGTGGATGTCTTCCTCGTAGCCGAGGGCCTGGAGTTGGCCCACCGTCACGTCGAGTTCGCTCGCTCTGACCGACGTGACTGGCAGGTCGGTCATGTCGTAGCGAACGGTGCCGTCTTTGAAACTCGAGACGTCGTGTTTCGCTCGCAGGATGCCCTTTTCCATCGGCTCGGGGATCTTGTTTCGCGAGGTCAGCCCCTTGACGCCTTTGAGGATCTCGAAGGCGTTCTCGCGTTCACCGACCGACTCGAGGGCGTCGCGATACGCCCCGTGGAGGTCGATCTCGCGCACCTCGAGGCAGGTGGCCTCGACGTCACAGCGCGAACACTCGACGCGACCAGCCTCGTCGGGGTCGACGCGCTGGTCACACTCGGGACAGCGGTAGTCCGGGACAGTTCGTTCTTCACACTCCGGACAGCGGTTTTTGTAGGTTTCCTCGCCACAGCCATCACAGCGCTGGCGACCGACCTGGAGTTCGACGACCCCGGGCGTATCCGACATCGTCTCGGCGAACTTGCCGGCGTCGGCGACGTTTCGCTGTGCACCCCCGGCTTCCCCGATAGGAAACAGTGTGTGTACCGGCGGGCTGAGGTCCCGGCGCTCCGATTTTTCGGGTCGGCCCATCCGACAGCCGATCCGCGTCGGCGCACGTTCGCGGATCGTGAACGGGGCGACCTCGTTGACGGCCTCGACGGCGTTATCGCCATCAGTGTCGACACCCCAGGTGCGTGCCCGCTCGCTGAGGTCGTCGATCGTCCATGGTCGCTCGAGGTCCGCCTCGAGGCCGAGACTGCGAACGAACGGCAGTGGGTCGTCGATCTCGAGGCCGTCGGGTCGCTGGCGGTGTTCGATGACGATGGCCTCGAGGGCCGCCCGCGTCTCATCGGTGTGTTCGAGGACGAGTGTGAGGTCGTCCGTGACCGTGGATTTTGGCTCGAGTACCCCACCGTCGGTTCCCACGAGTCGTCCCTCGCTCACGGCATCCGCGAGGGCGTCGAAGGCGTCGACCGTGAGGTCGTGCCACTGGTAGGTGTACGTCGGGTGCAAGGGCGCGTCGTGCTCGGTCGCCCAGTCCAGGGCCGTCGCCGCCGGCGGGTCCTCGAGGTTGATCGTCGGGTCGTCCTCGAGTGCCTGGACGTCAACGCCCGCAGCCTCGAGGTCCTGGATCCACCACTCGACGCAGTAGCCAGCGGGGGCGAGTGGATGGTTGTTCTCGACGAACTCGCCGTAGTTGACGAGGTACTCACCGGCATCGAGGATCTTCTCGACGCCGTTTTTGACCTCCTTGGCCTCCTCGACGTCGTCGATTCGCCGAACGTCACCGTTAGCGAGTCGGACGGTGGGGCCCTCGATGGTGTCGACGGGGATGATCCCGTGGGCTTTCCCCGGCCGTTCGGTCTTGATCTGGGTGCCGGCAGCCAGGAAATCGTCGACGATGTGCATCGTTGCGGGGTGGACCCCGCCCGTTGCGAAGCCGTGGTTGCGTGCTCGACCGTACCGGAGCCGGAGGCCGCCCTCCGCGGAGGGATGAGAGAAGACTGGCCGCCCGGCGATCAGGTCCCGAAGGAACTTGGTTGCGGGTTCGACTCGAGGGGGACCCGACGGTTGGTTTGGGTCAGGCTCCCCGTTTTCCTCGTCCCCGGACCCGGCGTCCTCGGCTTCCTCATCGCGGTCAGTGTCCGCTTCGGATTCCTCACTACCTGCACCGTCATCATCGGCGTCCTCGGCTTCGGCGTCGTCGGAGTACGTGCCGTCGATCAGATCCTGCAGCCAGGGCCAGTCGATCTCCTCGAGCTGTGAGGTGTAGCGCTGGATCTTCGGCGCTTTGAGCGCGATCCCTTCGGCCATCACCAGACACATCCCCCCGCGAGCGGAGTTGGTGTCGACCCGCTCGAGGTCGCGAAACCCGGAGACCTCCTCGTCGCCGGTGGCCTCCCCGTCGAGCATGATCGGGAGGTGTTTGGCGATGAATTTGGTTTCTTTGTCCTTCGGGGAGTACTGCAGCCCGGTTTCCTTGTCGTAGAGGCCGATCTCCTCGGCGTAGCGTTCGATCTCTTCGGTTCGGGCGTCGTACTGCTCGAGGCCCACCAGCGCACGGGTGTAGTCGGCGACGAGGACGGACAGTGCCTGTGCGGTCCCCCCTGCAGACCGGATCGGCCCGGCGTAGTAGACGTTGACGAACTCCGTGCCGTCGTCGTTGGTGAGGATTTCGACCTTGTCGATCCCCTCGATGGGGGCGGCGACGACCCCCTCAGTCAGGAGGGCAACGGCCGTTCGAACCGCCCCCTCGACTTTGCCCGCTTTCGTTTCGTACTCACCGACGCGCCCCTCCGCGAAGTCCTCCGCCAGTGCGAGGGCGGCCTCCTCGCGTGACATCTGCTGTTCGAGTTCGCGAACCCGTTCGGCGACACCCTCGATCCCGAGGATGTTCTCGACACGGTCGGCCATGTCCTTGGCGACCGGAATTTCGACCTCCGGCTTCGGATCGTCCCCGCGCTGTTTGGCCCGTTGGGCGACCGACAGCGCCGTCTCGAGTTCGGCCTCGAGGCGCTCGAAGTACTGTTCGTCTTCCCGGCGCATATTAGAGCCAGAGGTCGAGATCGGTGGTCTCGTCGTGGGCTCGCTCGAGTGGCTGTTCGAACGCCCGCAGGTACACTTCGCCGGCGAAGACCGTAGCGGCGTTCAAGTGACCCGCCAGGGTCTCCCCGTCCGGTCGTGAGAGCACCGCGTGGGTGTGGGCGAAGCGCTCACCCTCGAGGAGCGANACGTTGCCGACACAACTCGCGACCTCGAGCGGTTCGTCGAACGCGACGGGTTCGTAGGTGAGGCTGTCCTGATCGTAGAACCAGATTTCGGCGTCTTGAACGGCGCCGAGAGCGCTAAACCAGGCGGCCTCGGCGTCGACGGCGGCGGCGAGAGACTCGATTTCGGTCCGCCAGTCCGCGCCCGTCTCGAGGCGGGCAACGTACTCACCGGCGGATTCGACGGCGCGATAGTCCATGCAAACACACTGTACACGCCAGGGGCAAAATCCCATCGTTCGTTCGCGTGGGTCGACGCTATTTGGATGGGGTGACGCTGTCTGGGTGGATGGCTCGAGGTGGCCTGACAATGTGTAGAAAGCTAGAGCACCGACAGCAACAGATCGCCGTAGACGAGCGCGATGAGCAGGCCAACGAAGATGGGGACGAGAAACGGCGTTCCCGGCGAGACCCAGACACTGTCTTTTTCAACCACGACCTCGAGTCCCTCCCGAAGTGTCTGCGGGTCCGTCCCGTAGGCCGTCCCCTCGATATCCTCGAGGAAGGCCGCCGCGCCCCAGGGGTCCTCGAGGGTGTCGGGGGTAGGCGGCTCCTCGGGGGTGTCCGGGGCAGGTTCGCCAGCCCCACCATCGGTCGAGGCCGCGGCCGTCACCGCGCCGTCAGTCGGCGGGTTCGGGTTCTCGGGGAGGCTCGCCGGGTCGCGATAGCGGTCGGGAGCGCCACGAAGGGTCTCGAGGTCTGTGCCACGCCAGCGGAGATACATCCGGAGGGCGTCGAGGTCGAGCCCCGACCAGGTCCGTCCCTCGGTGGTCTCGAGGAGCCGGCCGTGAGTGGTTTCGATGGCGTCCCAGCGAACTGGCCAGCCCAGAGCCATCACGGGAGTCAACCGTCCCGCGGCGGCGTTTCGAAACGCGAGGGCGACCGGGAGGAGTGCTCCCACGAGCACGCCGTTGGTGACGATGGTGAGCGAGAAGGGACTGAGCAGCTCAGTACTGCCAAGTGGGAAAGCCAGGGACCCAACGACGTAGCTCGGAAACGTCGGAAACAGTAACGCGAGCACGAGCAGGGCCTTCGCGTCGGCCCCGC
>SL_5KL_010_SEDDRAFT_10001089_pt1 | contig 16712 bp, 27 predicted proteins | sample SodLakKL_010_SED_FD_9118 | JGI IMG/M metagenome (IMG submission 9118)
CCTCAGAAAGCTCTCGGCCTTGCGCTCCTGGTGATGCTTGACCTTTCCGTCNGGGCCGGTGACNNTCGTCTCNAGCATGGCCTCGAGCATGATNTGAAAGTCNGCCTCCTGCTGNGGGGGAGTCACCGCAACTTCAGGGCTGGCTCCCATCATCGCCCTGCCCTCTATCTTCTTCTCTGTTTCCATAGTCAATGTCCTCCTATACATAGTTGCCGTAGATCGAGAACTTCGTTTGCTCTCGCGTATGCCCCGTCAGCGGTGGGAAGTCGGGGAATGTCTCGGCCAGGTAGAGCCCCTGGTCGATGGCGATATCACAGCCCGGGCCGCTGTCGTAGAAAGCCTCCACCTCCATGTCCACGATGTCCTCGGCGAAGACCACGACCCAGTATTCGTTGTCAATGGTTACGGCCTGGTTTGCAGTAAGGGGGAAGTTGTGCCAGGCGGCAGCGCCGGCGGCGATATCTATGGAATCGGATCTCCTGAGAAAGCGCCTGTGGACGTCGTAGATGGCCGCCCTTACCGGAACATCGACCCCGCCGCCGTTATCAGTGACCTGCAGGTAGACGTCGATGCTGCCTATATTCCCCGACTGCATGCACATGAATCGCGAGCCGCGGATCATGTCGGCGATGCTGGCGCCGCTGCCCCCCACTCCCTCATGCCCCAGGATTACGGTCGTGCGCACCTCGTCGTGGTAGCACGACTCCACCGGAGCGTCTTCGGCCTCCGAGTGATCGGGGGTGAACAGGCCGGCGACTACAGAGAGGTCCAGCACAGGCGTCTCCGTGGCGACGGTGGTCGGGTCAAGAACAGAGCCGACAGGGGCATCGAGGTCCCTGGTATGATCGGGCGCCACTATGGCTGCCGTGGGCGTACTTATATCGAACCAGACGGGGAAGTAGAGAACCCCGGGGGTAGCGGCCGGCGCCCAGGTGGGGATATGCGCGACCCCCGCCGAGGTCAGCACATACCCGGCGACCCCCGGCAGGATCCTGCGCAGTATGCCGCCGTTGCCGCGGACAGCGAGGCTCCCCAGGGTCATGTGGGCCGCTACCTCGGCGATATTGGTGATGCCGTAGCCCTCCCAGTCTTTGTCGACGTCGATGTCGATCTGGGACAGCCTATCCACGGCCTTGACGAGCAAACTCATATCTTCATCATCCTCATGGCAGTGTCGTAAAGTATTCCGAGTGGCTCCACTCCCCGGTGCCGTAATCGTGCCTCATCTGGCACTGGAACTCGTGCTCGGTGTCCGACGCGAGCCCCGCCAGGTTATTGTCGAAGGTGTCCCCGGTGGAGAGGTTGTTCTGCCAGGCTTCCTCCGTCCACCCCGGCGCCCCCACCTCCCGCCACCGCAGCCGCCCGTCGCAGAGCTCGCCTGCGTCATGCCCCACCCGCGCCGCAATGGTGGCGGAGACATCTGTGACGGCCGTGGCCGGCAACGGAAAGGCCACCGGAAGAAAACCGTCCAGCCATAAGGGCAACATGCCCGGCCCGCGGGACATCAGGGCCTGACCTATGGTTCCCGGCGGAAGGGGGACCAGGGTCGTGCCGTTATGGACGAACAGATCTCCGTAGACCATGCCCGGAGCAACCTGGGCCAGGGAAGTGATCCCCTTGCCCTGCCAGTCCTTGTCGGCATCGATCTCCAGCTCGGAGAGGGCTTCGATACCTATCTTCTCCAGGAGGGGGCCGCCGCGATACTTCAATCCCACTATGTACTCTCCAGTATGTACTGCCAGCCCACGGACTCGCCGTTGTCGCCGGCGTCGTCGCTTTGCAGAGTGACCACCAGCAATCCGTGTATGGCCAGTGTTCCGTTTACTATCCACAGCCCCGGCCCGTCGACAGCCACCGTGAATATCTGCTCGTAGACCCGCCGCTGCTCTCCGTTTATCTCGTGCAGCAGCCTCACGGTGATATTGCCGGCCAGGGCGTTGATATCAAGCAGAAGCGAGTGAACCTTGTTGATCACTCCCAGCCCCCCGATGGTGGTGACGGTCTGCTCCGCCGCCTCCCAGTTGTGGACGGTGGCGCCCGGGAAGTGGTTGATGTCGATCGCCGCCGCCGCCGCCAGCGCGGGGTGCAGTAGCAGAAAACTGTCCCCCACGGCCAGTGAGTCGGTGAAGGCCATGTGTATGAACTCCCCGGCGGCGCTGTTATAGGCCACGCAGGGCTCTTGCTCGCGGTGAGGAGGGTCGGTAGTCCCGTCGGCCTTCCGCAAGACGTAGATGTTATAGTCCTGAAACGTGCCGTCGCCCTGCCCGACCAGGCCGGCGGCCCGGAAGGTGTTGGCATCGATCACCCGGGTCACTCGGCCGAACAGGGCCAGGTCGTACCGTATCAGAGGCACGGTACTCGGTATAGCCATGTTACACCTCCTGTCCGGTACTGAAGATCACTATCGATCCCGCTATGGTGGAGCTGACCCAGAACTCGGCCGCATCCTTGACCTGGTAGGTCACCGCCTCGTTGGGCAGCAGGGGATAAGACATCTCCGGGCTCAGGCACTCGAACTGGTTGGTGGCCACCCTCACCAGGGACTGCACCGCGTTGAAGGGGTGGGCCTTGATGATGAGGGTGAAGCCGTCCGGCACCAGCAAGGTGTCCGACTGATAGGCTTTGTCGGGCTCAATGCAGGTGACGGCGGTGGTGCGGATCCCCTTGACGTTGGGCGGCCAGCCCTTGACGGTGAGATGCGGGTCGAGGATAAGCTGCTGCAGCTCCTGGAGGATATGCTCCGAGGTGGCGGCGATGGCAGCGATGGCGGTCATCAGCTCCTCGGGGATTACCAGCTCCCCGGGCGGATGCGCCTCGGCCATCTTCCTGGACTCCAGCCAGGCTGCTATGCCGGCCACGGCCGCGGTCGTACTCGCAACACGAGAGTAATGATCTCTTTCGTTAGCCATAACTATCCTTAGCTGCCAAACTCCTCGATCTCCAGCGAGACCTCGATGCCGGCGTCCGACGCCAGCAGGTAGACGTTACCCTCCCTGTAGTCGGCCGCGGTCAGGTCGACCACCGAGAACTCCACGGCGGGGATGTGCTCCTCGCCCCAGATGTTCTCCATGCCGTTGAGGACAAGCAGCACCGGCAGGTAGGCCACAAAGAGAGGGGCCGGGGCGGTGCCGTCCCGGGTCCCCAGCTGGATCGTGACGTTGGCGCCGGTGTTGTTGTAGGCCATGATCTTGCGGATGATGGCGGTCCTGTGGACTCCGGAGCGGTTTCGGCCCAGGGTGTGCATGAGGTCGTTGCCGCCGGTGGCGGTGACCAGCCCCTCGCTGTTGGGCTTTCTGATTGACGCGCGTAACGTGGGAGTTATCATATCTCCGTTCCTCCTTTAGAATCCTTGCGCCGGCAGGTACCTGGCGTTCGGGTGCACCCTCTCCTCTTTGGTGAGGATGTAGCGGAAGCCCCAGAAGCCGAGCCTGGCCTGCGGCAGGGTGGCGCCGCTGATGTTGGTGCAGCCGATCCGGGCGTCCTTGTCTCCCGGGCCTCCCAGGACCCAGAAGGTGGTGGTGGCCAGCCAGGGGTCATGGGCCGGGGTGAAGAGGTTGACGCCGGCCTGTCCGCCGCGCGGGGCGAACCTGGCCATGTGCGCCAGCTGCCAGAGCTGCCCCTCGACGTCGTCGAGGACGAACCAGCGGTAATGCACGAGCTCGTTGGCGTTGACCTTCAGGATCTCCAGGACGCGCCCGGCGGTCTGCTGGTTGGGGGCCAGGGTCCCCATGGCGGTGATCTCCACCAGGTCGACGATGTTGACCGAGGACCGGGGGACGGGCTCGATGTTCTCGGCCTGGAAGCCCACCCAGCGCTGCTCGGTCCAGATGGCGAGGTGTTCCTTGATCTGGCAGACGGGCGCCATGGGCCCGCTCGAGTAGAGGTTGTCGACTATGTTCATGTAGTCCTCCTTTCGGTCGTTCTCGGAGAGACTACCTCTCCGCTATTCAGTTGTTGACCGAGGGGGGCCCGAAGGCCCCCTCGGTATGGGTATCAGGGTTATGCCAGGACGATGGCGGCTGCCGGGTGCAATGCCTTGTAGGCCACGTAGAACTCAACGCCTTCGACTTGCGCAGCGCCGACTACAAAGTCGATGGTTCCAGGCCCTGCCACTGGGATTACTACAGGCGTGAAGAAGTCCACTATCTCATCATTGGCGACTATGGCAGTCGACCCATCCAGCAATGAGACGAAGACATCACCAGCGTCATGAGCGGCTATAGTCAGGGATGTACCGTCGAGGGCCACCCCATCAATCTCAAAGCCGATCTCAGCGGCACCCACCTGGTCTTCGGTGTGTCTGCCTATGAGCAGGGTAAGGGCAACAAGTCCCCCGACTATCTCAAAGACAGGGTGCGTACCGATGGCATAGAGCTCCCCCGGTCGAGAGACCACCTGGTCCCTGTCGAGGTAGATTTGCTTTAGGTATGACGAAAAACCCATGCTTTACCTCCTTACCATCCATTCATGAGTTCGTGGGAGAGGGGTCTTGGATTCCCCTCTCCCGGTTCCTATTCACTTACAGCCGTCATTAGATGACGGTCTGCTGTATGGGTTCGGCGACGAACGTCAGTAGCCGGACACGGGCACCGGCGCCGGTGGCGTTGCGGGCCCTGATCTGCACGTTGCAGATCTCCTGCGGGTCGTAATAGACCGGCTGCGAGAAGTATCCGGCTGCGGTCATGCCGCCATACACGCCCTCGATGTCGAACTGGGCCCGGCGGTTGTTGGCATGCCCGACTCCGAAGTGGATGAAGCTCACGTCTTCAGCCGCTGCGGTGGCCAGCAGGACTTCTACGCCGTAGAACACCCACGCCTGGTTGTTGGGGACTTGCGGAGTGAGTGCCGCCGGCACGTTGTCGGCGAATATGGAGTAGAAGTTACCTGCGACGGCCAGGGGTATGGACAGCCACCCGGTCAGCCCGGCCGACGTGGCCACGGGCACGAAATCGGCGACATAGTCCGCGTCGCGGACGATGACGGCCGGATTCCGGGTGTCCAGGGCCTGGGCCTGGGGGACGGCGAGCTTGTTGGCAAGGCGGATTCGCGCCATCCTCTCAGCGCCGGCACGGTACCGTTCCTGGTTCGCCAGGGCTATTCTGTCAGCCTGGATTATGTATGACATCGGGATATACCTCCTTGGGGTAGTTACCCCTTATTTGCTCGTGGTGCTGATCCGATCAGCTGACCCGGATGTCCTCGAACTCCGGCACCGTGGTCTGGTGGATGCCCCGGGCTCGTGACGCTGCCGGCACCCGGTAGGTCATGGGCCGCGCCGGAGACATGGCTCTTCGGGAGGTGCCGCCGGCCATCCGCTCACGGATATGCCGCACGGTCAGGGGGAGAGAGGCCACGCCGAGGTTCTTGACGAACCCGCCGCCGAAGCCGAGCCAGCCCCCGATATACCCGATGGCGGTCAGCCCGTAGGCTGCCCACTCGTTGTATTCGGGAGCGGCCTCGAGGGTGATCTGGTCGACCAGCGTAACGACGGCCGGAGATCCGAGGTCCTCAACCAAGTTCATTCTCATGTTCCCTCCTTAGATTGAGGGCCGCTTCCCCGGAAAGCACAGGGACAGGGGCCGCCCCAGCTATGCAACCGAGGTCACGGCCCCTGTCCAAGTAGTCTTTGTTTTACCCCTGTCGACCGAAGGCGATTTCGCTCGCTCGTGCCTCAGGAGTTTCAGTTAACAATCTTACGTTACAGCATGCCCTGTGTTCTGTCAAGGGTTTGCGGTTATTGTTGCCAGGCAAGACGCTCTTGTCACGGGCTTGTTCCGTTGTTCTATGATAAATCCATCCCCATCGGGAGTGACCCACAGGTGATGATCGGGATGAAGCCATGCCGTAAGAGAAATCTTGTGGGGGCAAACAACGAACACTTTTTCTGCTACCCTGTGCAGCTCAGCCAGGGCAATGTGAGCGTCGGCAAGTGTTGGCAAATGCTCGAGTACATGAGAAACGAAAGCCGCTCCGAAGTATTGGTCATCGTAAGGAATTGCGCGAATATCGGCTATCTGGGTGTTGCAATACCTCTGCATGCAGGGGGCAATGTCTATGGTTACATCTCCGCACGGGTGAAAGAGCCAGCCTCCTTTGGGTGTTCCTACTACAAGCAACGGCTTTCCGAGACTGTCGGCGTAATCTCTTGCCTGTCGAAAGCCCCGTTGCCTTTGTGCGATTTCACCAAAGCTCACCAGGCTTTGAATACCAGCCATGGTTAGCAGAGCCTGCTTGATCACCGCCGTCCCCCCTCTATGTACGCCCAGTGCAGATAGTTGGCCAGCCAGTCCGAGTAGCAGGCCGTGAAGGGGACCATCTGGGTGCGCCCCTCGATGGCCAGGACCTGCTCGTCGTTGAAGTAGTGCACCGCCTCGTATCTCCTGGCGGTGCCGGACGGAATCATGGCCGGAGCGGTGGGCATGGTCGACTCCATGTAGTATTCGCCGTCCTCCAGGCTGAGCTTTATCCAGGCATGGCCGCCCGGCCGGCCGTTGTAGAGATTGCCGAGGACGCAGTACACCTGGTCGGGCGGCAGCTCGTTTCTCAGCAGCGAGGCTAAGAGAAAGCTCTTGACGGCGCAGTTCCCGCTGCCCACCTGAATGGTGGTGGTCGGGTCCAGCCAGAGGTCGTTCTGGACGGACACCTTGCCGGCGATCCATGTCTTGCCCCGGACGAACTTGACGTAGCGGATATTGGAGGCCACCCACTGCCAGAGCGCGGTGATGCGGTCTTTGGTGTGGCTGATGCCCCCGGTGATATGCCGGTGCAGGTTCTGCACCTCCAGGGCATCAGGGGTGATGAAGTCGGTGAGCCAGCGCCCTTCGTCGAACCAGGTGGCGGCTATGGGCTGGTCGTCGACGGGAACGGCGGCGGAGGAGATCGAAACCGAGCCGCCTTGATGGCCGTGCATCTAGTAATACTGCTCCTTCCCTGCCATCTTGCCCAGGTACATGGCGGCGCCGAAGGTGATGATGCCGCTGATGAGGGTGGCGCCCACGACGTGGCTGGTGCGCACTTCCGGTTTGCCGGCAAACTCCTTGGCCAGGAGCATCCCTCCTACTGCGCCGGCGGCGGCGCTGCCGATGGTGAATATCTGCTGGGCCAGCGGCGGCGCTATGGTTCCTCTGATCGGCTGTATCTTGGCCATGACGTGCCTGTTCTGTTACCCGAGGCGTCCCCTGACCTGCCGGGCCAGGTAGTCGGCCCCGGTGTCCGTGGCGGCCAGTATCGCCGGCCCGAAGAACACTCCGGCCGCGAAGGCTATGAACCCCACGAAGACCGGCGTCGGAATGGAGACCTGGGTGATCACCGCTTCGTTGATGGTGCTGCAGTAGGGGCATCTGACCTGCTGGCCGTTGCCCCTGGCTGCCTTGATGGGATACCCGCAGATGGCACAGGGACTGTTGCGCGTCGTCACGTTCGGCATGATTCCCTCCTTACCTGTAAACGACAAATAGAGGCTTGCGCCCCTATCCGATTTTCATTGTGACACGGGAGGTATGCCTTGTCAAGGGTTTGGTTCGTGGCCCTCGGTGGCCTGGCGCTTGAGGTCTGCGATCTGCCGTTCCAGCCATTCATGGGCCTCCGGCCAGGAGACGAAGAGCGAGGCCACCGCGGGGAAGTCGTCCTTGATGCCGTGGACCACGGTCTGAGTGGTGATGATGTCGAGGTTGCCGACCTTGCCGGCCATCTCTACGACCTGCTGCCGTTGTTCCGGGGAGAGGTCCTCCCACAGGGAGCGGTCGTTCTGCACGTCCGCGACGATCCGGGTCACGTCGACCTGCCATTGCTTGAAAAGCTCGTTGACAACGCTGCCGGCGATCTCCGGCGCCAGCTGACGCATCATGCCGCTGGCAAAGGACCCGACGTGCTGCTTGATCTTGTCCAGAGGATCCGACATGGCCTCACCCCTGAAAGCCCGGCGGCCGGGGCATGAAGGGCATGCCGCCCATGGGGTTCTGGAAGGGGGCCTGTTGCACAGGCGGCGGCATGGCTATCCCCACGGTTCTGAGGTTGTCGTCGTTGCTGTAGGTGACTATCACCATCTGCCCGGACGGCGTCAAGAACTGCTGGAGAGGGAATCCCTTGTCCGAGCCCTCCCGCACCAGGAGCCAGTTGTTCTCCTTCGTCCACTCGATAAAGTATTCTTTGCTGATCGTGATCGGCTCCATTTAGACGTCCTCCTCGTAGTATTCCGGTATCTGGTAGTCGTCGGGCGGCGCCCCGGCGTCGTCCTGTGCCGGCGCGGACGGGGTTCTGGCGACGCCGAACTGGGCGTTACAGCCTACACAGCTGGCGCGGGAAGAGGTCGGCCCGACGCCGACCTTGGTCTGACAGTGCGGGCAGTCGATCTCCCCGTACTCTCCCTCCGAGACCTGAATCTGGTAAGCCCTCTGCGGCTGCTGTGGCGCGGGCTGGCCGACCGGTCCGCCGCCGGGAGCGTTCCCGCTGCCACGGTCCATCCACCCCGCGACGATGGCCTGGCCGATCCTCTGGGGCAGGGTGGCAAAGAGCTCATCCTTCTGTTTCGCCTGCTCAAGCTCGGCCTTCTTGGACTCGCGCTCCATGGTCAGCCTCTGCAGCTGCAGGTCCCATTTGCGCCTGTCCTGCTCCATCTCCCACTGGAACTTCCGTTCTTCGCGGGATGCCTGCAGCTTCATCTTCTCCAGCTCCAGGGTGACCGTAGGGTCCTGGGTCGGCGCTGCCCCGGCGGGCCTTTCAAAGCCCATCCTGGTGGCCAGCGTCTCGGCGAAGGAGATGTACTCGTTGAGCTGGTCCTGCATCGGCTTCTGCGATCCCTGGAGCTCCTCCAGCTTCTTCATCAGCATCTGGTTCTGGTGATCGCGCAGGGCCGCCTCTGCCTGCTCCCGCTTCTGCTCTTCCTCGGCCGCATGCCGTGCGGCATCTTCCCTCTCCTGCTGGAGACGCTGGTACTCCTGCTCCTGCAGTGCCTGGGCCCGCGCTTCGGCCGCCTTTCTCTCCTCCTCGAGCCCGCGCTCCCGCTTCTCCCTCATTTCCTGCACACTGGCAGGGTTGAGAAGGCCGTCTATGGTGGTGGCATACCTGTGCTGGGCCTCGGCAGACCGGGTCATCTTCTCGTATCTAGTAGCCTCATCTTCAGGCGAAGGGCTCGTCTGGCCCGTACTCCCCTTCGAGATCGCCTCCGCCACCCTCTTCCGGAATTCCGGCCCCATTACCTTCTGCTCCTCCGTCATCGGCGAGTACCTCCTTTATCGGTTCTTCGTGGACATAGGGCAGCATGGGGTAAGAGAGCAGGTCCCGGAACAACTGGCAGATCTCCACCAGGAACTCCCCCATCGTGCCGCCGTAGCTGAATTGCTGCTGCGTGAGCTTGTAGGTGTCATGAATCAAGAACCAGCCGTGCTGGCTGATGTAACAGTCCTGGGGGACCACCAGCACGGACCCTATAGAGACCGGATCTACCTGTCTCCCCCGCACCGTGGTCCGGGGGGAAGGTTCTGCCGTGCGCGGTGGGGGCCTGTACTGGCCGCCCCCGGAGCGCAGGGTGACGGACTGCTGCTCCATCTCCGGCTGCGCCTCCGGGGGAGTGTCCCCCCGGTTGAGAGCAGCCCCGACCCTGGAAGTCATGTCCTTGGAGTACCCGGCGGCAACGATCTCCTGGAATCCCTTGCCTTCCCCGTAAAGGGCGGCCACCTCTCTTTGCGCCGGCGTCCAGGTCAGCTTCTTGGCCTTTCGCTTCTTCACCACCATAGCAGACAGTTCCCGTCCCCCGCTGCCCCGGGGGCAGCCCGGGGCCGCCACCGCCACCACCACTCACCTAGTTCTAACCCCACCACTTACCTAGTTCTAACTCCACTTTAACTGCTGGCTGCGCCGCTGTCAAGGTATTGACTTATGCCAGACCGCACATTACACTGAAATCTATGGACAAGCAGACACTGGCCACAATCATCCTGGAAGGCGCCAGGGTCATCAGCGGGATCATGAAGACCTATACCCCGCGAGAGCCGTCGGTCTATACCCTGCCGGAGCTGCCGGACTCGCCCCCGCCGCTCGATTCCGAGCCGGACCTGACGGAAGCGCCGGAACCGGAGCCGCCCCTGGTGGAGCACATCACCACCGACGATACTATCCGCTACCAGAGGCGGGAGATCGCCAAGGAGCTGATACTGCTCGAGGGCCACCTGCAGCAGGGCTGCAAGATCAACGGACGGGCCTGCGATTGCTGTGAGAAACACCCCATCAAGATAGAGGGCCTGGCACAGGAGACGGCCGGCATGACCCCCGAGCCCATCTTCAGCGACCTGGCGGCCTGGGTCGAGGAGATATCCCCCCTCACCACGGAGAGCGCATCCGCGTCCGGCCAGTTTGATGACCAGTACCCCAGCCTGGCCATCAAGGCCCGGGAGTTCCGCAAGGCGATCATGACCCCCGACATCGTAAAGGAGGTCGTCGATGAGAAAGAAATACCCTCCGGAGGAGAGGATCCCGGTCCCCAAGTATCACCCTGACGACTATAAGCGCATAGCAGCATCCTGGGCGAGCGTTGACTACAAGGCCAACCTCTCACGGGCCTTCCGGGAGAGAATCGCAAAGGTGAAGGGGGCACGAAGATGAGCGGATGGTACGACCCCGTCCATGAACGCCGGCCGCCGGTCGGCAAGACCTTCCCCCATTCCCTCACCCAGCACGAGTACGACACGGAATGGAAACCTCGCGGCTGGCGGCTGATCGTTATCGGCCCGACCGCTACCTGGCGGCAGGATTGGGGGGAGTGGGAAGCGATCAGGGATATCGTCCAGAACAGCCTCGACGAGGCCGAGGGATACCAGTACGGATACGACGAGCAGGGGCTGTGGATCGCCGACAAGGGCGCCGGCGTCGCCGTGGCCGACTTCCTGCTGGGCCCGCCCAAGCTCAAGCCCGAGTACGCCCGGGGCAGGTTCGGCGAAGGCATGAAGATCGCCGCCCTGGCTCTCCTGCGCCTGGGATACGGAGTCCATGTCAATACAGTGCGCCGCGAGCTCTGGATGATCTTCCTGGAACAGAAGGTCAACGGGCAGGTCCAGACCCTGGCCGCCATGTGGAAGCCGAACGGGACCGCCCGCGGAACCAGGTTTCACATCGTCGGTTATGACGGTTCAGCCTTCTCCGAAAACTTCGCCGTCAATCTGCCGCGCGGCGCCATTCTGGCCCAGGTCCCCAGCCCTGTCACCCAGCCCGTGAAGCGCTACAACCAGCTCATTCGCGCCGACTACACAGCTGTCGGAGGGCTCCCGGCGAGCGTTATCTATTCCCGGGACATCTTCCTGCAGGAGATCGTCAGCCCCTTCTCCTATAACCTGTGGGGCTTTGCCCTGGCCCCAGACCGGCACGCCCCCAAAGAGGAGTACGAGATGTATTTGGACATGGGGCGGCTCTGGGCCGGCATCAGCAGTGTGCCCCTGCTCAAGAGGCTCCTGCCCATGCTCACAGACCCGCCGATGGTGCGGGGAGACTTGGCCAGGCCGTACACGGAGAGCGTGCACTTGGTCATGGATCGCTGGAGTATGGGAAGGGAACCCAGCACGGGCAAGCTCTATACCGAGCTGATGTTTCAAAATCAAGCACACTGGCAAAAGGCGTGGGAAGACATCATGGGCACGCATGCCGTCCTGCGCACGGAGACGCGGCTGGATAGCATGGTGACCCACCTCGGCCATACATCGGTCTCGGTCCACCCGGGCGTCCGGACCGGCCTGGAGCTGGTGATCAAGACCGACAAAGACATAGTCCGGGAGATGGCCGAACGCCTCGATGAAGCCGAGCGGATCCCCGACCGTGAGCTCACCGAGCGCCAGCTCAACAACTTGAAGCTGGCCAGGGCGATCGCCGCCGACTTCTCGCAGGTGGGACAGGTGAACGCTGGGATAATACCGCCGGCGTCGGATATGGTGGCGCGAACGGCCGGCCTGTATGAGTTCGGCACCGGTATGATTAAGATCCACGCCGAGATGCTGGAAAATGCCAGCAAGACCCTGGCCGTTATGGTCCATGAGCTCGGGCATCATGTGGCTTACAAGGCCACCGCCCACATGACGGAAGAGGCGGAGAGAATAGCGGCCGCCGGAGACCTGACCCCGGGACACGCTGTTGCCATGGAACAGGTGGCTGCCCGCATCTTCAGGAACCTTCATAGAGGAGATTATGACGATGAGCTACAAGACGTCGCCTGGTAGGAGAACGCCCGTCCAGCTGCAGAAGAAGCTCGACGAGATGGAGCGCAAGCACAGCCTCAAGGAGCTCCGGGAGAAGGCCCGCCAGGCCGGCGTTTCACCGTCAGGGACCAAGAGGGATATCGCCACCCGGCTCTTTGTTCGACATGCGGAGACTTATCGCTCACCCGCTTCCATGCCCACGACTATGGCCAAGTTTGAGCCTCTCTACTCGTGGGATTTCCTGCGCAAACAGCCCTACGGAACCGCATTGTGGGACCTGGTCCTCCTCAATGGCCACCGCTTCGTGGTCTTTCTGGCCCGAGAACCCAGGCGGGAAGTGGAGAGGCTGCCGGAGCCGGTAGATGTCTTCTGGAAACATGTCAGCATCGGGATGGAGATCAAGGGCCGGCGGGTGATGCCCGTGGTGGTCCTCGCCGATGTTATCCCCCTGCAGACGGTGTACGAGGTCTGGTTCAACTTCTACGGAGCAGGGGCGGAATTGGCGCAGGAAGCATTTGACCTGCTCGGTCACCAGTCTCACATCTTCCTCTTCTTCCTGGACGATGGCCCGGAGCCGATACGCAAGCTGGCCTTTCCCAACCCGGTCGGCCACTTCTTCCGCGGGCATTTCGGGATGCTAAGAGCCATGCCGGCATGGAGTGACGCGGACTTCAACGAGGCCAAACGACAGATCATGGCCAAGCACACCGTACAGGACATGCTGGAGTTGGAATGAGCAGAGGAGCAGACCTCAGAACGCTCGATCGCCTGGTCAGGGCCAAGTACAACAACCCCAAATGGGAGCTGTACGGGAAGGGCACCATGGACGACGCCCAGAAGGCTGTCTACGCCGATATACTGGCAGGCTTCCAGAACGTCGAGGAGGGCAAAGAGTACATCGAGGGACTGGACCCGGGTATGGTAATCTACACCGCCCGCGGTGATGAGATACGCTTCTCCCTGCTGAGGATCATCCTCGACCACATCCAGCGGAACCCCCGATACTCGCCCTGGACGGAAGGCGGGCGCCAGCCCGGTCCGCCATCAAAACGGCATGCCAGTATAAGCTGGACCAGAGAGGATGCCGTGGAGCGCAGGAGGATCCTGGACTCCATAGGTCTGCCGGTCGAGCCGTACTGGGCAAAGCCCTTCGCACAACTGCCCATAGCCTTCCGGGAGAAGCTGGCGAAGTATTATGCCAGGCCGCGAACGCCCATGCTGGCCAGGAGAAAACCAGGGGAGAGGCGCACCGCCTTCTACATCCAGTTCTGGTCTCCCAAGGACGACCCCGAGATCTCACAGCCGTATTATCACTCCGGTCCGGAAGAGGGAACCTTCAAGGACTTAGACCAGGCCCTGAGAGCCGCCCGGCAGCTTGAGCAGCAACGCCCCGATGCCTTCCAGATAGACATCTACAGCCAGGTGGAGGAATGGATACCCGAGGAGGACGACCCCCGCTATGGCTATTGGGAGATCGTTGAAGGGACCGTCAAAGGGTATGACATGCAGGGCAAGATAATCTACGATGAGACAAGCCCTGATTTCGGAGCTGCCCCTTCCGTGGAAAGAGACACGCTCTTCGCCGGCCGGCAACGGCCCCTGCCGAGAGAGGCTTACTAGGAGGTAGTCATGTACGAGATAGAAGGCGCCCCGGTAACCCGGGAAGACGAGAGGCTTTTCGGCCGATACCAGCGCCCCTTGCCGGAGTATGCCCTCATGGTGGAGTACTCCCCCATGGCCGAGCGGGTCAAGGTCTCCCCGGAAGAGAGACGCCGGCGGGTCGAGGAGCTGAAGGGCAAGGTCAGAGACGGTGTTCTCAAGATACAGCAGAGCGAGGAGTTCCGCAACTACCTGCTGGCCATGTCCCGCTTCCACGAGTATTCCTGGCACAACCAGCTGCTCATCTGGATGCAAAGACCAGATGCTACCCTGGTGCGGGGCTTCCAGGGCTGGAAGGAGCTGGGGCGGTATGTCAGGAAGGGCGAGACGGGGATCCGCATACTGGCGCCGGCCGGGCCCACCACCGAGACAACGTGGGTCAGTGAGCCGCAGCGCCGGCGATGGTATCTCAGGCGAGACGGCAAGAAGTGGACGGTTGTCGACGTAGACACAGGCCGCGTCGACAAGGAGTTCCCCACCTACGGCACGGCCAAGCAGTGGCTGCTTGACCAGGGGGCGGTCCCCCACAAAGAGGTCGTACAGGTAACCCGATTCGTCGATGTAGCGGTGTTCGACATCAAGCAGACCGAGGGGAAGCCGCTCCCGGAGTTCGTAGTGCCCACCCTCACTGGGAAGATGCACGGGGAGCTGTACGACAGCGTCCTGGCGCTAATGGCGCAGCGGGGAGTCCAGGTTACCTTTGAGCCACGCCCTCACCTGTCGCCGGAGATCAAGGGAATGTTCCAGCACCCGGACCGGATATGGGTCAAGCCCGATGAGCCGGGTGCGCAGCAGTTGAAGACGCTGCTGCATGAAGCGGCACATTACTACTCACTCGGGCCGTTCGGCATGCCCCGGGCCGATGCCGAAACCATTGCGGAAAGCGCCGCCTTTGTGGTGGGCGCCCACCACGGCTTTGATACCGGGGTCAGGTCGTTCCCATACGTGGCATTATGGGCCAGGGATGAGGAGACCCTGCGCAAGAACCTCGAGGCGATACAGAAGGTGTCCGAGCACATGGTCGAGCAGCTGGAGGAAGTGGAGCCCGTTCCGGCGCCAATCCCTCGAGAGCCACCGATTGAGCCGGCACCGCCAAGACCGGAGCCTGAACCTGCGCCAAGGCTAACTCTCGAGCAGATGGAGACGACCTACTCCCTGGAGAAGGTGAAACAGATGGCCAGAGACAGAGGGATCTCCACCGCCGGAAGCAAGCGTGAGATCATAAGGAGGCTACTGTAATGGAAGATAATGTGAACAGGCTGGATACAGGAGACCTGCTTGATATCATCGCGGACAGGTTTGCCAAAGGCATTGAGGAGGAAACCGGAGAGCCTTATGAAGACTGGAAGAAGGCGGAGACATATATCCGGAGGCTGAAGCTGATGGCAGAGAAGTATAAGCTGGATAAGCGGCGCATCAGATAGCGATTATGAAAGCCAAATGCACCCCCTGCCTCGGCACGGACGTCAAAGAGGCCATCCGGTCTCTCAACGATCCCGCCCTGAACGATGCCCTGGACAAGATCGAGGACTGCCCGCATCCGATGGAGCTACAGATGTGCGTCAAGCCGCCCCGGGCCAAGAGCGAGTATCAGATCTTCATCGGAGAGTGTCTGCGGTCGAAGCCCATCAAGGGCAAGCCCTTTGGCGCTGCTGCAGAGTACATGAAAGAATGCTCCGTCGAGTGGCGCAAACGAAAGGAGGAGCGCAACAATGGAAACCGGTAGTTTCTTCCCCGAACTGCCCGCAATGCCCAGCGTCGACAACGCAGAGGAGATCATACCCTACGAGCCGCCCAGGAGGTACTCATTCACCAAGCTGGTCGATGCCGGAGTCCACATCAGCACCGTGGAGGGAGAGCCGGCCTGGTCAGACGGCTATATGCTGGAAGTATCCGAGGTCCCGGAAGGGCTCAAGAAGCTCAAGCGGTACTGGGTGAGGAGTGGGCCGGACGATAAGCCCAGGGACTTCGATGCCCTCATCCCCGATATGCCGCCCGATGCCCCGGTCGTTACTCCTCTTGCCGTCATCAAGGGCCGCGCAGGCATTCCAGGCGAAACGGTCTACCTGGCCGAGATGAGGAAGTTTCTCGAACCTTATGGCCGCCCATACGAGGGGGCAGAGATAGCCATAGACAGGAAGTACGTCGACTATTTCCTGTTTCGCTACCCCCGGGCGGAGTTCGTTATGAGGCATAAGGCCAGCCCAGCGGTCGTCCGGGACAAGGGAAAGTTGGTGGGCGTTATCATGCCTATCTTTGCGGATCCGGCCGTGCTGCAGAGCGCCCAGGACCATGTATGGACCAGGGTGTTCCCGGCTCCCACTCCGCCTGTGTCACCGGTTGAGCCGACGCCCCCGAAACCGAGGCCCCCTGCCATGACTGTCGGCGAGGCCGAAATGACCTACAGCCTTCGCCAGCTCCAGCAGATGGCAAGGACCGCCGGCCTGAGCCCGGTGGGAAGCAAGCGCGTCCTGATCAGGAATCTCATCCAGGCCGGAGCGCTGAGATGACAGGGGCCACAAAAAAGCCGCCGGCCGAAGGCGACTTCGCCCTGGACATGGGGAAGATGTACATCCCCGCCGAGGAGCTGCGCTGCCCCGGCTGCGGCCGCTTCCTGGGTTACCAGGCCATTGCCTGGGGAGCGATCAAGATCAAGTGCTCCAACTCCAGGTGCAAACAGTGGGTCACCCTGGACGTGAGCCCGAAGAACAAGTAGATGATCTTGACAGGCCACGCTTTTCGCCATACAATCAAAAGTGGTCGACAAGGGCAAAGGGCCAGTGAAGGCCAGTAAGCTCAGGCAGTCCATCGGAGGGACAGATGGCCGTTATCAAATCACTCTCCGGCATCTTCCACCCCCGGCGCCGCCCCAAG
>SL_5KL_010_SEDDRAFT_10001090_pt1 | contig 16700 bp, 18 predicted proteins | sample SodLakKL_010_SED_FD_9118 | JGI IMG/M metagenome (IMG submission 9118)
AAACTGACTTAAAGCGGCCATTACAACTCCCCGGGCCGTTTCTCCTATTGAATCCGATATGACAACAATTGTAGGTTTCAATTGATGAACCTCCTTTTCAGTCCAGGACAATACAGGTCAGATCCACTCCCTGATTGAGGGTGCTGCGGATTTTTTCCAGGAGAGCCAGGCGATTGGCCTGCAATTCTTTATCCTCGGCCATGACCATTACCTGATCAAAAAATTCTTCCAGGGGCCCGGCCAGGCTGGCCAGGGTGGAAAATAGCTCCGGAAAAGAACCCTCCTTTTCCAGATGGACTATTTTTTCCTGCAGGGCCTGCAGTTCCTGCCAGAGCTTTTGTTCCGCTTCTTCTTCCAGAAGCTCGGGCCTGACTTCTGCCCCTGCCTCCCGATTTTTCAATATATTGCGGGCCCGGATGGCCGACTGGACCAGGAGAGTGAATTTTTCATCCCCCCGCAGCTCCGCCAGTGCCTGCCCTCGATTGAGTCCAGACTGCACCTGCAGATCTCCTCCGGCCAGTACCGCTTCAATTATATCATACCGAAACCCTTCTTCTTCCATAAAGCGGCCCATTCTTTTTTGCAAAAACTCTTTTACTTCAGCCAGGTGCTCCTGCAGGCTGTAGCCCTGTTCGGTATAGACCATTTCCAGAATACCCAGCAAATCTGAAAGGGGCAGATCATATTCCAACCCATTCATTATTTTTACCGCGGCCAGTCCCTGGCGGCGTAGGGCCAGTGGATCCTGGGAGCCCGAGGGAATATTGCCGGTGTAAAAGGCAGCCCCAATATTGTCCAGTTTTTCCGCCAGGGCCAGGACTCCACCCAGCTCAGAAGAAGGCAGTTCATCATCCCTGAAACGGGGCTGATAGTGTTCGGCTATAGCCCGGGCTGTCTCTTTTTCCAGGCCTTCTTCCCGGGCATAATGGAATCCCATGATTCCCTGTAGTTCTGGAAACTCGTCCACCATCTGGGTGGTAAGATCGGCCTTGCATAGCTGGGCCGCAATCCGGCCTTTATCAGTTTGGTCCTGGTCCCAGTCCAGCCGGGAGCCCAGCTCTTCCATTATCCGCTTCAACCTTTTGGTTTTTTCCTGCATGCTACCCAATCCTTCCATGAAAACCACCCTCGCCAGGCCCTGAGCATGGTCGGCCAGAGTTCTGGCAGAATCCTCCTGCAGGAAAAAGAAGGCATCATCCAGGCGGGCCTGCAGTACTTTTTCATTTCCGAAACGCACCAGATCCTCATCCGCCCCGGGACCGGAAATAAAGGTGATAAAGCCGGGCAAAAGACCTGTCGAGCCCTTGATAGGCATATATCTCTGATGTTTTTGCATGGAAACTATTAAAACCTCCTGGGGCAATTCCAGGTATTTTTCCTGGAAACGACCCACAATGGGGCGGGGATATTCCACCAGGAAGGTTATTTCCCATAAAAGGTCCTGATCATACACTGCTTCCCCACCCAGGGATTTCGCCTCCTGGGCTGCTTTTTCCTCAATTATTTTTCGCCGCCGCTCATAATCAGCCAGAACATAACCTTCCTCCAGTTTATCCAGGTATTCATCGGGATGGGAGATGATAATCTCCTCTGCTCCCCAGAAGCGATGCCCCCGGGATACCTGCCCTGCTGGCTGTCCGGCCAGGGTAAAGGGTATTACCTGATCTTCGAAAAGAGCCACCACCCAGTGGATGGGCCGGGCAAAGCGATGCTCGCCTGTTCCCCAGCGCATGGTTTTGGGAAAATTTAAACTCAAAGCAACAGCAGGGAGTATTTCGGCCAGACATTCCCGGGCAGTCCGGCCTTCATCCTTCTGCCGGGCAAAAACATATTCCTGTCCATTGTCCTCCCTGATTTCCAGATCCTCGGGCTCCAGGCCTTTGCTGCGAGCAAAACCCATTCCAGCCCGGGTTGGATTTCCTTCATTATCAAAAGCAACCCGGCGGGCCGGCCCTCGAAATTCCAGAATTCTGTTTTCCTGTTTCTGGGGAACCCCTTCCAGTAGGACGGCTAAACGTCGCGGGGTAGCATAGGTTTGGAGGGCTGAAAAATTAAGCCGTTCTTCCTCCAGGCGGGCCCGCAGGTTTTCCTGAATCTGCTCCAGGGCGGGCAAAATAAAGCGGGCGGGAATTTCTTCGGTCCCTATTTCAAAGAGCACTTGATTTTTTTCCCGGGTCATCTGCCCCACCTCCTCTTTTTTCTTTTAAAAGGGGATGTCCCATCTTTTCCCTCTGCTCCACGTATTTTTTGGCCACCCGCCGGGCCATCTGCCGAACTCTACCAATATAGGCGCTCTTTCCGAAACGCTGATGGCCCCCCGGGCATCAAGAATATTAAAAAGATGAGAACATTTCAAAACATAATCGTAGGCGGGTAGCACCAGATCCGCCTCGAGAATAGCATAGACCTCTTTTTCAAAACTCTCAAAAACGCCATACAGCATCTCCACATCCGCTATTTCAAAATTATAACGGGAAAACTGGGCTTCCCCTTCCTTCTGCACCTCACCATAGGTTACCTGATCATTCCAATCCAGGTCAAAGAGGCTCTCTTTTCCCTGAATATACATGGCCAGGCGTTCCAGTCCGTAGGTTATCTCTGCGCTGATGGGTTTTACCTCCAGGCCACCAACCTGTTGAAAATAGGTGAACTGGGTTATTTCCATGCCATCCAGCCAGACTTCCCAGCCCACCCCGGAAGCGGCCAGGGTAGGAGCTTCCCAGTTATCCTCCACAAAGCGAATATCGTGTTTACGGGGATCAATACCCAGATCAGCAAGTCCCTCCAGGTACATTTCCTGTATTTCCAGGGGACTGGGTTTCATGATCACCTGATATTGATAATAATACTGGACGCGAAAAGGGTTTTCTCCGTACCTGCCGTCGGTAGGACGACGGCTGGGTTGAACATAGCCCACATTCCAGGGCTCCGGACCCAGGGCCCGCAAAAAGGTGGCCGGGGTCATGGTTCCTGCTCCAACTTCCAAATCATATGGTTCTTGAATGATACAACCCTGCCGGGCCCAGAAATTATTCAGGCGAAAAATCAATTCCTGAAAATTCATTGCTTTAACCTCCTTCTATAATTATCACAAATAATAAACCCCGCCCCTCCCAGGGACGGGGATTTCCCCGCGGTTCCACCCTGCTTAACCTTTAAGCAGATTCACTCAAAAATTTATAGGCTCCAGGGTGCCTCCAAAAAAGGGTCAGTGCCGGTCTTCCACCACCACCGGCTCGCTGGAAAAAACCTTCTCTCTCGATTTTCCCCTTCACTGCCTGCCGTATGCAGTTTGTTCATTATTTTTTTTATATCAAAAAACCCCCTGCCTGTCAAGATGGTTCTGCCAGCAGGGACTGTAAAAAACTTAAAGTGTTCAATCGTCGCTCGGAACGGTATTCAATAAACTCCACCAGCAAACTCTCCAGTTCCTTTTGAACCCTGTCCTCCAGCCGCAAATTTAAAAGCTGCCGCGCGGGGGTTTCCAGAAGACGGTTTAAGACCTTAAAGGTTCCCCAGCTGATGGTTTTATCCATTTCTTCCCGGCAGTTGGAGCACTTTATTCCCCCCTGCCCGATCGAGAAAAAGGCCTGCCCCTCCCCGGTTTTTATCTCCCGGGTACATTTTACACAATGCTCCAGGCGGGGCTGATACCCCAGCATGGAGATCAGGCGAATTTCAAAACTCCGCAGGAGAATGGGCTGTACTCCTTTTTCTTTAAGTATGGTCAAACTGTTCAGCAGCAGGATGAATACTTCTTCCTGGGGGTCATCCTCCTCCAGGAGATAATCAACCATCTCGGCCAGATAGGAGGCAGCGGTCATCAGGAGCAGATCCTCCCGCAGAGCCAGGTTATTCTCCAGTATTTCCCCGGAACGGACCCGGGACAGGGAAGACCCCTGATAGATATAGAGGCGGGATACGGTGAAGGGCTGAACCAGGGCACTCATATTACTCCTGATCCGACGGGCACCATTGGCCACAGCCCTCTTTTTGCCCACCTCGCGGGTAAAAAAGGTAATCAGCCTGTCGGCTTCCCCCAGGTCCTTTCCCTTCAGGGCAATGGCTTCAGTTGAAAATAATCCCATTTTTTTAACCCTCCCGCCTCATTACACCGGAAATAAAGCCTTCCCGATCAAATTCCAGGAGCCATTCCCCGGTTTCCGGACGGCCTTCAGCCTGCCACCTGGACCATAAAACCTCCGGTCGTTCTGTTTTTTTATGCTCCAGGAGCTCTTTTAACAGGAAAAGAAAAACACCCCATAATCGCGGCGAATCCAGTGGAAAAGATCGACAATAGCGCTGAATACCTCGCCAGAGTCCGCTCAGCTGCCTTTCCCAGGTCTTTTTTTTCTGCTGCAGTCCCTGACCCCGCAGGGTGACGAAGGAAACGGGGCAAGGGAAAACCCGGCCCCACAATCCATCCTCTTTTTCCACTCTAACCAGCAGGGTTATATCTTCTCCCAGAACCAGGGGCAGGACCATTTTCCCTCCCTCTTTAAGTTGATCGGTAAGGGGAGGAGGCAGACTGGGGGTCTGGGCGGTAATTATAATCCGTTCAAAAGGCACTTCCTCCCGGTGGGGCCAGCCCAGGGTTCCATCCCCCGAAGCCACATTAACCTCTCCATACCCGGAACGCTCCAGATTTTCCCGGGCTGTGGGAATGAGGTCTTTTTCCCTTTCCACAGAAAAAATCAGTTCCGGATCACCCACTACTTCCGCCAGCAGGGCCGCATTATAACCGGAGGCGGTTCCGATTTCCAGGACTTTCATTCCTGGCTGCAAATCTAATATTTCCAGCATGGAAGCCATTACCTGGGGCTGAGAAACAGAACTGCAGGGATATTTAAGCATCACTGCCTGATCAAAATAAGCCTGCTCGGGCGGAATAACTCCCTCCAGAAAAATATGGCGGGGTACCCGGGCAAAAGCCCGGCCAATGCGTGGATCTTTAATAACCCCGCGGCCCAGAAGTTCCTGGGCCATCTGTCGTCGTAGAGAGTCCATTTTTCTTCCAAAAATCATTTCCCCTCCATTATTGCTACCCCCGAGCTGGTTCCCAATCGATCAGCCCCTGCTTCAATCATGGTCAGGGCGGTCTGCCGATCCCTGATCCCACCGGAGGCCTTAATTCTGGCCCCTCCCTGTAGAACTTCGCGCAGTAATAGAACATCTTCTTGTTGAGCCCCAGCAGAGCCAAAGCCGGTGGAAGTTTTAACAAAATCTGCCCCGGCTTCCCGGGCCAGGAGGGCGGCCCTGATTTTTTGTTCCCTATCCAGAAAACAGGTTTCAATAATAACCTTAACCGTTTTAACCCCGGCTGCGGCAATTACTTTTTCCAGGTCGGTTCTAACGGTGTCTTCATCCCCATCCAGGAGGGCAGCAAAATTTATCACCAGGTCCAGTTCATCAGCCCCCTGCTCCAGGGCTGCCTTTACCTCGGCTACCCTGGCCTCACTGCAGGTGGCTCCCAGGGGAAATCCGATTACTGTTGCCACCAGGACCTCGCTCTCAGCCAGGAGTTCTCGCCCCAGGGCCACATAATAGGGCAGCACACAGACCGCCGCAAAATTATGCTCTTTTGCCTCCCGGCAGAGCTTTTTGATTTCTTCTTTTCCAGCCTGAGGCTTAAGGAGAGTATGATCAATATATCCAGCCATTTCTTTACTATCCATAATTATCTACCTCCTGTCAGATTAACGATAACCCAGACGGCGCATTTCCTCTTCCCGGTCCCGCCAGTCTTTTTTAACCTTAACCCAGAGATTCAGATAGACCTGGCTTCCCAGCAGGGCCTCGATATCCTGCCGGGCCAGTTGCCCTATTTCTTTCAGCCGCAATCCCCCCTGACCAATAATAATTCCCTTCTGGGACTTGCGCTGCACATATATATGGGCATGGATGTCCACAATATCCGTCCCCTCCCTTTTTTGCATGCCGGTTATTTCCACGGCCAGGGAATGGGGTACTTCCTCCCGGGTCAGCCGAAAAGCTTTTTCCCGGATCAGCTCGGCAGCAATAAACTGTTCGGGCTGATCGGTAATCATATCCTCTGGGAAATACTGGGGTCCTGGGGGCAAAATGCCGGTAATACGCTGGACCAACTGCTCCAGGTTATGCCCCTGCAGGGCCGAAATTGCCAGGCAGTCCTCCCCCAGCAGGGGTTTATAGGCTGCTATTTTTTTATCACTGGAAATATCAGATTTATTTACCACCCCAATAATGGGTGTTTTTACTTCTTTTAACAGGCCGGCAATGTATTTATCCCCACCTCCGGGATAATATTGTCCGTCGACCAGAAATAAAACGCCATCCACTTCTTCTATGGCCCGCAGCGCAACTTCCAGTAAATATTCCCCCATCTTATCCACGGGCTTATGCACTCCCGGAGTATCGATAAAAACGGCCTGATATCCCGGCAGGGTAAGCACACCCTGGACCTTATGCCTGGTGGTCTGGGGGCGAGACGAGGTAATGGTAATTTTCTGACCGATCAGGGAATTAATCAGGGTTGATTTGCCCACATTGGGCCGGCCAATAAGGGCAATGAAGCCCGACTTAAATTCAGAATTCACGGTCATACCCCCTGGAGATTTTCTGGCCCAAAAGCCTCCGGCAGGAGCTCCCACAGGGAGTAGGAAATTATTTCCTCCCGGCCAATAAGGTGAACCTTCAGATCGGGGTTGAATTCATAAAGAAACTGCCGGCAGGCGCCACAGGGAGGAGTGGGGTTATCCTGATCCCCTACCACCGCAATAGCAGTGAATTGATCCTGACCCGCTGCCACCGCCTGAACACAGGCATTTCTTTCGGCACAGATGGTCAGGCCATAAGATGAATTTTCCACGTTGCAGCCGGCAAAAATATCTCCCTCTGCAGTAATCAGGGCTGCTCCTACTGGATAATTGGAATAGGGAACATAGGCCCTTTTCTGCACTTCAACTGCCGCTTCAATCAATTTATTATCTACCATCAATAACTTACCTCCTGTCCCCGGGGTACAATTTCCACCCAGGTTGTTCCCGCATTGAACCCAATCAACCGTCCCCGCTCATCCAGAAAACTGGTCCAGCCCGGACCTACTTTTAACCAGGTTCCCTGAGTTAGCTGCCCATCCTGGAAGACTTTCAGGGGTCCGCTGCCCTCCAGGTCTACTGCCAGACGCCCTGCATTGTCCAGGACCTGGGTTCGGACCCGCTGAATAACCAGATTATCCACTTTAATGGGTGATCCATCATCCAGGAGATGGGGGGCCCCATTGACATAGCGCTGATAATAACCCTCCCAGGGCAGATAGCGGTATTCCACAATATTATCACCGGAAAAGCGAATTGTTATATCTTCCACATCCGGTTCATCATGGGCAGTAATACTGATGGAAGTGAAAGGAAAACGGGAAGAAGGAGATGGCGGGCTGATACCCGCAAATATTTCCTGTAAATATGGCCGTCCGGAATAAAGGTTATGGGGCGGACTTAAATTATCATCCCGGTAGAAATACTGGGAGTCAAAAAATTTATCCAGATTGTCAATATTTGTTCCCGCCAGGGTTTCATAGCCTTCCGGACTCGCTCCCGCGTGGAGTAAAATTGCATTATACTCCCGGGCCTTTTCAATCATATAGGGACGAGCGCTGCGAATAGGCCCAAAGCGGGCCGGAATTTCATCATAATAGAGAGCCAGGAGCCGGGTTATCCCGCCCTCCACTGGAAATTCATAGACAATTGATGCTTTTTGCAGGCCGGACTGAGTTTCTCCCGAGGCCAGATTATCAATAATTGCCATCACCGGATACTTATTTTCTTCTTCCCGCAGGGCCAGCCCGGTAAAAGGCGAATTCCCGGCCAGAACGGGACTGGAAAAAACTAAGATTGCTATCAGAAAAAAAATAACCCGGGTTAAACCTACCATCACCTACACCCCTTAGCTAAAAAGTTTCCCAAAATTTGTTTTCAACCTGCTGTTTCTATCCTATTCCGGGTTCTGCTCCAACCCGATTATATCAACCCTGTGACAGAATCAGCTGCAGCAGTTACCCCAGTTCTCCCTTATCTTTTTTCCCGGGGGGATTCAGGGCTCCCGCGGAAAAGACCAGCTTTAAACCTTCTTCAACACTCATATCCAAAAACTTAACATCCCGCAGGGGAACAAAAATCAAATGTCCGGAGGTGGGATTGGGGGTTGTAGGCAGGAAAATGTGAACCAGGTTCTCCCCGGTTTTATCCTGTATTTCTCCCAGTCCCCGATAGGTGACAAAACCAATCTGATAAAGTCCCCGTCGCGGATACTCAAAAACAACCACCCTTTTAAAGGCAGTCTTATTCCTTAAAGCCAGAGTATCAGTTAACTGTTTTACCGCAACATATATCTGGCGGATAACAGGAATTCTGCCCAGTAATCTCTCTCCCAGATTGATTAATTTGCGCCCCAGAACATTGGTGGCAACGAGGCCCACCAGGAAAATAAAAAGGATAGCCACAGCATATTCCAGGCCATACCTGGGGCCCCCAAACAAGAAATCCGCAAATGGCTGAACCAGCTGCTCCAGAAGACTTATCAGGAGGGAGAGAATATAGATGGTGATTATCAGGGGCAATAATACCAGTAAGCCAGTAACAAAGTAATTACGGATTTTCATTTTTAACCTCCCGCAAAAAACTGAAAAATAAAAACAGTTAACATAAAACCCAGAACCCCTCCCCATATTACTTCGGGGAAATTATGGATCTTTCCTTCAACTCTGCTTTGAGCAACAAGGAGAGCCAGGAAATAACCGGTGAAAATAAGGAGAGGGCTGGTGGTATAAAAAGCAATAACCGTAGCCAGACTGAAGGCAATAGCGCTGTGGAGACTGGGCATACCCCCCTGCAGAGAAAAAACTTCTCCCCGCCGGTATTTTAGCCCCAGCAAAACAAGCAATAAAAGCAGCATCAGGAACAGGGTTAAATAAGCAGGCTGCTGACTGAGCCAGATGAAAAACTCCAGAGAAAACTGGTCCAGGCGATGATAAAAGAGGATAAATCCTGTGACAGCAGCATTCACTGCTGCAATTAAAACCGCTCCGGCGGCCATATTTTTAATAATTCTGACCCGGGGGTGAAAGTTGGGGGAAATCAGGTCGATAAGCCGCTCAACTACCGTATTAAATAATTCCATGACCACCACCAGGGCAATTACCAGGAACAGGATAAGAAACTCCAGGCGGGAAAGACCGAGAAAAACAGCTCCCACAAGAGCAATAGTCCCGACAATCAGGTGGATCTTTAAATTCCGCTCTGTCTGCAGGGCCTGCCCTATACCCTCCAGGGCATAGGAAAAACTATCCACCAGTTTCTTAACCTCCATCTTGATCTCCTTCCCGCTCAAGCCCCAGATAAGAAAGTATCTCCTCCTCTTTTCGACGCATTGTCTTTCTTCCCTCTTCTTTTTGATGTTCATAGCCCAGGAGGTGTAGAATACCGTGAACCAGCAGAAAGCCCAGTTCCCGTTCCAGAGAATGGCCATAATCCCGGGCCTGTTCTTTTGCCCGGGGCCATGAAATAATTATTTCGCCCAGCTGATCCTCCCCCAGGGGGAAGGATAAAACATCGGTAGTTTCATTGCAACTACGGTATTCCCGGTTCAGCTTCTCCATTTCAGCATCATCCACCAGGGCTATGCTCAGGTCCCCGGATGCAATCCCTTCCCTTTTCAGAACGGTGCGGGCTATATTCAACAAAAATTCTTCCTTTTCCCGGGGACCTTCCATTGCAAAGAAAACCTCAATATTATATTTCATCAGCGCTGGCCTCCCTTATCTCACCATAATCAGGGTATTCTATCCGCTTGTGATATATTCCCATTAATATCCGGGTAAAACAATCCTGGATGGGCTCCAGATCCCGCAGGGTCAGATAGGAGTCATCCAGCTGGCCAATTTCCAGCTTTTCTTTAATAAGTTCCCGGATCATTGCTGCCAGGGCCTGGGGATTTTCCCTTTCGGCCGCCCGGGATCGAACTGCCGCCTCCACCACATCGGCCAGTAAAATCAGGGCAGCTTCCCTGGAATAAGGTTTGGGTCCATCATAACTAAAGTTGGTCGAGTCATTTTCCCCCCGCTGTAATGATTCCTGATAAAAATAGGAGATCAGGGAAGTACCATGATGCTGCTGAATTATATCCACTATGGGTTCTGGCAATTTGTGCCTTTTACCCATTTCCACTCCATCTTTTACATGGGATTTAATTATCAGGGCACTCAAGCTGGGATTCAGCTTATCATGGGGATTTTCATCCCCCAACAGGTTTTCTGAGAAAAAATAGGGTCGCTTGATTTTCCCCACATCATGATAATAAGCACCCACCCGGGCTAAAAGAGCATCTGCACCCAGGCGCTCGGCAGCAGCTTCGGCCAGATTGCCCACAATCACGCTATGATGATAGGTTCCCGGCGCTTCCATCAAAAGTTTTTTCAAAAGGGGTTGATTGGGATTGGATAATTCCAGGAGTCTAACCGCAGATGACATGCCCAGGTAATTTTCCAGAAGAGGTAAAAGACCATTAATTAAAACAGCCGCCAGAATACCGTTAGCCAGCCCCAGCCCACCCAGGAATAAAAGGCGATGGGGTTCAGTTATATTCTCCAGAAGAGACAGGGTCAAAATGGCTATGGCGCAAAAAACACCTACAATAACGCCAGCCCGGACAAAATCCCTTCTCTGGGTGACTCGAGCCACACTATATACTCCCGAAATTCCTCCCACCAACCCCACAGTTATTTCCGGCAATCCTCCCTGTAAAACCAGAAAGCAGAGAATGGCCAGGCTGAAGGTGAAGAAAATAGCCACCCGGGCCTGGAGTAAAACCGCCAGGAGAATACTACCTACAGCCAGGGGGAATAAATATCCGGGGTAAACCACTGGTAAATAATTGGTGGCCTGAGCCAGAATTACCATGAACACAGGTAAGAAGGATATTAATACCATCTGATTTTCCCGCTGCAAAATCCGGGGATGAAAATTTAATAGAAACCGGTAATTCCCCAGAAAAATAAGGACCAGAAGTCCCCCCACCCCTAAAAAGTAAAGGGGATCCAGTTCCGGTTGAAAAAGTCCCATTTCACCTAAAAGTTCCAGGTCATCTTCAGTAATAACCTGGCCCTGCTCAATAATTATTTCTCCCTGCCTGATGGTCCGGGTAACCGGGGGGGCGCTGGCCCGGGCTTCTTCCCGGCGCCGCGCCGTCTCTTCTACATTTAAAACCAGGTTGGGTCGCAAAAATTCCTCGGCCAGGGCAATAAGGTGCTCCTCTTCCCTTGCCCCAAGGTCCAGGGCCCTGATCTCATCGGCCACATTCTCCCGGGCTTCATCCAGGTGGGTGGAGCGTAATCCCTGTTCCAGGCGGCGGGTCAGGATGGTTTTCAGTTTTTCCTGGAGGCTTTCCAGTCTTTCCCGTTCAATATTACTCCAAAAACGTATCTCCTGGGGCTCAAAACCTTCCCATCTCCAGGCTCCATTGGGATACATGGCCTCATCATGTTTAAAGGCATTAAAAAAAAGGTTAATATCAGATTTCATTCGGTTCAGGGCTCCCTCATCTTCTTCAATTACATTGGGAACCTGCTGGGCTTTTTCTTCCCTTAATTCAGCCGTTTTTTCTTCATCGATTAAAACCATGTTGTGGGGCGCTTCAATATTTTCCGGGGCAATTTCCCCTACAGTAAAATCAACCTGCGTGGGTAGAAAAGACCCCCCCAGAAGGAGAAGCAGGATAAAAAAACTCAAACCCGGCCAGAACCATTTTCTGCGGGTAGAATCAGTAAAAAATTCCTTAATTCCCTTCACCCATTGCAAGGCCTACCCCTCCTCCTTCTCATAAAGATCATAGGCCTTCAGAATTTCCTGAACCAGGGCATGACGAACTACATCCCGGTTGGTAAGATACACGAAATCAATACCCTTTATATCAGCCAGAATATTCCGGACAATGTTCAAACCGGAGTAGGTGTCCCTGGGGAGATCAATCTGGGTCACATCGCCGGTGATTACCGCCTTGGATCGAAAACCCAGTCGGGTCAAAAACATCTTCATTTGTTCTTTGGTGGTATTCTGGGCTTCATCCAGAATAACAAAGGAATCATCAAGGGTCCTGCCCCGCATATAGGCCAGGGGAGCCACTTCAATTACATCCCTCTCCAGGTATTTAAAAACTGCTTCGTGGCCCAGAACATCATAAAGGGCATCATAAAGGGGGCGCAGATAGGGATCTACCTTTTCCTGGAGATCACCAGGCAAAAAGCCCAGTTTCTCACCAGCTTCAATTGCCGGGCGAGTTAAAACAATCCGGGCAACTTCTTTTTTTAAAAAGGCCCGCACCGCCATAACCAGGCCCAGATAGGTTTTTCCAGTTCCGGCCGGACCGATACCAAAAACTATATCTTTTTTTCTTATGGCATCGACGTAGGCCTTCTGCCCCACGGTTTTAGGCTTGATTTTCTTGCCCCGATAGGTAGTATGAATAACATCGCTGTACAGGGAGTACAGATCCAGGCTGCCCTCTTCTTTAACAGTCTGAATTGCATAACTAACCTCCCGGGGAGAAAGATTATTTCCCGCAACAGCGGCCTTCTGCAGTTCATCAATTATCCGCTTTATTTTATCTACTTCCCCCTCAGAACCCTGAATGGTAACCTCATTGCCCCGGGCAATAATCTCCGCAGAAAAAGAATCCTCCAGGAGCCTCAAATGACTGTCCTTCTGTCCAAAAACCCTCAGGGCTATTTCATTGGTGGGTAAAACCAGCCTCTCTTTTTGCCTCAAACCTGTTCCGCCTCCTCTGAAAAATTCTAAACTCCGTTCTCCAAAATATCTGGATTACCGGAAAAACCAATCAAGTCTGTCCTTAAAACTGGAAAGCAGGGGAAAAGCATTATCCCCCTGATTTAGTTTATAACCGCCTATTATGGGCTTCATCAGGAAGTCCTGAATAGCTGCCAGCTATCATTGGGGTTTCTTCCCGGAGTTTCCAGGATAATTGCTCAGGAAATTTTCCTATTGCTACCTGTTTATTCCTTTCTTAGAGTATAGTCATTATTAATCAACTGTGCAACCCCAGAAAAAAATAAAGGCTTAACCTGCATACCCGGGAACAAAACTTCCTGTCCAGTTATCATATTTCTCCCTCTTTTAGTTTAAATCCTTCTTTTACTCCTTCACTTAACCCCATCCTGATTTCTATTCCTACGGATCTTCAAATTTTCCTCCCCGGTTTCCTCAGATCAGAAATTTTTCTTTTTAATCCATAAAAAACCGCGGATCCTGAGGACCCGCGGTTTTTTGCCATCAACGCCTTATTGCCCTTCCTGAGCGTGACCGGGGCCGGCCCAGTAATTCTGAGAAGATAACCCCCTGTATTATGGCTGGGGGGGAAAACCACAGTCTCATCCCCGGGCGGTATATAACCTTACGGCTGACTACTTCCTCCTGCTCCAGATCTTCTTCCATTTCCCGCTGCAGCTTTTCAATCTGCCGGCGGGCTTTTTCTTTGGTTTCTGCCAGTTCTTTTTTCCAGTCCTCATCCCAGGTGGTCTCCGAATCTATACTCCATTCTCTTTCGGGATCCATCTGGGACTGGGATGAAGCCGACTCCTGGATGAAGGGGTCCTCTTGATATACCCGTTGCTGGGTCAGGCTGCGTTGTTCTTGAGAATAAGGATAGGAGGGTTCTTCTGCTCCCAGACCCAGCTCCTCTTCCCGGGCTGCTTCGGCTTTCTCCTGGGCGGTTTGTGGTCTTTCACCTTCATACTCTTCTCCGTATTGAGATTCCATCTCTTCCTGCCGCTGCTCATTGATCTTATCCCGAGCTGCTTTAAAGCCCCCACTACCCAGACTGCGTAAAATACGAGGCAGAACAAAAAACACCAGAATAAATGCTAACGGTCCAAAAATTTCTTCCAAGAAAAAACCCCCTTAGCTTTCTTCCTGCTCACCCTCTTCGGGGCGGGTGGCCTTGGAAATTCCGTCCCGCATATCCGTATCAGCCTTGATATTCTGATAGTTCATATAGTCCATGACACCCAACCGGCCGGCTTTGAGAGCGTCAGCCATGGCAATGGGGACCTTGGCTTCAGCTTCAACCACCTTGGCCCGCATTTCTTCAACCCGGGCCCGCATTTCTTGCTCTTCAGCCACAGCCATAGCTCTTCTTTCTTCAGCTTTAGCCTGGGCAATTCTTTTATCAGCATCAGCCTGATCGGTCTGCAATTTAGCCCCGATGTTTTTCCCGACATCAACATCGGCAATATCAATTGACAGTATTTCAAAAGCCGTTCCCGAATCCAGTCCTTTTTCCAGCACGGTCTTGGAAATAGAATCCGGGTTTTCCAGGACATTTTTATGGGTCTTGGCCGAACCAACTGTAGTAACAATACCTTCTCCTACGCGGGCCAGAACCGTTTCTTCACCCGCACCTCCTACCAGCTGGTCTATGTTGGCCCTTACCGTAACCCGGGCCGTAGCCATTACCTGGATCCCGTCCATGGCAACTGCGGTAACGACGGGGGTTTGAATTACCTTGGGATTAACGCTCATCTGAACCGCCCGCAGAACATCCCGTCCAGCCAGGTCAATCGCTGCTGCCCGCTCAAACTCCAGGGGTATCTGGGCCCGCTGTGCAGCAATAAGGGCATCAACAACCCGATCCACATTACCCCCGGCCAGGAAGTGAGCCTCCAATCGATCACTCCCCAGGGGCAGCCCGGCCTTGTGAGATTTTATCATCGGTCCCACAATTTTTCCGGGAACAACCCGCCTTAACCTCATTCCTACCAGGTTAAAAATTCCAATCTTTACTCCTGCAGCCCAGGCGGAAATCCAGAGCCCGACAGGAATAAAATAAAAGAAAGCGCTTAAAAGGACAACTACCAGGACAATTAAAGCAACATAACCACCCATTTTCCATACACCTCCTGATTATTCTTCCTTCCTTACAATAAGACGATTGCCCTCAATTTTTACCACCTTGATCTGAGCTCCTTTTTCAATGTAACCACCTTCGCTGACCGCATCCACCCTTTCTCCATCAATTTCCACTATCCCCGCAGGCCGGCAATAAGAGCGGGCCACACCGGTCTTACCCAGGAAATGGCTGCGGTCGGCGGGGGCAATATAACCCATCTCTACTGTTTCCGAAGTCCCCAGGGCTATTCGATTCCAGGCCCCACTCCGGGGCAGAAACTTTAAAGCCACTGCTATAATTAACACTGCACCCACCAGCGACCCTGCAATTACCTGCAGAGCAACGGTGGTAGTGGGAAAAATCAAAAAGAGGCTAATAAAAATAGCTGCAGCGCCTCCCAATCCAGCTACCCCAAAACCGGGAACAACAAATACCTCCAGGAAAATCAGGACCAGACCGGCTATAAAGAGAATGGCCACACTCCAGTGAGAAGCTCCAGTCAAAAGATGCCCGGTAAAAAATGCGGCCAGAGATAAAATTCCCAGGGTTCCTGGAACACCCCAGCCTGCGGTTACCACTTCCAAAAAGATCCCTGCAAAACCAATGGTTAACAGCAGACCGCTCAGCCAGGGACCCGCAACTACCCGGGCAAATTGTTCCACTAAAAGAGGTTCGACCCGGACTATCCGGGCTCCCTCCAGTTCTTTTTCTGCCAGGAGCTGGCTGAGGGTAGATAGTTCGCCATCGGCAATATTACTCCGGACAGCCTCCCCCGCGGAGAGGGTGAGAATCTCCCCCTCACCAACAACATCTTCAATACTCATCCCTTCATCCACCATGGCCATAGCAAGTTCCGGATCCCGTTCCCGGGCTTCTGCTGTGGCCCGAAATTCAGAACGCAGGGCTGAAACGGTTTTCTCATCAGCAGGTTCCGGCTTAGCAGCTCCAATACTGGATCCCGGAGTCATGGCCAGATAATCTCCAGCCATGGCAATAAGGGCTCCGGCTGACCAGGCCCTCCCGCTGACATAGGTATAAACTGGAATGGAAGAACCAAAAATGGCATCTCGGATCCGGGTTGCAGGATCAACCAGACCACCAAAAGTATCAATATAAATGATTACGGCCCTGGCCCCGGCTTCCTCCGCTTCCCTGATGCCCCTTTCGGTTATAGCGGCCAGGCCCATGTCTATATCCCCAACAATATCAATGCGATATACTTCTTCAGTCGTCTGTCCCTGTAACAATCCACTAATACCCAGAATTACCAGAAGAAAAAAAATGAAAATCCTCAAGCGCATAAGATCACCTCTCTTTCCCCTTACCTATTTAATATTCATTCTAATTGGCTGTTTTCCTGCCTGGAACAAAGCCAATCCAGCAAAGGGATTGACTTTTTATCTCTTTTATCCATTTGGAGGGGAAAGGTACTTTTCTAAAACCTCTATTTCCTGTTCCAGTCTCCGGGCTTGGGATTCATTACCCAGCCGCCGGTATTCATCTCGGGCTTCCCGTCGCAGGCCAATTTCCTTTTCCAGAATTTTTTTTACTTCTTCATCGGAAAGATCCTTGCGCTGAGAAATCTCCTCATTCTTGATAGTGGCGCGGGTAGTCCTTATTGCAGCCAGGGTTACATGTGATCCTTCATTCATTGCTTTTTTCATGTCCTCCAGCAGTTTTTCCTTTAAGGACGACATGGCTTCCCTCCCTTATCCTCGCCCACGCCGCCGAGAGGCTTCTTTTTTCTTGCGAATATCGCTCGGCTT
>SL_5KL_010_SEDDRAFT_10001091_pt1 | contig 16699 bp, 17 predicted proteins | sample SodLakKL_010_SED_FD_9118 | JGI IMG/M metagenome (IMG submission 9118)
AACTGCTGCAAGTATCCCGTTACCCAATCCAAGACCTACCAGGAAAAAAAGCTTGGTTGGGTCGGTTATATTTGCAAGAAAGGAAAGAGTTAGAATTGTTACCGCACAAAAAACCCCAACAATTATTCCTGCTCTGACAAAATCTCTCCTCTGGCTTACCCTGGAAACACTGTAAACTCCGGAAATTCCGCCAACAAGGCCAACTGTTATTTCTGGAAGTCCACCCTGAAGAATTAAAATAGCCAGGATGGTATAACTGAAAGTAAAGAAAATAGCTACTCGGGAATCCAGCAAAACAGCAATTAAAATACTTCCTACGGCGATAGGAAACAAATAACCCGGGTGGGAGACCGGAAGATAACTTGTAGCCTGGGCTAAAACCACCATGAAAACCGGCAAAAAAGACATTAATATCATCTGGTTTTCTCTTTGTAATGCCTGCGGGTGAAAATTCAATAGAAATATATAATTCCCTAAAAAGACTAAAACCATCAACCCACCTATCCCAACAAAATGAACGGGATTTAATTCTGGTTGCAATAAACCAACAGCTGCTAATAGTTCAATGTCCTCTTCGGTAATTACCTGTCCCTGTCGGACAAGAACTTCCCCCTGCCTGATTGGCCTGGTAACAGGGGTTACCTCTTGCCGGGCTTCCTCCCGCCGGCGAACTGTTTCTTCCACATTTAGAATCAGGTTTGGTCTTATAAACCTTTCGGCAAGAAGAATTAATTGTTCTTCTTCTCGATCAGTAATATCCAGTTCTTTAATCCTTTCTACAACTTTTTCTTTTCCTTCATCAATATGAGTAGACCTGATTCCCTGCTGCATTTCCTCGGCTAGGACATCCTCTAATTTTTCCTGCAAAACATCCCGTCGTTCCGGGGCAATTGTGGTCCAAAAACCAAATTGTCCCGTTGAAAGACCCTGCCATCTAAGGGAACCATTTGGGATCATACTGTCCTCACGCCGGAAAAGATTGAAAAACAAATTTAGTTCTGANCTCATTTGATTAATAGCTTCTTCATCTTCTTCTATAACATTGGGAACCTGTTGAGCCATTTCTTCTCTTAATTGGGCCGTTCTTTCTTCATCCATTAAAACCATATTACTTGGGGCTTCTATGTCTTCTCGGGCAACTTCCCCGGTATTAACATTTACCTGGGCAGGCAAAAAAGAACTTCCAACAAGAAGAATTAAAGCTAAAAAACTAACAACCGGCCAGAACCATTTCCTCCGGTTTGTATCGGTAAAAAAAGCTTTGATAATCTTTAGCCATTGCAAGGCCTATCCCTCCTCTTTCTCATACCGATCATAGGCCTTCAAAATTTCCTGAACAAGGGCGTGTCTTACCACATCTCTATTTGTCAGGTAAACAAAATCTATTCCCTTTATATCTGCAAGTATTGTTCGGACAATGTTTAACCCTGAAAAGGTATTTTTGGGCAGGTCAATTTGAGTAACATCACCAGTTATTACAGCCTTGGAACGAAACCCCAACCTGGTAAGGAACATCTTCATTTGCTCCTTGGTGGTATTCTGGGCTTCATCAAGGATAACAAAAGAATCATCCAGGGTCCGTCCCCTCATATAGGCAAGGGGCGCAACCTCAATAACATCTTTTTCCAGGTATTTAAAAACAATCTCATGACCTAAAACATCATAAAGAGCGTCATATAAAGGCCGGAGGTATGGATCTACCTTCTCCTGGAGATCTCCAGGGAGAAAACCCAATTTTTCTCCGGCTTCAATTGCCGGTCTGGTCAGGACAATCCTGGCTACCTCTTTCTTTAAAAAAGCCTTTACTGCCATAACCATTGCCAGGTAAGTTTTTCCCGTCCCTGCCGGGCCAATACCAAAAACTATATCTTTTTTGCGTATAGAATCTACATAAACCTTTTGCCCAACGGTTTTTGGTTTTATTTTTTTTCCTCTGTAGGTGGTATGAATCACATCACTATAAAGGGGATAGAGATCCAGTTTGCCTTCTTCTTTTATGGTTTGAATGGCATAATCAACATCTCTCTTGGAGATTTGATTTCCGGCAACAACCGCTTTCTGTAGTTCCTCAATTACCTTCTTTATCTTTTCAATTTCGTCTTTTGTGCCTTTAATTTGAATTTCATTGCCCCGGGCTATTATTTCTGCTGCAAAAGATGCCTCCAAAAGTTTCAAATGGCTGTCATGATAACCAAAAATTCTCAATGCTATTTCATTTGTGGGTAAAACCAAGGTTTCTTTTCTGGACAAAACCAATTCCGCCCCCTCTTCCAAAAATTTTTTGCAAATATTTATTTCTCAAGAATAAAAGAAAAAGAAAAAAACAATCATAAAAACCCAGGCTGGCATTTTTGCTATTTAAAGGCCTTCTGATTTATTTCTTCTCTAGAGTATAGTAATTATAGGAAACATCCGCAACCCCTGAACCAGTAATTTTTCAACAAAAATCTTATTAAATCACCTGAAAAAAACCGCGGGGCAAGTTAAATCCCCCTGGCTTGCCCGTTATCAATACTTCTCCTTTTTCCCAAGTTTCTCCTTCTTTTACATACCCCCGTTAAGTTTAACGCCAATACGCCTGTTTTTAATTCAATTTAAAAAGAAAAGGCCGTTGACCAGATTGGCCAACAGCCAAATAATTCCTAGCGATTTATTATCCTTTTTCTTCGGGAACGCGGGGGGGCAAAAAGTTCGGAAAAAATAACCCCCTGGATAATATTCTTGCGAGAAAACCCCAGTTGCATTTTTTTTCTGATTACAACTTTTCTTTGAACTACATCTCTGGTTTCCAGTTCTTCTTCAATTTCTCTCTGGATTTTTTCTATTTGTTTTTTGGTTTCCGCTTTTGTTTTAGCCAGTTCACTTTTCCAGTCATCTCCCCAGGTACTATCTGAATCAATACTCCAATCTCTTTCTGGATCCATTTGGGTTTGGGAAGAATCTTCACGGAGAACCAGCGGTTCCTCTGTATAAACTCTTTTTTCATCGAGATAACCGTGTTCCTCCTGGGTTTCCTGGAATGGTTCGGTTTTATCTTCTATAAAGATATCTTCTGCTCTTGCTTCTTCCGCTTTTTCCTGTAATGTCCTTTGCTCCTCTTCTCCCCCGTACTTATCTTCATAGTGGGCACCTAATTCTCTCTGTCTCTGTTCGTTTATCTTTTCCTTCTGAGCCCGAAAGAAACCGGTCCCTAGAGCACGAATAACCCGGGGCAAAACAAAAAATATCAGAATAAAGGCTAGCGGTGCAAATAGTTCTTCCAAGAAAAGCCCCCCTTAGTTTTCTTCCTTCTCCTCTTCTTCAGGGCGGGTTGCCTTGGAAATTCCGTCCCTCATATCAGTATCCGCTTTTATGTTTTGATAGTTCATATAGTCCATTACACCAAGGCGACCTGCTTTAAGGGCTTCAGCCAGGGCAATAGGTACCTGAGCTTCGGCTTCGACAACCTTAGCCCGCATTTCTTCAACCTTGGCCCGCATTTCTTGTTCTTCAGCAACAGCCATGGCCCGTCTTTCTTCCGCTTTGGCCTGGGCAATTCTTTTATCTGCTTCGGCCTGGTCGGTCTGCAGTTTGGCTCCAATGTTTTTCCCGACATCAACATCGGCGATATCGATGGACAAAATCTCAAAGGCGGTTCCTGAATCCAGCCCCTTTTCCAGAACAGTTTTGGAGATGGAGTCTGGATTTTCCAGGACATTCTTGTGAGTTTTTGCTGAACCAACAGTTGTTACAATACCTTCTCCAACACGAGCCAGGACAGTTTCTTCACCGGCTCCACCAACGAGTCGGTCAATATTTGCCCGAACAGTTACTCTTGCGGTAGCCATTACCTGGATGCCGTCCATAGCCACAGCGGTAACAATTGGAGTCTGAATTACCTTGGGATTAACACTCATTTGAACAGCCCGCAAAACATCTCGACCAGCAAGGTCGATAGCCGCGGCCCGCTCAAACTCCAGAGGAATCTGAGCCCGCTGTGCAGCAATCAGGGCATCCACCACCCGGTCAACATTACCTCCGGCCAGGAAATGAGCTTCTAATCGATCACTACTCAGAGGTACTCCAGCTTTATGGGATTTAATCATCGGTCCCACTATTTTTCCAGGAACAACCCGGCGCAGGCGCATCCCCACAAGATTAAAAATACCAATTTTTACTCCAGCAGCCCAGGCAGAAATCCAAAGCCCGACGGGAATAAAATAAAAGAATGCGCTTCCCAGGACGATTACCAGAACAATTAAAGCAATATAACCACCCATTAAAAATACACCTCCAGTTTAATCTTCTACTTCTTCAGCCTTCCTGACAATCAACCTATTACCTTCTATCTTTACCACTTTTACCCGGGTTCCTTTTTCAATAAACCCCCCTTCACTTACTGCATCTATCCTTTCCCCATCAATTTCCACAATTCCCGATGGTCGAAAATAAGATTGAGCAACTCCAATTCTCCCCAGCAGTTTACTCCTGTCTGCAGGTGCTACGTAACCAAGTTCAACAGTCTCAGAAGTGCCCAGAGCGATCCGGCTCCAGACCCCACTCCGTGGTAAAAATTGCAATCCAATTGCAATCAAAATCACTGAGGCAACCATGGAACCCGCTATCACCTGTAGAGCGAAAGTTGTGTTGGGGAAAATCAAAAAAAGGCTGATTAAAATTGCTCCTAACCCACCCAGTCCTGTAATGCCAAAACCGGGAACAACGAAAATTTCAAGAAAAATCAACACAATTCCGGCCAGGAAAAGAATGGCCACACTCCAGTGAGAAGCACCTGTAAGCAGGTGACCGGTAAAGAAGGCTGCCAGAGAAAGAATCCCCAGAGTTCCTGGAACTCCCCAGCCCACTGTTACTACTTCCAGGAAAATTCCAGCAAAACCAATGGTCAGCAAAAGCCCGCTAAGCCATGGCCCCGCGACAACGCGGGCGAATTGTTCCACTAAAAGGGGATCCACTCTAACCAGAGAAGCCTCTCCCAGGCCTCTCTCTTCCAGGAATGAACTTAAACTTGCCACCTGCTTATTGGCAATATTCCATTCAACAGCTTCTGCAGAAGAGAGGGTAAGGATATCCCCACTGCCCACCAGTCCTTCAATTTCGAGTTCTTTATCTACCATGGCCATTGCAACCTCAGGATTTCTCTCCCGGGCTTCTGCAGTTGCCCTGAATTCAGAACGAAGTGCAGAAACAGTTTTTTCGTCGGCTGGAGCAGGTTCTGCAGCCCCTATGCTTGATCCGGGAGTCATTGCCAGGTAATCTCCGGCCATAGCAACCAGGGCGCCTGCGGACCAGGCTCTGCCGCTTACATAGGTGTAAACCGGAATTGAGGAACCAAAAATTGCATCCCGAATTCGAGTTGCTGCGTTAACAAATCCTCCGAATGTATCAATATAAATTATTACCGCCTTGGCCCCTGCCTCCTCAGCATCACGGATACCTCTTTCAGTTATGGAAGCCAGGCCCATATCAATATCTCCAACAATATCAATTCTATAAACTTTCTCCTCTGTTTGCCCATACAAGAAACCAGAGACACCCAGAATTAATAAAAGAAGAAAAATCAAAGCCCTTGTCCTCATAATTTCACCTCACTTTCACCTTACCCTGTACTTATTCGTTTTTACAACCAAATTTCCTGCTTCTACCAAAAAAAAGCCAACCCCTTTTCAGGATTGGCTTTTTTTGCTATTTCTAATTAGTCAAAGCTAAATTATTTTCCATTTTCGGGGGGAAGGTATTTTTCTAAAATAGAGATTTCTCTCTCCAGTCGCTGAGCTTCACTGTCATTTCCCAGCCGCCGGTACTCATCCCTTGCTTCCCGGCGAAGAGAGATTTCCCGCTTTAGAATTTCCACTACTTCGCCGTCAGAAAGGTCTTTCCGCTTGGATATTTCCTCATTTTTTATTGCAGCTCTTGTTGTCCTGATTGCCGCCAACGGGATTTCTGACCTTTCTATCATTGCTTTTTTCATGTCCTCCAGCAATATTTCCTTTAGGGACGACATGGCCTACCTCCCTTATCCACGCCCACGTCGCCGAGAGGCTTCTTTTTTCTTGCGAATATCACTCGGCTTTTCATAGTAACGTCTTTTTTTTGCCTCCTGGAAGACACCAGTCTTACGGCATTTATTCTTAAAACGCCGCAGGGCCTTATCCAGAGATTCGTTTTTCTTTATTCTAATCTCAGCCATTGTAAAGTATCCCCCCTCCCAGCTTCCGCATTGCTATAAACATTATATAACGGTGGGAAAACCCTGTCAAATCTATCCGGGGGGCCACTCCATAAAACGCCCACCCAGAAGGTGAAAATGAATGTGGCCAACCGTCTGTCCACCATCATCTCCACAATTATTTACAACCCGAAACCCTTTTTCAGAAATCCCTTCCTGCCGGGCGACTTTCTGGATGACGCCAAAAAGACGTCCCAGAAGATCTTGGTCCTTAATCTCCATAAGGTTGGAGATATGTTCTTTGGGAATTACCAGGTGGTGAACAGGTGCCTGGGGTTTCAAATCGGCAAAAACAAGGAATTCATGATCTTCATATACTTTTTGTGCCGGTATTTCCCCTTCAACAATTTTGCAAAAAATGCAATCTGCCATGTTAGACCTCCTTTCCCCATATGCCATCCTGGAAAAGTTTTTCTCCTTTTACCTTAATTAACTCCCCCTGCTCCAAATCCTCTTCGAAATAATATTTAATGTAATTGGAAGACCAACCCTGGGTGGGTTCTGTTCCCTCAACTAAAACTTCCATTTCTCTACCTAAATATTTCGAATTAAACATGGCCTGTTGTTCTTCCCCAATCGCTCGCAAAAACTGGTTTCTCTTTTTTTTCTCGGGTCCAGTTATTTGCTGGTTCATCCGGGCTGCAGGAGTACCTGCCCTTTTAGAATAAGAAAAAACATGGATACGACTAAAACCAACCTCTTTTACCATCTCAACAGTTTTGTCGAAATCTTCCTCGGCCTCACCAGGGAAACCAACCATTACGTCTGTAGTTAAACCAAGATCGGGAATTCTCGACTTGAAATAATTTGTTTTGGCCAAAAAATTCCGAGCTTTATATTTTCGGTTCATTTTTTCGAGTATTTTATCACTTCCACTCTGCAAAGGCAAATGGAGGTGAGGACAAAGAGCATTTTCTCCCTCCATTAAATCAAGTAATTCTTCACTCACCTCGTTAATTTCAAGGGAGCTCAACCTTAATCTGGGCAGGGGGGTTTCAAGAATTCTTTCTATAACTTTTTCCAGGGAAAGATTTCCTCTGCGGTCTTTTCCATAAAAACCCAGGTGAATGCCGGTTAAAACCACTTCTTTGAAGCCGCTCGTAATCAGGGCCTCAATTTCTTCCAAAATTTCATCAACCGGTTTGCTCCAGACCCTTCCCCGAGCCCTGGGGACAATACAGTAAGAACAGAAGGATTCACAACCCTCTTCAATTTTTAAAAAGGCCCTGGTTCTGTTGAAAAAAAACAGATCCTGATCTGCTTTCTTTCTCAGGGGTTTTATTCCACTTGCACTTTCAATTAATTCCACAGTTTTATCAAAATCCTGCCGCCCTATAACCAGATCTACGCCGGGAATCTTTTCGGTTTGCTGGGGATAAGCCTGGGGGTAACAACCGTAAAGGACCAGAAAAGGAGTTTTCCCTTCCTTACTCATTTTTCTCAAGCGCTGCCGGGACTGCCGGGATGCTTCATTTGTTACTGTACATGAATTTACAAGGAAAATATCAGGAACCTGATCCCCCGAAACTATTTCCCAGCCCTTATTTTGGAATTCTTTTTTTAGCTGTTCGCTATCGTATTGATTTGCCTTGCAACCAAGGGTAACAACTTTAACCTTCGCCAAATTTTATTCCCCCAAATCTCCGGTGAGGTGTAAAATTATTGATGCCGCAACCAGTCCTGCGGTATCACTACGCAGAATTCTTTTCCCCAGGGAAAAATCAGAAAATCCCATTTCCAAAAGCTCCTTCTCCTCCTGGCCTGTAAAACTTCCTTCCGGGCCAATAACCAGGAGAATATTTTCTTCCTCACCCCGGACCTTCAATACATCCTGCACAGAATTACCCGAACCCTCCCAGGCCCATAATAAAATATCAAAACCCTTAACAAAATCCTGTAATTCTTCCCATTCCAGCGGTGCCTTAATTTGAGGTAAAACAGTCCTCCCCGATTGCTGGGCAGCGTTTTTAATTATATTCTGCCACCTTTCGAGTTTTCCCGCAAGTTTCTTCCCTTCTACTTTCTTTATTGTTCGCCGGGAGTGGAGTGGAAAAAACGAAACAATCCCAATTTCAGTCCCTTTTTCAAGGATATACTCAAATCTATCCTTTTTAGGTACGGCTTGCAGGAGATTTATTTTCATCCGGGGCTCGTTGTTAACCTCCAACCTTTTTTCAACCCCGATCAGGGTTTCATTCTTTTTGAGATCTTTTATTTTACTTAAAAAAACCCCGCCTTTACCATCGAGGATGTTGAGTTTTTCGCCCGGAGAAATCCTTAAAACCCGAGAAAGATAGTGATGATCCTCCCCGGTTAAAGAAACCTCATCTCCCTCTTTAAAGGGCCGGGCAACAAAAATGTTGGTCAAAAAATCACCCCTTCTTTTCCAGATAAAGACCTGTCCAATCTCCTTCAACCCTGGTGTCAATGATTTCCCAAGGACTCAGAGCTATCTTTTCCCGGAGCTGGGGAAGTTGTTTGAAAAGAATACCTGAAAGAACCAGACCTGCTTTTTTTTTGGTGATTTTATCAAGTTCGGGCAATATCGAAACAATCTGGGGGTAAAGGATATTAATAATTACACCAGAATAAGGACCTTTTAAGCCTTTAATTAGGTCGCCTTCTTTAATTTCCACCCTATCCTCGAACTTATTCAGCTTAACATTTTCCCGGGCCAGAGAAACTGCTTCAGGATCATTATCTATACCCGTAACCTCTTTCGCTCCAAGCTTAGCAGAAACAATTGCCAGAATTCCGCTTCCTGTTCCCAGGTCCAGTATTTTATCATAATTTCTCAGCCAATCCCGAATAAGCCCAAGGGCCAGCCTTGTACTGGGATGATCTCCTGTCCCAAAAGCCATCCCACCCCGAAGTTTAATAAACATTCCCTGGGGGATCTTTGCTTTTAAATAATCGGGTGGTATGACCCAAAAACCTTCGAGAACCTGGCGGGGTTCACCCGCTTCTTTAATCAGCTTTTCCCAGGAGCAAGAATTAATATCCCGGGCACTATAAAAAACCGGACCTGGCTCCAAGTCAAATTCCTGTAATCCTTCAACTTTTTCCTTAATCCTCTCACACTTCTCTCGCCACTCCCGGTTTGCAGGAAGGTAAAAAAGGCAGCCCAGTCGGCTGCCCTTTTCAACCCAGTTCCATCCTCCTAAATCTTCTGCCTGGAGTATTGGATACAGGGCTTCTTTAACTTCAGGATTTATTTCCAGATAGACTTCTTTAAATTTCAAATCATCACACCCCAAAGGCATCCCGAACTTTTTTCAAAAAGCCTTTTTGTTCAGGATTGATCTCATCGCCGCTGATTCGGGCAAATTCTTCCAATAATTCTCTTTGTTTCCGGTTAATATTTTCGGGAATTACTACTCTGGCCTGGACGTAAAGATCTCCACGACCATAACCCTGAATGTTTTGTAAACCCTTATTCTTCAACCGGAATTTCCTTCCCGGCTGGGTTCCTGGGGGGATTTTCAGGGAAACTTTGCCTTCCAGGGTCGGAACCTTGATTTCATCTCCCATAATTGCCTGGACGATACTTATGGGCACCTCGCAGTACAGGTTACTTCCTTCTCGTTTAAAAATAGAATGGGGTTCGACTTCAATTATGATGTATAAATCCCCCGGGGGACCATTGTTGGGGCCCGCTTCACCTTCCCCGGCCATTCTCAATTTGTGTCCGGTATCCACTCCGGGGGGAATATTTACTTTTAGAGTCCGCTGTCGACGAACCTGCCCCTGCCCATTGCAGGTTTTACAGGGATCAGTTATGATTTGCCCTTCTCCCCGGCAGCGTTCGCAGGTTCTGGCCTGGACAAAACTACCAAAAGCAGTTTGATGGCGGTAGCTTACCTCGCCTCTTCCCCCACACTGGGGACAGGTTTCAGGATGGGATCCCGCTTGAGCCCCGCTGCCACCACAATCAGGACAATTCTCAACCCGGGGAATATTTATCTCTTTTTCCCCACCAAAAGCCGCTTCCTCAAATTTGAGGTTCATCTGGTATTGCAGATCTGCCCCCCGGCGGGGCCGGCGAGATGTTCTGGACCGCCGCCCGCCGAAGAACATATCAAATATATCTTCAAAGCCGCTGAAATCCTGGCTGAAATCACCAAAGTCGCCAAAATCAGCGCCTTCCATTCCCGCGTGACCGTAGCGGTCATATTGGGCTCTCTTGTGGGGATCTGATAACACCTTGTAGGCTTCTGTTATTTCTTTGAATTTTTCTGCAGACTGGGGATCGTCAGGATTTTTATCAGGATGATATTTCCTGGTTAATTTCCGATATGCTTTTTTTATGTCCTCTTGTTCGGCGTCCCGGTTGATACCCAGGACTTCATAATAGTCTTTTTTGGCCGCCAAAACGGTCACCACCTCTTACTACTTTTGGTCTTCTTCCTCGTCATCAACTTCTTTAAAATCAGCGTCATAAACGTTATCCTGTTCTGAAGAAGAGCCTCCCTGGCCAGCCTGAGCTTCCTGTTGCTGTTTTTGTTCTTCCTCCTGCATTTTGGAATAAATCTGGGTGCTTGCTTCATGCAGGACCTCAGTTAATGCTTCCTTTTTCTCGCGGATTGGCTCAATGTCATCTCCTTTTAATGCTTCCTCTAGTTCTTTCTTGGCATTTTCAACCTTTTCTTTCAACTCGGGGTCAAGTTTGTCACCGGATTCTTTAAGGGTCTTTTCTACCTGGAAGACCAGACCATCAGCCTCATTTCGAGTTTCAACCTCTTCTTTTTTCTTCTTGTCTTCTTCTTCATATTGCTGGGCTTCACTCACCATCTTTTCAATTTCATCTTCGCCTAAACCTGAGGATGATTTGATGGTGATATTTTTCTTCTTCCCTGTACCCTTATCAACTGCGGAAACATTTACAATTCCGTTTACGTCAATGTCAAATGAAACTTCGATCTGGGGAACTCCTCGGGGAGCAGGTGGAATATCTGTAAGCTGGAATCTTCCCAGAGTTTTATTATCTTTAGCCATTGCTCTCTCACCCTGGAGAACATGAATATCTACAGAGGTCTGGTTATCAGCAGCAGTAGTGAAAATTTTACTCTGGCTTGTAGGTATTGAGGAATTTCGTTCGATGAGTTTTGTGAAAACTCCTCCCAGGGTTTCAATACCCAGGGACAGGGGAGTAACGTCAACGAGAACAATGTCGTCAACATCTCCAGCAAGAACACCACCTTGAATTGCCGCACCAATAGCCACACATTCGTCAGGGTTTACCCCTTTGTTTGGTTCTTTCCCGAGCAGGTTTTTAATTGCTTTTTGAACAGCAGGGATCCTTGTCGAACCTCCTACCAGAATAATTTCGTCAATATCTTTTGGAGATAGTTTGGCGTCTTTTAAGGCTTGTCGAGTTGGTCCCATTGTTTTTTCAATAAAATCATCAATTAATTCTTCGAACTTGGCCCGGGTAATATCAATATCCAGGTGCTGAGGACCATCTTCAGTCTGGGTAATAAAAGGAAGGTTTACATTGGTAGACATTACCCCAGAGAGTTCAACTTTTGCTTTTTCTGCAGCTTCAACCAGGCGCTGCATTGCCATTCGATCCTTGCGCAGGTCAACGCCAACTTCTTTTTTAAATTGATCAGCCATATACTCAACCAGGCGCTGGTCAAAATCATCGCCACCAAGATAGTTGTTTCCACTGGTAGCAACAACTTCAAAAACCCCGTCACCTATCTCCAGGATAGAGACGTCAAAAGTTCCACCGCCCAGGTCATAAACAAGAATTTTCTCGTCCTTCTTTTTATCCAAGCCGTAAGCAAGAGAAGCGGCAGTTGGTTCGTTGATGATCCGCAAAACTTCAAGACCAGCAATTTTCCCCGCATCTTTGGTCGCCTGCCTCTGGCTATCACTAAAATAGGCGGGAACGGTAATAACTGCCTGTTTGATTTCCTGGCCCAGATATTCCTCAGCGTCTTTTTTCATTTTTTGTAAAATCATTGCAGAAACTTCCGGAGGAGAATAGTCCTTATCCCCCATTTTCGCTTTAAAATCGCTACCCATTTTTCTTTTTATTGATGTAACCGTATTATTGGGATTACTGACAGCCTGCCTTTTTGCAGCCTGGCCAACCAGTCTTTCCCCTTTTTTGGAAAACCCGACCACCGAGGGAGTGGTTCGGGAACCCTCTGCATTTGGTATTACCGTACCTTCTCCTCCTTCAATAACTGCCATACAGGAGTTAGTAGTACCTAAATCAATTCCAAGAACTTTACTCATCATCGTCGCCTCCTTTATTAACTTTTACCATTGATGGTCGAAGGACCCTATCTCCCATTTTGTAACCTTTCTGAACTACTTCAACGACCATCTCTGCTGGTTTGTCCTCCAGACAAATCCTTTCCACAGCTTCATGAAGGTTGGGATCAAAAGGTTTATCTAAAGCCTCAATTTCCTGCAACCCTATTTGCTGAAGAACGGTCCAGAGTTGTTTGAAAATCATCTCCACACCCTTACAGAGGTTTTTCGCTTCCTTATTTTCAGGATTTACCTGCAGGGCGCGTTCAAAATTATCCAAAACAGGCAAAAGATCCAGGATCAATTCTTCCTGGGCCCTTAGCTTATCAGTAAAACGATTTTTTTCAATCCTTTTCTTATAATTAGAAAAATCCGCTTTAGCCCTTTGTAAGCGAGCAACTAGTTGTTCGTTTTCTTCCTCTTTTTTTTCCATAAGTTCCCTGATCTTTTCAATTTCTTTTTTTAGTTCCTTTATTTCCTGCTTATGTTCTTTCTCCTCTCTTTTTTTGCTCCTGGCTTCCTTTTTTTCCTGGCCTGTTTCTTCTTCTGTTTTTCCGGTTTGTTTTTTGGAAAACTCCATTCTCAATCCTCCTCACGCAAAACCTTGCTCAAAACTTCTGCCATAAAATTAACTGTAGCCATTACTTTAGGGTAATTCATTCTTGTTGGCCCAAGAATTGCCATTTTCCCCACTGTTTTGTCCTGGAAGGAATAGTCCGCAACTACAAGACTGCAATCCCTGATCTCTTCCAGGGGAACTTCTTTTCCGATTACAACCTTTAACCCCTGGGAAGGAATTTTATTCAACAACTGTTTTAACATTTCTTCCTGCTCAAAAAGCTTAAGGAAAACCTTAACCTTTTCCAGGTCGGAAAATTCGGGCTGTTCAAGAATGTTTGTAGCTCCGTCAAGATGGATTTTACCCCATTCCTGGCTAATTCCTTCATCTGAGAGAAATTCCACAAGGGATTTATAAAGTTCCCGGAAAATGGTTCGATCCCGCAAATCCTTTTCCAGGTCTCGGAAAATCTCATTGCCGATTTTCCCCAGGGGAAGCCCCTGTAATCTATCATTTATTAACCGGGATATATATTCCAGTTCCTGGCGAGAAGGCCTGTTCTGGAGGGTTACCGTCTGATGCTGAACTATTCCGGAACTAATTACAACAATAACTGCAACTTTTTTCCCCTCCAGGGGGACAAGTTGGAGATGTTGGAAAAAATACTCCGGGGAACTTGGACTGGCAACAAGGGCTGTATACCTGGTCAGGTGGGAAAGCATTCTTGAGGTAACCTGGACAATATCCTGAACCTCTTTTTTCCGGTCCAGGTATTTTTTCCTGACCATTTCTTCAAAGCTTTGAGGAATTTTTTCAACATCAATCAGGCTGTCAACATAAAAACGGTACCCCTTATCTGAAGGAATACGCCCGGCGGAGGTATGCGGTTGTTGGAGGTAGCCCAAGTCTTCCAGGTCTGCCATTTCATTTCTTATCGTGGCAGAACTAACGTTCAAATCATATTTCTTTGAAATAGTTCTGGACCCTATTGGTTCTGCAGTAAGAATGTATTCATTGATTACGGCTTTTAAAATCCCCTTTTTCCTTTCATTCATTTCCATATCAGCCTCACCCCCCTGCTTAGCACTCTAACAACCCGAGTGCTAACATCCTATCAATAAAATAACACCACTGAAGTCCTTTGTCAACCGACAAATCGAGGAATTGTTCGCAGGAGAAACAAAACCGCTCCCAGCATAATACCCACTTGAATTACAAAACCTCCAGGCCATTTCCATGCTCGGTGGGTAAATTTTCCGCTGTGGGTTGGAAAAAAACGGGGACCCTTTTTTTTAAAGAAAACATAGCTAATAATAACTTCCAGATCTGGAATTGTTGCACCTATTGCCCCCCAGAAAACATAAGAGGGAGAGGAAAATAACCAGAGGGCCATGGCACCGGTGATCAATGTATCCAGAAATGCCCCTTTTTTTCCCCTGTAATCATGATGAGGAATAATGTCTAAAATAATGTGGCTTAAAATTCCCAGGATAAAGGCGATCCAATTATTTCCAACCATTTTCCCGATTGCCGCACCCGTAACAAAATGAGTACTCACATACAATACAATCCCTCCCCTTTATAAAAAATCCCAAAAGATCAATTGTCCCCATATACTTCCTTTTTTCCCTCTTGCATTTCCTCTTAAGGCGTGATAGAATTTATATGTTGCAAAAATGCCTAGAGGAGGTGAAACCATGCCCATTATCGAATCAGCAAAAAAGCGTGTGCGGATAACCGAAAGAAAAACTCGCCGTAATCGGCTTTTAAAATCTAGACTCAAAACGGCTATCAAGCGCTTTGAAAGGGCCGCTCTAGAAGGGGACAAGGAAAAATCCTCCCAGGAACTGGTTAAAGCCCAAAAAATTATCGATCAGAGTGTGGCGAAAGGAATTATTCATAAAAACAATGCTGCCCGAAAAAAATCCCGCCTGACTCGCCTTTATAATAAAACGGTTTCTTAAGATCTAACCCGCCTCCCGATCAGGAGGGGGTTTTTCTTTTTTTAAAATCCTTCCAGCGGAATAAAAACATTTCCAGGGAAGGTTGCCAGTCCATCTGTCCCCCGGTAATTCGCTCCGATACTGCAAAAACCTCCTGCCAGAGAAATGCCAGTTCCTGATAAGAAAAACCATCTGTGAACCCGTAACATTTCTGGATTGGGAAGGGGTGTTCCCCAAGCCTTTTGGCAGCCTTTTGGTGAGAGAAACCCTTTCTTTTTAATTCCCAGCACAAGGCTAGAAGCCGAATTTGCCTGGCCAGCATTGTAAACAGGTAAACGGGGCTTATTCCCTGGCGAAGCATCTCCCCGAGCATTTCCAATGCTTTTCTGCTTTCCTGATTGCTAATTGCATCAACCCACTCAAAAACAAACTTTTCATGCAAAATCCGGTCAATGGAAATTATTTCTTCCAACAATGATCGGGTTATTTTTTTCTCCTCTCCCATAAAAAGGAATACTTTCTGTAATTCGTTTTCAATTACATAAAGGCGGTTATGAAAAGCATACTCTAAAAACAAAAGGGCCTCCCGGTCTATTATTTTCCCCCTTTTTTCAACCTGTTTTTTTATCCAGGAATGGAGGTTCTGACCTTTAAGGGATTGAATTTCCAAAAAGGTAGCTTTCTTTTTTAACTGTTTGAAGGCCCGGGTTCTTTTATCAATATCTTCCCCGGCATTTACTAATAAATAAACCCCTTTAGGAAAATTATCCAGGAGGTTAAAAAACTTCTCTTCTCGAGCACTTTCTTTTCCTTTTAAAAACTTTTTGGAATTAAATTGAATAACCTTCTCACCCCCCAGAAGGCTAACAGTCCGGGCAGAATTAAATAGTTTTTCCCATCCATTCTCTTCATCCTCATCAATTTTCACCCAATTAAAAGCCCTTTTTTCCGGGGGAACAATTTTTTCAACAAATAATAAAATGAATTTTTCTATTAAATAGGAGTTATCGCCCCCAAGCAAATAAATATGGGCTAAATCCTCCTTTTTCTTTTTTAGTTCTGAAAACATTACTCTCCCCCCTTTCACCTTGTTTAATTCTTTTTTGAAAATCTCTTTCCTCTTTTTTTATCAAATATCTGGCTCATTACTAAGGTTTTTCCCTTCCCTATTAGAAAAAATAAAGAAAACTCTTGATTTCTTCAAAATTATCCGCAAAGGGAAAAAGGTTTTGGTTTTTCCCCTTCCATGTTTTAAAATTTAATTTTCCCTCATTGGATATTGAGAAGATTATTGCCCCATGATCGGGGGTTTTATAAAATTCCGCCCCAAATTTATTTAAACGTTCTATCACCTGTTCATCCGGGTGGCCAAAAGGATTGTTCCCAACCTGAATTACTGCAAATCCAGGTTGGACCTTTTCTAAAAATTCCCTTGTTGAAGAGGTTGAACTCCCGTGATGGGGAACTTTTAATATATCTGCCCGAGGAAGAATACCCTTGGAAACTAAAATCCTTTCGGCCTCTTCTTCTATATCCCCCGTTAATAAAAAGTTCCAATCTCCCACTTCCAGGTTTAGTACAAGGGAGTTGTTATTCAACTCAGAATGATTGATCAAGGTTTTTCCGGGATGAAGGACCTCTATATTTACATCTGGAGCAAGATGAAAATGATGGCCCCTTTTCAGGGGTGTGTAATTAATTGCCTCC
>SL_5KL_010_SEDDRAFT_10001094_pt1 | contig 16679 bp, 13 predicted proteins | sample SodLakKL_010_SED_FD_9118 | JGI IMG/M metagenome (IMG submission 9118)
CCAGGAAGGTTTTCGGAGTTGAGCTGCGAATTGGGATAATAAAACAAAGACTATCCAAGAAAAACTGGAAAGGATGTGTTCTTTTTGATTTCCAGGATTGTGGAAAGAACCTATTGCGACCTGGAGGAACGGCCATCTGTTTTACTGGCCAATATTAACCTGACCACTGATATCAGGCAGAATATGGCTAAAATCGAAGAAGTGGTTGAGATCGGCCACAAAAAAGATGTTAACATTATTATTTTCCCCGAACTCAGCTTAACTGGGTACATCTGGGAAACTGAAGGTGGAGAAGTTTGGGACCACCTTCTTGAGGGGGAAACAAATAGGATTATCCCCTGGTTTAACAATATCCGGGACAGCCTTTCTGGTAATCAACAGGGGTTGGAATATATTTTCTTTAATAATGTTTACCAAAAAGGAGATGACCTTTTCAATTCCTCTTTTATCCTTCATCCGGAATATGATTTTACCGACCACAATTTAACCTACGATAAGATTTTTTTAACCCCCCTGGAAAAGAAATATTTCAAGGGGGGAAGTGATAAGAGGTTAACTATAAATACCCGCTGGGGAAGGTTTGGTTTTTTGACCTGTTACGACCTTTGTTTTGTAGAATTGCCCCGCCAGTATGCTTTCACTGATGAAGTTGATGCCATTATTACCGTTGCCGCCTGGAGATCCCATGCCATAAGGGATTATCCCCGAATGAATGTCCGAACGGATAACTATTATGGATTTTTATGGGACCTGATGAATTCTTCCAAAGCCGCATACAACCAGACCTGGAGTATTGGAGTTAACGGGGTTGGCCCCCACGACAGGAGCGGGATCCTTTTTTGGGGAGGCAGCGGAGTCTGGGCTCCCTCAGGCCTCCCGCTATTACAGGGATCAAAAATGCGGGAAGAGCTTTTAATTATCAGGAATCTCGATATTAAAGAAGAAAGGGCACGTTCGGAGGTTGAATTCAATTACCGAATAGAATTTGATAATGTTTATCGAAAAATGAAGGAAACCAAAAGGGATATTAAGGAACTAATTCCCGAAGAATTTGAAACAGAAAACAAAAACCCGGTTGATTAAAACCGGGTTTGATTTTTCAGTCCTGTCCTGCAATTTCCTGGGCCATTTTTTTTCTTCTTTCCGGCCCCGTTACAAGGAAAAAACCTGCAGTTAATATTGTTATTATTCCGATCAAACTAAAAGATGGGCCGTAATCAATTAAAGAAATGGAAATTCCGAATAGAAAAGAGCCGGAAGCGTAAGCAATGTCAAGAGCGCTTTCCTGAAAGGCCAGGGCAGTTGCCCGGGCTTTTTGTTCAGTTACGTCTGTAATCCAGGTAAATATTGCGGTTATAGAACCGCCATAACCCAATCCGGTAATAATACTGCTTATCCATAAAAGAAGTGTGTTGCCGGGAAGGAAATTGAGGATAAAAATTCCCAGGCCCAAAAGTGCTAAAGAAGGGGTAACAACCGCTCTTCGACCAACTTTATCGGAAATCCCCCCCGCGGAAATATTCCCGATCATTCCCAGAAGGGCAAAAATCGTAAAATAAAGGCCGGGGTTGGCAACATCGGTAGCCCGGGAAAAATAGATTGAACCGAAAGTTAAAAGGGTTCCATAGCTAAAGGCAACAATTGCTGCTCCCAGGTAAATTGACCATAATAATTTATTTTTCAAAACCCTTTTTAATTGAAGAATGGGGTTATTGGGAACTTTTTCTGCCTTCAGGTCCGGGGGGATAAGGAAAACTCCCAGGCCAAAGGAAATCAAACCGATTAAGAAACTGAATAAAAACTGGGTTGGATAGCCAAAATTGTTAATGAGGGCTATGGATATTCCAGGACCCACCACCAGGGCCATGGTTGCGGTAAACCGATATGAGCCCATGTAGGTCCCCATTTTTTGAGGTGGGGCAATATCGCTAATTAAAGAAGTTCCGCTGGAAAAAAAAGCTGCCAAGCCAATTGCCTGATAAAAACGGGCCAGAAAGACCATGGGAATACTATTGCTAATTAAAAAAATAAGAGGGGTTGTGGCAAAAACAAAAGAGCCAATAAGAATAGGGGTTTTTCTTCCCCTGCTATCGGCCATGGGGCCAAAATATAACCGAAGAAGGATCCCGGCAATGAAAAAAAAGGAGTTTTGCAATCCAGCCTGGAAACCGGTTCCTCCCAAATCGGTAAGGTATTGGGGGGTAATTACCTGGAAAGTAAAAAAATTAAAATAAACAAAAAAACAAACCCCTAAAGTTAAACAAAAATTCCTGGATCGATGCTGCAACTAAAACACCCACCTTTTAAAATAGATAAATTGGATTTAGGCATAAGGTTCTTCAACTCCTTAAATAGTTATAGAAAATTGTAATAAGTCCTTCCCCCGGGAAAAAAGAGATGGAAATTTTCCCTTGTAGTTTTTTTCTCAATATGAGAAGGCTTGTTTAATTATTAGGGTTTTGTTATAATCAAAAAGAGAAAAAAATTTGGCAACCCTTTGAGAAAGGAAGAGGGCAATGGAAAAACTCAAGGAAATCAAAGGCTTTTTGCAGCAGGTTTCCGATGCTTTTGCTGCGGTTTTAGATGTAGAACTGGCAATAATTGATAATAACCTTGAGGTTATTGCGGGAACGGGCTGGTACAAAAAAGAAGTCGGTGTTGTTTACAACGAAGACTGCACAACTGATAGGGTGATACAATCCTGGGTTGACAGCCACATCCTGATCGAAGATACCAAGAGCAGCCATTATTGTGAACAGTGCGACTATTCGGATAAATGTTCCGTAGTTGCTTTTGCCATGCGCCCCATTTTCCACAATGGGGAAAAAATTGGGACGGTTTCCCTACTGGCCTTAAATGAGGAACAAAAAGATATACTCCTGGAAGAGTTTGAGAAAAAACTTAACTTTTTAAATAATGTTACAAGCTTCATCGTAACTACCCTGAATGAGAAAAGTATGCGGGGGCAGGTTACTACCCTGGCAAATCAATTCCAAACTGTAATTAACTCGGTTCACGAAGGGATAATTGCCCTTGATGCAAGAGGGGAGATAATAAATATTAATGGGTCGGCCCGGAAAATTCTTTCGTTGAACGGAGATAAAACCGGAAAACACGTATCCTCCCTTTTCCCTGATTTTGATCCAATTGCCCATTTCCGGGAGGATCCCGAGAGTGATTATTTTGAAAAGGAAATCACCCTGGATATTGATGGAAACAGGGAACTGAAAATTTATTGCAGTGTAACTCCAATTTTTGAGGGAGCAGAAGTCAGGGGTTCGGTAATTTCTTTCCGCAAAGGAGAAGAAATCCGCAAACTGGCCAGCAAGTTGATTGGAGAAGAAAAAAAAGGAACCCTTGATGCAATAAAAGGGACCAGTAATGAATTAACAGAAATAAAAAAGCGAATGCGCCGGGTTTGTAACACAGATTCCACAATTTTTATCCAGGGAGAAACCGGAACAGGGAAAAGCCTTTTTGCCAGGGCTATTCACGAAGAAAGCCATCGCAAGGGGAAGCCTTTTGTTACGGTAAATTGTGCTGCGATTCCGGATTCCCTTTTGGAATCAGAACTTTTTGGATATGATGAAGGGGCCTTTACCGGAGCGAAAAAAGGAGGAAAGCCGGGTAAGTTTGAGCTTGCCCATGAAGGAACTATTTTTCTTGATGAAATCGGAGATATGCCCCTGAGCTTCCAGGTGGACCTTTTGCAGGTAATAGAAACCAGGCAAATTGAGAGAGTTGGTGGGGTAAGCACAAGAGACGTGGATGTTAGAATTATTGCGGCTACCAACCAAAACCTGGAGAGGTTAATTGAAGAGGGCTTATTCCGAGAGGATCTTTTTTACCGCCTGAATGTTATTCCCTTCTACATCCCTCCCCTCCGGGAGAGGAAAGAAGATATTCACCTTTTAATGCATTTTTTTCTGGACCTCTATTCAACGCAGCTTGGGAAAAATATTTATGATTTCCAGGAGGGAACCAGGAAAATTTTCCTTGAATATTCCTGGCCGGGAAATATCCGGGAACTTGAGAATGCTATTGAATATGCGGTAAACATTGAAACAGGGTCGGAAATTTCTATGAAAAGTTTACCTGAAAGGCTATTGAATTTCCGGAGGGGCGAAGCTGCCGGGAAAATTTCCACTCTAAAGGCCCTGGAAAGAGATGCGATAAATAAGGCATTGCAGAAATTTGGTTTTTCTACCGAAGGCAAAGAAAAGGCTGCTGCTGCCCTCGGGATCAGTCGAGCAACTTTGTACCGGAAATTAAAAGAACTCCATGTTTCTTAAAATGAGAAAAATTATCAAATTGAGAAAAAAACCATTAACCGTTAAACCCATTGATTTAACAAAAACTTTAAATATCCTGCGGGGAAAATTCTAAAAATGAGAAAGAGGTTAAGAAAAATCTTCCTTTTATCTCATTTTCTTTTTTTCACCAGAAAGAAGAATTGAAGAAAGCCTTGATAATAAAAGAATAAAAGAAACCAAATGGGGGGTGGTACGCTTTTTGCAGTTTACCATAGTTGAAGAACTTTACTACTGGAAAGGATTGCAAGGTTTAAGTGTTAGAATGTAGTAATACAGGAAAAGGTTTTATTCGTATTTGAAGGAGGTGAAACGAAAACCAGCAATAACAAACTTTATGCCAGGGGAACGAATTTTAAATTTTAATAACCATTTTATTTATCCACCTTTTAGGGAATAAGAATCAATAATCAGAGAAAGAAGCTTAAATTATGCGAATTTTTTCCCGGGCTTTTCAAATGTAAAGGGAAAAATCAGGAGGAGGGAAAAATGGCTGACTTAGAAGCTTTACAAAACGCGATTATTGAATGTAATGTTGAGAGAGCCAAGGAGTTAACCCAGAAGGTTATTAATGCAGGGACTGGACCGGCCGAGGTAATTAATTCAGGATTAATTAAGGGAATGAACGTTGTTGGACAAAGGTTTAAAGAAGGAGCAATGTATGTTCCAGAGGTTTTAATGGCTGCAAGGGCAATGAACTCAGGGATGGAGATTTGCAAACCCTTACTGGTTGAGGGAGAAGTTTCCAGCGCTGGAAAGGTTGTCCTGGGAACCGTGGCCGGAGACCTTCACGATATTGGTAAAAACCTTGTTGGCATGATGATGGAAAGTGGCGGGATGGAAGTAATTGACCTGGGGATGGATGTTTCTCCGGAGAAATTCGCTGAAGCAGTTCGGGAACATAAACCCGATGTTGTGGGAATGAGCGCTCTTTTAACCACCACCATGCTGGCCATGAAAGACACGGTTGAAATTTTACAAGAAGAAGGTTTGAGGGATTCGGTAAAGATTATTGTAGGAGGAGCACCCGTTACCTCCGATTTTTCCGATGAAATTGGTGCCGATGGTTGGGCACCTGATGCTGCATCGGCTAAAGATCTGGCCATGGAACTGGTGGGTCGTTAACTTGAGGAAAGGAGAGGGTATAATGGGAAATTTCGTAAAATCCCGTTACAAGGTTAATAAGACAGTTAATTTTCGGCTTCTAAGTGATGCCCAGCGAGAAGAAATTTTCTCTGCGGCGACAGAAGTCCTGGAAAGAACCGGGGCGAAGATTTATGACGAAGAATCATTGGAAATTTTGAAAAAAGGTGGTTGTTGGGTTGATGGTAATAGGGTGAGGATACCTGTTGGAATAAGTGAATGGGCTGTCCGCAGTGCTCCATCGAGGGTTACCCTTTATGATCAGCTTGGCAATAAGGCCCTGGTCCTTCAGGACAACAAAACTTATTATGGACCTGGACCGACAAACACTTTTCACCGCGATCCCTTTACCGGGGAAAGGCGGCGTCCGGTAATAAGTGATACCGAAAACGTTGCAAAGGTCTGTGATGCTCTGCCCAATATCGATTTTGTTCAGGATTTGGGAACCCCAACTGGTGTAACTGATACCCTGGCCGACGTTCATGCTTTTAAGGCCCTGGTTTCCAATACCAATAAACCAATTGTCCACTGGGGTTTTGACATCGATCAATACCAGGACATAACTGATATAGCTGCATCGGTGGTTGGTGGACTGGAAAACCTTCAACAAAGACCTTTCTTTGCTCTTTATTCTGAGCCCAGCTCACCTCTTTTACACTCAGAAGAAGCTATTGCAAAAGCCGTTTTTGCGGCAAAGAATAAAATCCCCATCGTTTATACTCCCTGTGTAATGTCAGGTGCAACAGCACCAGCAACACTTGCCGGGACACTGGTCCTTGGTGTAGCAGAGAGTTTGGTGGGGATTGTTGTTTCTCAGCTGGTAAGACCGGGAACTCCGATCATAATGGGTGGAGTATATGCCATTATGGACATGAAATCAACGGTCTTCAGCTATGGTAGTCCGGAATTTCACACCATGCAGGCTGGAATTGCTGAGGTAGCTCACCACATGAAAATTCCGGTATTTGGTACTGCTGGTTGCACTGACTCCCACATTCTTGATGGACAGGCTGCAGGGGAAGCAGCAATGAGTATACTTATGGCAGCCCTTTCAGGAGCAAATCTTGTCCACGACTGTGGCTATACAGGTTCAGGTTCCACGGGATCTCTGGAACAACTGGTAATGGATGATGAAATCATTGCTATGGTTAAGCGCTTTATGAGGGGTATTGAAATTAACGATGAAACTCTGGCCCTGGATGTAATTGATAAGGTTGGGCCAGGAGGGCATTACCTGGGAGAGCCTCATACCATGGATAACTTTAAAAAAGAAACCTGGTTCCCCACCCTTATTAACCGAATGCGCCATGATGGCTGGCAAAAACAGGCAGGTAGTAGCAGCATGGGTGATAGGGTCAGGGATAAATTGCGGGCAATCCTTAAAGAGCATCAGGTTAAAGCTCTGCCCGAGAATGTTATGAAAGAAATTGATAGTATTATTGAAAGAGCGGAAAAACGTGAAGCCGAGAAAGCCCAAAAGGGCAAAAAGAAATAAGGGGGAGATTAATAATGGCAGATTTTGAAGCCCTGCAAAATGCGATTATCGAGTGTAATGTTGAGAAGGCCACTGAGCTAACTCAAAAGGCTATTGATGAAGGTTCAAGCCCTGCAGAAATAATTAACCAGGGATTAATTAAAGGAATGAATGTTGTAGGTCAAAGGTTTAAAGAAGGAGAAATGTACGTTCCTGAGGTTTTGATGGCTGCAAGAGCTATGAATTCGGGTATGGATCTTGTCAAGCCTCTCCTGGTTGAGGGAGAAGTAACTTCCACCGGGAAAGTTGTCCTGGGAACAGTTGCAGGTGACCTGCATGATATTGGGAAGAACCTTGTAGGAATGATGATGGAAAGCGGTGGAATGGAAGTAATTGACCTGGGCATGGATGTTGACCCGGAGAAATTTGCCGAAGCAGTCCGGGAACACAAACCGGATGTTGTGGGAATGAGCGCACTTTTGACCACCACAATGCTTGCTATGAAAGATACCATTGAAATATTACAGGAAGAAGGGTTGCGGGATTCCGTCAAGATTATTATTGGTGGAGCACCGGTAACCTCTGATTTTGCTGATGAAATTGGAGCTGACGGTTGGGCACCTGATGCCGCGTCGGCCAAAGATCTGGCCATCGAACTGGTAGGCCGCTAAAAAGAGGAAAGGAGAGGTGGCAGCATGAGAAGTAATTACAGAATTAATGCATCTGCTGACCTTCAGGTCCTCTCAGATGACCAGTGTAAACATATACTGGGAGCGGCCATGGAGATTTTGGAAAGAACAGGTGTGGTTTATCACGATAAAGAATCGTTGGAAATCCTGGAAAAAGCCGGTTGTTTTGTAGAAGGAAAAAGGGTTCGAATTCCAGTAAAGCTTGTGGAAAAAGCGCTGCGGACAGTTCCCTCAAAGGTAACCTTATGTAACAGCCGGACAGGGAAAAGAGTAATGGAGATGGAAGGTAACAATGCTTTCTTTGGTTCGGGTTCCGATACTCCTTTCTTTATTGACCCCTATACCAATAATAGAATTCCTACGAGCAAAAAAACCGTAACAATGGCTTCTACAGTTCTGGATGCACTCCCCAACATAGACTTTATTATGTCCCTGGGAATTGTCCAGGACGTCCCCCAGGAGATCTATGACCGGCATCAGTTTGAAGCGATGGTTCTTAATACCTCAAAACCAATTGTTATTACCGCAATTGATGTAGAGGGATATTCTGACATAATTAAAATGTGTGAAATTGTAGCAGGCGGGGAAAAAGAACTGCAGAGTAATCCCTTTATGACTCTTTACGCAGAACCAATTTCTCCCCTCCAGCACCCTGGAGATTCTGCCCAGAAGCTGGTTCTTGCGGCTAAGAAAAAACTTCCCGTTGTTTACACGCCATGCCCGATGTTTGGTGGAACAGTTCCCATAACAATGGCGGGAGGCCTTGCTACAGGGCTTGCTGAAAGCTTAAGTGGTCTGGTTCTCAACCAGGAAACCAGCGAAGGCAGCCCCTTCATTATGGGTGGAGTGTTTACCATCATGGATATGAAGACAACTGTTTTCGCCTATGGTGCTCCTGAATTCCACCTACTGCAGGCAGGACTGGCTGATATTTCTCGCTTCCTGGATATTCCGATGTTTGGAACCTGCGGTTGCACTGACTCCAAGGTTGTCGACGAACAGGCAGCAATTGAAGGTGCTATTTCAATACTGACAACATCCATGTCAGGAGCAAACCTTAACCACGATGTTGGTTATATTGAGCATGGTAATACCGCATCTCTGGAATACCTGACAATATGCGATGAGTTAATTGGTTTTGCCAGAAGGATAACCAGAGGAATCGAAGTTAACGAAGAAACCCTTGCCCTGGATGTTATTGACAAGGTTGGCCATGGTGGGCATTACCTTGCTCAGGAGCACACAATGAAGCATTATAAAACTGAAACCTATTATCCGGAACTTTTCCAGCGCAAAATATATGAGAATTGGGTAAAAGAAGGAGAGAAAAACCTCTTCCAGCGCAGCAACGAAAAAGTAATCGATATCCTGGAAAACCACAAACCAGATCCATTACCAAAGGATGTTGAAGAAAAAATTAGAAAAATTGTAGTAGATGCAGAAAGCAAACTGAAAGCGTAGAAGTTAGAATACAGAGGAGGAGTACAGGGTATGGCAAATCTGGCATTGGGAATTGACACAGGGGGAACTTTCACTGACGGAGTAATCTGGGAACTTGATAAAAGAAAGATCCTCTGCAAGACCAAGGTAGTCACTACAAGACATGATTTGCACCTGGCTATTGATAATTGCCTGCAGGGGCTTTTAGATCAATGGCCGGAGGGATATGATTTAAAGGAAGTCAAAATGATTTCGTTATCCACTACCCTGGCAACCAATGCCATTGTTGAAGGGCAGGGAGCTGAGGTCGGGCTAATTCAAATTGGATTTGCCCCCGATGGCCCCCTGCCCACCCCCCATCATGCAAGTATTAAGGGGGGCTGTAATGTTCGGGGAAGAATTACCAGGGAAGTTGATTTGCAGGAAGCAAAAGAGGCAGTGAAATCCCTGGAAGGAAAAGTAGAAGCTTTTGCTGTTTCTGGATACATGAGCGTCAGGAATCCTAAACAGGAAATCCAGGTTGCTCGTTTAATATCCGAGATTACTGGATGCCCAGTGGTTAGCGGGCATCAGCTTTCTTCAGACCTGGGCTTTCGGGAACGAACGGTAACAGCAGTTTTTAATGCCCGGCTTATTTCCCTGATTACAAATCTTATTGATGCAGTAAGAGAGAATATAGAAGCCAGGGGGATTAATGCTCCTTTAATGGTTGTAAAGGGAGACGGGACACTTATCAGTGAAAAAGTTGCCAGGGAGCGCCCTGTAGAGACCCTTCTTTCTGGTCCGGCAGCAAGCATTATTGGCGCCATGGCCTTAACCGGGCTGGAAGAGGGTGTAGTTGTAGATATGGGAGGGACCACTACTGATATCGCAACTCTACAGGAAGGGCGCCCCGCCCTTAATTACAAAGGGGCCCGGGTCGGAGGATGGATGACAAGGGTTAAAGCTGCTGATATTACCACAGTGGGTCTCGGGGGAGATAGCCTGATAAAGGTTTCCAGTTCGGGAGACCTTTCTATTGGGCCCCAGCGGGTTTTTCCTCTTGCCTGGGCTGCGGATAAGTATCCTCATCTCCTTGAAGAATTGGAGGAAATCTGGGAAGAAATTTTCTTTCCCCTGGAAAATCAGCCCACAACCATCCTGGTTCACATTAAGGATCCCGTAAATCTTGAGCTCAGCCCTACAGAAACCATGTTACTCGAATTAATAAAGGAAAAACCCCATACCCTTTTTCATTTAAGTAGACTGCTAAAAAAGGATCCGGAAATTATTCCCTGGCAAAGACTTGTTAATGTTGGGTCCCTTCACCGTGCCTCCCTTACTCCAACTGATCTTTTGCATGTTTCGGGTGAATTCAACCGCTGGAATACGGAAGCGGCCAGGATTGGGATTGATATAATGGCCCGGAGGATGTCCAGAAATAGCCAGGACTTTGTTGAAGCAGTTCTGGAAAAGATTTACTTCAGGGTTTCGGCTCTTCTTGTTGAAGTCCTATCTGGTTTCCGGGAGGAAAACCTCACCCTTGAGGATAGAGGGACCGATTTCTTCTTACAGAAAATTTTTGCCAAAGAAACAGAGGAAAAAAAGTTGATTGATTTTTCCACCCGGGTTAATGTTCCTTTGATTGCTGTTGGAGCGCCGGTAAAGGCTTACTTCCCCCAGATAGCCGAAAGGCTTAATGCCCCACTCCGGCTTCCGGAAGCAGCCGAAGTAGCAAATGCCGTGGGAACTGTAAGCGGCAAGGTGATCGAGCGAATCCAGGTTACCGTAAAGCCTGGCGAACACGGGGGATATCTTGTGTATATTCCCGGCGGTCGCGAGGGGTTCTTGGAAATGGAGGAAGCCGTTCAATATGGACGGAAAATAGGGAGAGAGAACGTATATAAAAAAGCAAAAGACTCGGGGGCTTCAGATATTGAAATAATTGAGCACCGAGAAGATAAATTCACCAATCTGTACGGTTTTGTTCCTGAGGGGGAAGAGGAACAAAACCGCCTCTTTATTGAGACAATTATTGAATTTTCCGCTGTTGGCAGACCGTGGGGTGAGGGAAATTAATAAGATAATTGCCTGCTCAACGGTAAAAACTGAGATCCAGGCTTTTGCTCCAGATGATCTGGAAATGGAGTTTCTGGAATATGGGTTGCATAGGCACCCCCATAACCTGCAAAAAACACTTCAGGAAAAAGTTGATGAGAATTCTGGTCCCTGGGATTACCTTCTCCTGGGCTATGGGCTTTGCAGCCATGGGACCCTGGGTTTAAAAAGTAAAACCAAAAAACTGGTAATCCCAAAAGCCCATGATTGTATAGCTCTTTTACTGGGATCTCGAGAAAGATATACCGAGGAGTTTTTCAAACAACCCGGGACCATTTATTTAAGCCGAGGATGGATTGAGCACGGAGGAGACCCCTTAACCCAGTTTGAGGATTATAAAGAAAGAGTTGGGGAAGAAAATGCCCGTTGGGCCATGGAGGTAGAATATAAAAACTATAAAAGACTTGTTTTTGTTAAGACTCCGGGAACTGGGAACCCAGAAAAATATATAGATTACTCCCGCAGGGTCGCAGAATTTTTGGGTCTTGATTTGATAATTACGGAGGGTTCAGCAGAGCTTTTGAGAAAACTTGTTGTGGGCCAATGGGATAAAGATTTCCTCATTGTAGAACCGGGGAGAATGGTTTTGAGAGAAAACCTTTTTTAACCTTTCAAAGGAGGTGAAATCATTGCCGGAAACTCCGGCAATGAGTAAAAATGATTATTATTGGAGAACTGATTAATTCAACCAGAAAAGTAATGCGGGAAGCTATGAAGGAAGGCAATGTAGATTATATTCAGGATATTGCAAAAAAGCAGGATGAAGGTGGAGCGGACTATATTGATGTAAATGCTGGTGCTTTTGTCCAGCAGGAAACCAAGTATCTGCTCTGGCTGGTGGAAAAAGTCCAGGAAGTTGTAGATAAACCACTGACCCTTGATAGCCCAAGTCCCGAAGCATTGGAAGCGGCAATCAAGACCCACCGGGGAACTCCCATGATTAATTCAATAACTGCAGAAAAGGAACGTTATGGGAAAATTATGCCCCTGGTAAGGGAGTACAATGCTAAGGTTATCGGCTTATGCATGGATGATAAAGGAATGCCCGAAACAGCCGAAGAGAGGTTAAATATTGCAGAAAAGCTTCTGAATGATCTGGACCGGGATGGAGTGCCCCTGGAAAATGTTTTCCTGGATCCCCTGATCAAACCCATTGCAGTTAACGGGGAATATGGTATGCAGGCCCTTGACACCATTGAAGGGATAACTCGATTGGGAACTGGAGCTCACATTACCTGTGGTTTGAGTAACATCTCCTATGGGCTCCCCAGCAGGGCGCTTTTAAACCAGGCCTTTATTGTCCTGGCCATGGGAAGAGGGCTGGATTCTGCAATTATTGATCCACTGGATAATAACCTGGTTAGTCTGGTCCTGGCCGCGGAAGTTCTCCTCAACAGGGATCCTTATGGAACCAATTATATCAAAGCATCCCGGGAGGGTAAGCTGGCCAAATAAGCGAGTAAACGAGGCCTAAGGAGGAGAAAAATGAGCAGAATTGCGGTGATTGGTGGCGGAATTGCCGGAACAACAGCAGCCGTTGAGCTTGCCCAGGCTGGCAATAAAGTCACTTTAATTGAAAAAACGGATTCTCTGGGCGGAAATATAAAAGAATACGGTTGTAAAGCTGTAGATAAGTGTATTAAATGCAACCTTTGTCTTGTTGACGAAACTATTATTGCTGCCCAAAACTCACCTGAAATTGAGATAATTTACCAGGGCAGGGTAAATGACTTAACCGGAAAACCGGGGAATTACAATCTTACAGTGGAAAAAGATGGAGACTTTGTTAATTTAGAAAAAATTGAATCAATTGTTTTGGCAACGGGGTTTGTTAAATGGTCAGACCTGGAGTCGGGAACCCCAGAATTTTCTGATGACAAAAGAGTAATCTGGGCGAGCCAGTTAGAAGAATTAATGAGGAATCGTTCTGACCACGGCAATCCTGAAAATATCTTGGGTTTTGATGCAAAACCCGGGTCTGTGGCTTTTATCCAGTGCAACGGGTCCCGCAGTATCCAGGAAAAAGCAAGGTATTGTTCAAAAATTTGCTGCGGATATTCTTTCAGGATGGCCCGGGTTTTAAAGCATTTTTACCCGGAACTGGAGGCAACCATCTTTTTCATTGACCTGCAGGAAGCAGGTTATTTCCTCGATGTTAATTTTTCCGAGTTAGATAAGGCCGGTATCAATTACGTGAATTGCAAACCAATTGATGTTAGTAAAACGGATGACCAAATTCGGATCCTTTATGAGAACCAACAGGAAAGTGCAATGGAAGCCCGGGATTTTGACCTCCTTGTTCTCTCTGAAGGTTTACACCCAAATTCGGATAATGAACGCTGGTCAATGCTTTTTAACCTGCAATTGGATGCCTACGGTTTCCTTTACCCCCTTGTAGACGAAGAAGAAACAGGTATTTTTCTGGCGGGTTCAATAAAGGGACCAAGAGATATTGCTGCAACAATTAGTGATGGGAAGAAAACGGCTTATAGGCTACTAAAACAAAAGCAATTATGTGAATCAGGGGGGTGGGAAGATGTATGATGTTATTTTTATAGGAAAACCGGTGGAAACACCCTCCCTCAAACAAATGCAAATTGATCCGGAAAAGTTGTTACGATGTAAGGGGAAAGTTGGGGATTTTTCCCTTCGTTTCCGGGAAAATGGAGGGGTAAAGGAAGAAAAAACCCGTGCTATTATTGTAAACACCCCTCATTTGCAGGAAGAAAGCCTTCCGAATTTTCCTAACTTTTCTGAGGATTTAAACCCTGAAGGAGAAGGAGATTTAATTTTTATCCAGGATTGGGAGGAAATTGCTTCAGCTTTTGTTAATGGAATTGGGCTGGGAAAAGCTCTAAAGGCAGCCAAGGAAAATCCTTCCCGACAGATCTATTATTTTTATAGATCTCTCCGTTTCACCGAGGGAACGGACAACCTTTACGAAGAAGCAAGGCGGGCCGGAGTTGCCTTTTTCCGTTATGAAGAAGGAAAATTAAAAATTCCAGGACCAAATAAGATCTCCTACACTCGAGGTGGAGTATCAATGGAAATAGAGGGGAAAATTTACTCAGCTCCCCTTTTAAAACCTGATCCCGCCCTGGAAAAACTGTCTCGAAGCTTAAGGATAATCCCCAGTGAAGAAGGCTATTTGCAGACAGAAAATGTTTACCTTGCTCCAACCTTAACCGGCCGCCGGGGAGTTTATGCAATTGGAGGGGCTCGAAGCCCTAACGGACTTGCCGGTTTTCGGGATGAAGTTGAGTTCACCCTGGAGGAAATTGAAACCCTAAAAAATAACCTGAAGCCCCTTGTTGAAGAAGACCGTGAGGTTGATGACCGGAAATGTATTTTGTGCTATACCTGTTACAGGGTATGCCCCCATGCAGCTCTGGAGGAAAGTACTGAAGAAGATTCCATGGAGGTTCTAAAGGAGGCCTGTTGGGGATGTAATGCCTGTATTTCCCACTGTCCCGCAGGAGCAATTTCCATTTCCCAAGAGGAAGAGGATGAACTATCCAGGGGTTTGAAGGTTTTTATGTGTGAAAATTCAGCAGAAACTGCCAGGAAGAAAATGCCCCAGGAAAACCTGGAAGGCTTTATAAGTCGGGAAATTCCCTGTTCCTGCAGTGTGAAAAAAGAAGATATTTATAACTGGTTACAGGGCCCTGAAGATAGAGTGCTTATTCTGGGTTGTTTTGAAGAATCCTGTAAACACCTGGAAGGAGATCAGCGGGGACAGAGAATTGTTGACGAGGTAAATGAAACCCTTTCCAGCCTTGATCTTGGTGAAGATAGGGTCAGGTTTGAAAGATTATCTCCTCCCATGGAAAAAGACCTGGCAGAACTTCTTAACAGGTGGAGGGAGGGACAGCTATGATTGTTGGCCAGCAGAAAAAAGCGGAAGAAATAATAAAAATGCTTGGTGAAGACTGGGATAGCCTTTTAATTGCAGGCTGTGGGACATGTGTAACTGTAAGCCTTGCCGGAGGAGAGCGTGAGGTAGAAGCCCTGGCCAATCTTCTTAAAATATATTATGGAAAAAAGGGAAAGAAGGTTACCATTTCTACTGATACCGTTACCCGCCAGTGCGATTTTGAATTTATTGATGACATTGGGGAAAAAATTGAAGATCACGATGTTATCCTTTCCCTGGCATGTGGAGTTGGAGTCCAACACCTGGTAGAAAGGCACCCTCAAAAGGTTGTTTTCCCAGGCCTTAACACATCTTTTTATGGAGCAACAACCGGGGTGGGTGAATGGGCAGAGCGCTGCGTAGGTTGCGGGGAATGTATCCTTGATCGTTTTGGAGGAGTATGCCCTGTAGCGCGTTGTTCCAAGAGCCTTTTAAATGGCCCGTGTGGAGGGGCCCAGGATGGAAAATGTGAGGTTGATGACGATATCGATTGTGGGTGGGAGCTAATCTATAATCGGTTAAAAGACTTGAATTTACTGGAAAGCTTGCTGGTTTTCGAAGACCCCAAAGACTGGCAGCACTACCGGGACGGTGGACCAAGAAAACTGATTAACAAGGAGTATTACAATGAGTGAACCAATGTCTTTACTACAGAAAAAACTTGAAGCGGGCCACTTTGTAGTTTGCAGTGAACTTGGTCCTCCCATTGGAGCCAATGTAGATTTTATCAAGAAAAAGGCCCGCAAGCTTGTTGGTTATGTGGATGGGGTCAATGTAACCGACAACCAGACGGCAATTGTTAGAATGTCGAGTATTGTGGCTGCCCATTTTGCCCGGGAAGAGGGTCTGGAAATGATTATCCAGGCCACCACAAGGGACAGAAATAGAATTGGATTACAAAGCGATATTCTGGGAGCAAGCTCCCTGGGCCTAAATAATGTTTTGTGTTTAACGGGTGATCATCAGAGCTTTGGGATGGATCCCGGATCAAAAAATGTTTTTGACCTTGATAGCGTCCAGCTTATTAGAGCAGTTCACAACATGGTTCATAAAGGAGTCCTCCTGAACGGGAAAGAGATGAAGGTGCCTCCTAAAATGTTTATCGGGGCTGCTGCAAATCCTTTTGGAGATCCTTTTGAAATGCAGATGATGAAGGTAGAAAAAAAGATTGAAGCTGGCGCTCAGTTCATCCAGACCCAGGCAATATATAACCTTGATAAATTTGAGTACTGGATGGAAGAGGTTCGAAAAAGAGGTATTCATGAAAAAGCTTATATTATGGCCGGGATTCTTCCTGCCAAGTCAGTAAAAGCCCTGCGAATGATGAAAACAGATGTTGCAGGGATGGATGTTCCTGACTCCCTAATCGAACGGATGGAAAAATGTGAAGATCCGGAAGAAGAAGGAGTCAAGGTAGCAATTGAAATAATTGAGCGGGTCAGGAAGATTGAGGGGATTCGGGGGATACATTTAATGCCTGTTGGCTGGGAAAAAATAACCCCCGAGATCATCGAAAGAGCAGGCCTGTACCCCAGACCGGAGGTGGAATAAAGATGGAGGCTAATTTTAGAAAAGAGGTTGCTGAACGCCCCGGAGGGGAAAATATTTACCTC
>SL_5KL_010_SEDDRAFT_10001095_pt1 | contig 16669 bp, 11 predicted proteins | sample SodLakKL_010_SED_FD_9118 | JGI IMG/M metagenome (IMG submission 9118)
CTACATCCTGGAGTAGGCGACGGCCCTCACGGTCGGGTCCTACCGGGCTCCACGACCTCAGGTCAGCCGGTAGCCGGGCGGGCGTCTCCGGGAGTGTCGAGCTGGAGAGCCGAAGAAAGACGCTCCAGCATGATCTCCTGGGCCCGCTCGGCAATGATGTCGAGGGAGGGGTTCTCCATGTAGCGCTCCTTCAGCCGGGCCCGGATCTGCTCCATGGTGGGGACATGGGGAATCTGCAGGTCCCGGAGCTGGGCGGCGGCGTTCTCACGGGTCTTCTGGGCCCGCTCCCGGAGGTCTTCCAGGTTAGAGGCCCATGCCTCCTGGACCTCCCGGGCGATCTGCTCGATCTGGAAGGACCCGGCCACCTCCTCGGCCACCCGCTCCACCACCTTCCGACCAAGCCGCTGCTCACCCTCCACGATGGCCTTGGGCGGATCGCGGAGATCCCAGACCAGTCCGACCCACGACATGGCCTTGAGCACGTAGTAGGAGATATCGATCTCCCACCAGTAGAAGCCCTGGCGGGTTGAACTCTGGTAGTGGTGGTGGTTGTTGTGCCACCCCTCGCCCAGAGTCAGAAGCGCCAGCCACCAGTTGTTGCGGGAGTCGTCGGCGGTCACGTACCGCTGCTTGCCCACCACGTGGGCCACGGAGTTGATGGCGAATACACCGTGGTAGAGGATCACCGTGCTGAGGAAGAAGCCCACGAAGAGACCGGGCCACCCGGCGATGAGGTAGCATCCCACTGCCACCAGTAAGGCAGGGAAGTACGGGTGCCGGTCCAGGAACCGAAGCTCAGGATACTTGGCGAAGTCCTGGATGGTGGAGTAGTCCGCCTGATTCTTCTGGGGCGAGAAGATCCACCCCACATGGGAGAACCAGAATCCCGTGTGCTTCGGGGAGTGCACGTCTTCCGGCGTATCCGAGTGACGATGATGATGCCGGTGCGTCGCCGCCCACCAGAGTACGCCACGCTGCGCCGACGTCTGCCCCAGGAAGGCCAGAACGAACTGGAACCAGCGGCTCGTCTTGTACGACCGGTGCGAGAAGTAGCGGTGGAAGCCGGCGGTTAGGGCCCACATCCTCACAACGTAGAGAGAAATGCACAGCACCACCGCCGTGGTGGTGAACCCGGTCCAGAACACTCCCAGGGCCGCCAGATGGACCAGGAGGAAGGGGATCATGGCCGGATAGATGATGTCGTTGTGCGGCTCGTCGTGGTCGTGGCCGTGATCGTGGCCATGGGCGTGCGAGGAGTGTGCAGCTTCAGCGCTCAAGGCGGTCCTCCAGGGTTGGATCTGCTGATTGAGAGGGGGTCGGTCAGGTCCCGAGCCAGGTCGGACCAAGGCCGGCCCCCATCCGGCGGACAGGACTCAAGAACCCTATGTTCGACCGGATGTGCCGCAAGATAAGACGGTCCGACCAGAGGTGACACCCCGTTCGACCTGGAAAGGTGCCCCCTGCTTCGACCGAAGAGGCGGGGGATCCCACGTGGGGAGCTACTTGTACCGATAGGTGATCCGACCCCGGCTGAGATCGTACGGGGACATCTCCACCTTCACCCGGTCGCCTTCCAGCACCCGGATGTAGAATTTCCTCATCTTGCCGGACAGATAGGCCAGAATGTTGTGGCCGTTCTCCAGTTCCACCCGGAAGTTCGCGTTGGGAAGGACCTCTGTGACGGTTCCTTCCACCTCGATTGCATCATTCGCCACGGACTGCACGCTCCTGCTGTTGGTTTGATGTGCGGGTCGTTCACCCGCAGGGCACAGTTGGGTAAGTTATCATGACGCCGCAATCCGGCACAACGACCCGACCCGGCTCCTCACTGAAGCTCCCAGCCGTTCCATGAAGATCAGCACTGCACTGCTTATCACACTCGCCGTCGGCCTCTTCATGGGCGCCGTCGTCTTCGCCACTCTCCAGCGCGCCCAGTACAACTGCGTGGTCTGCCTGCAGTTCGGCACTGAGGAGGTCTGCAGAGCCGGGAGCGGACCTTCCCAGGAGGAGGCCATGCAGGCGGCCCAGGAGAGTGTCTGTGGCGGGAACACCTCCGGGATGGCCGAGATCATTGCCTGCCGGAATGCCCGCCCCTCCTCCTTCCAGTGCAACTGAGCCCCGCCCTCAACGGAAGAGGGGATCTCCCAACCTGATGGAGGCCCCGGGCCGGAGATCCGGGTGGAGTTCACTCCACTCCGGCCCCGGACCGAAGAGAAGCACCACAGTGGAGCCCAGGTGGAAGGCCATGAACTCCTCTCCCCGCGCCAGATTCAGGGGAGGGTCGTAGCGCCGGGTCTCCGGGTCCCTTCGACCCCGCCGGTTCGTCAGGCTCCGCCCGGCACCCGCCTCCCTGTGCCAGGCCGGGTCATAGAGCGCGCTGATCCCGCCCACGTTGAAGGCCCCCACTGCCACCAGCGCCGCTGGAGGTGAGGTGTCCGGCTCCGACGGACCGCCGGTCTCGATCCAGGCTACCATCCGTTCGTTCCGGGGAAAGAGACGGGGAATGGCGGCCACCGCCGGCGCATTCACCGGGAGGAGAGCACCGGGGATGGTCCGGGCCCATGAGACCGCTCCGCCTACCGGAATGTGGATCCGGTGGTAATCCCGGGGGCTCAGATAGAGGGTAACGAAGAAACCACCTTCCAAGCTGGCTACCGCGCTGGCCCCACCCTCCTCCCCCCCTCCCAGGAGCTCATCCACCCGGTACGGGATCCCCTTGGCCTGAATCACCTCACCGGACCGGATTTGCCCCACCGCCCCCACCGTTCCGTCCACGGGGCTCCCTGGGAGTTCCGGGTCATTGGGCCACCGACGCACCCCGGGTCGGAGACGGCGGGTGAAGAGGTGGGACACGGAACGGTAGGCCCGGAGCGGCTTCTCCGCTTCAGCCAAATCCATCCCCACCGTTCGGGCGAAGAGACCCAGGACAGGACCGCGCAGAGGCCCGGGGAGGGGGACGGCCGCCAGGTGGCCCGTGAGTCGGCTGAGGAGACCCTGGGGCAGACGCGCCAGGAGGGCGAGGATGAAGCGCCAGCGGATTGGAACGGAGTTCACGGATTCTGTGGTGGGCAGGTGCAGGAAACCCATGTGCCAGGGACGGGGACACTCGGGAAGGGTGGCCCATGGGTGGGTGGCGTAGGGTGAGATCGGCACTGCGGATGCAGTGGATCAGCGGGTCAGGAACAGGGCCCCCAGCACGAACCCGGCAGCCACTCCCAGACGCCGCCAACTGAAGGGACGATCGCCTCCACCGGGCTCCCGTGTCCAGACCACGACGGCGGCGCACCCCCCGCGAGCGTACTGGGCCGGAATGCTGGCAGCTCCCCGGTACACCTCCATGGCCTCCACATCGTGGACAGCCAGGATTTCATCCACGGAGGTTCCGGGCACCGTGCGTACCCCGTCCACATAGAGGTCCGGCCGGCATCCACCCCGGAAGGTCACCTGGGCCACCGTTCCGAACCCGCCCTCCACCACCCGCGCCCCTGGGATACTCCGGAAGATGTCCGAGACCCGAAAGCTCGCCCGCTGCAGGAACTCATCCCTGGTGAAGAAGGTGCCGATCCCGGTCCGCTGCCGGTCGTAGAAGCCTGTCTGGTGGAGGTAGCTCCGGGCCGTGGCCGTGACGATGATGGGATCCAGCTCCAGCGCCTCCGGCACGATCTCGATGCGCACATCCACCGGTCCCTGCGTCCCCACCACCACCTCCTCGGAGAGATCCCGGAACCCCAGNGCCGTCACCGTCACGGTGTACTCGCCGGCGGGGACGTTCTGAAGTCGGAACCGGCCATTTCCGGCGGAGAGGGCACGATGGGAAGGGGCATCGGCACCTGCCGGGGTGAACTGGATCTCGGCGGAGGCGATCGCCTGCCCTCCGCTCACATCCACGACCTCACCGGTGATGAGGATGCCGCCGGAGCGCCGCTCTTCCCGGTCCGGCTCCTGGGCCGCCAGCGGCGCCGGGGCCAGGGCCAGCAGGAAGGCAGCGGGCGGAGTCGGAGCGGTCTGGAGCGGAGCTTCGGACGCCGGACCTCCCCAAAACGGGAGGGCGAGGAAGACGAACCCACACAGTCCCATCCACCCCAGTGTGCGGACCCTGGACTGATTCCAGCCAATCTCCATCCTTTCGCCTTCCCTTTATCCTGCCGTCTTCTTGCTGATCCGGGCCCCGGAAGTGGGGCCTGGAGCGCCGGGACCGTCCTCCCGGCCGGAGGTGTCAGCGGGGGTCGTAGCCGACCTCCCTCATGGCCTCCTCCACCTGATCCACCTGCACCCCATCTTCAGCCAGACGGAAGGTCGCCGAACCGATCTCTACCTCCTCAACCGTCACTCCGTCCAGGGATTCCAGCGTCTCCCGGACCCTGCGGACGCAGTGCTGACAGCTCATGCCATCCAGTTCCAGGCGGGTTGCAGCCTTCATGGCTCGGTATCTCTCCGTGGTGCTCCGTTGGGAAGGTTCGGTCTCACCGGTGGACCCGGCGACCTGCGTCATGGTACTGGTCTCGGACCCCGGCCGCCAGGGAAAGGTCCGGCCCTCCCGCGTCCGTTCGGCCACTGCTTTTGGCGGTCCTCTTCAAGCGGTCCTCGTCTGCCTGCACACAGCCCCGCCCCACTCTCCCCGGAGCTCCTCCGTGTCCGACGCCACTACCCTCTCCCCGTCCCCCGCCGGCCTCCTCCCCACGCATCTGGCGGAGCGGGTCATCGGGCGCCACCCAGGCCCTGTGCCGGGAGAGGGTTCCGAGTCCCGTAGCGCAGTGGGCTCTGGGTCCTACGAAGGAATGGGGGAATCGGGAAACCGAACGTTCGTCCTGTACTGGATGCGGACGGCTGTTCGGGGCCACGAGAATCCGGCGCTGGATGTGGCGCTGGAGCTCGGGCGGCGCGAAGGCCTTCCGGTCTTCGTGTATCACGCCCTGGACGAGCGCTACCCCTACGCTTCGGACCGACACCACACCTTCATCCTGCAGGGAGCCCGGGATGTGGAAGACGAGCTGGCCAGGCGAGGGATAGGGTACGCCTTCCACCTGGCGCGCCCCGGGCTCCGGGGACCGCACCTCATCACCCTGGCCAGGGAGGCGGCGGCGGTGGTGACGGAAGAGATGCCGGTGCCCTTTCTGCGGAGCTGGGGGCGGAAGCTCCGGGAGGCCACCGGGACCCCAGTGTGGACGGTAGACGCGGACTGTATCGTCCCCCTTCCCCTCACCCGGGCTCGGGAGACCGACCGGGCCTTCCGGTTCCGGAGCGCCACGGAGAAGCTCAGGCGGGAGCGGCTCCCGCGCCCATGGAACGACGCACTACCCCCCACCGGAGCCTCGAAGGGCCCTTGGCTCCCGGAAGACCTCCCCTTCGAGCCGGTGAAGCTGGCCACCGCTGATCTGGCGGAACTGGTGGCCGCCTGCCGCATCGACCACTCAGTGGCTCCCGTTCCCCACACCCGGGGCGGAAGCCGGGCCGGCTACGCCCGCTGGAACGCCTTCCGCGAGGCCGGGCTCCGGAGTTACAACCGGCGCCGCAACGACCCTCTGGCCGATGGGGTGAGTCGGCTTTCTCCGTATCTCCACTACGGGCACGTCTCTCCCTTTCGCATTGCCCGGGAGGCCCACGCCGACGGCGGCCCGGGAGCCGAGAAGTTCCTGGATGAGCTGATGGTCTGGCGAGAACTCTCCCACGCCTTCTGCTTCCACCGCGCTGACCCGGACGATGTGGCCGCCCTCCCGGACTGGGCCCGGGAGACCTTGGCCCGGCACCGGGATGACCCGCGCCCCGTCATCCACACTCTGGAGACCCTGGAGCGAGGCCGGACCGGCTCGGGGCTGTGGGACGCCGCGCAGCGCTCCCTTCTCATCCACGGGGAACTCCACAACAATGTCCGGATGACCTGGGGGAAGGCCCTCCTGTCGTGGACCCATGACGCAGGTCAGGCGCTGGCCCGCCTCCTGGAACTGAACGACCGCTACGCCCTGGACGGGCGCGACCCCAACTCCCGCGGAGGGATCCTGTGGTGCCTGGGGGCCTTCGACCGTCCCTTCGACCCGCCACGCCCCATCCTGGGACGGGTCCGGGGACGGGAGGTGGAGGGCCATGCCCGGCGGCTGGATGTGGAGGCGTACGCCCGGCGAACCGGTCGCCCGGCGCTGGAGCCCGCTCCCCGGGTCGCGGTGGTGGGGGCAGGGATGGCAGGGCTCACTGCGGCTCGCGCTCTGGCAGACCACGGTCTCAACGTCCGGATCTTCGACAAAGGTCGTCACCCCGGCGGTCGCATGGCGACCCGGGAGTCCCGCCAGGGTTGGCTCGCCGATCACGGAGCCCAGTTCTTCACGGCCCGGGACCCACGATTCGCCCGGCACCTGCCTTCGTGGGTGGAGGCCGGCGTGGTGGCGCGCTGGGAGGGGAAGATCGTCCGGGTGACCCGGGGAAAGGACGGGGACACCGCCCCCCTCACCGTGGAGCCGGCCCGGGAATCGGTCCGCTGGGTCGGCACCCCCGGGATGCGGTCCCTGCCGGCCCATCTGGCCGGGGATCTGGATGTGACCACCGGTATCCGGGTGATGGGACTGGTGGAGGACGGTCCCCGGTGGTTCCTGCAGGTGCAGGATGAGGGAACGCCTGGTCAGCTCCGGGAGGAAGGCCCCTTCGACGCAGTGATCCTCACCCCTCCCCCACCCCAGACCGCCCAACTCCTGGAAGCCGCCGCTCCGGAGTTGGCAGTGCATGTCAGCCCCGTTCCCGTGGCCCCCTGCTGGGCCGCCATCGTGGAGGTCGCCGGCAGGGTTGACCTCCCCTTCGACGGCGCCTTCCTCCCCGGTCCGGTCCTCTCGTGGATCTGCCGGGACTCGGCCCGACCGGGCCGCCCAGGCGCTGAGGGCCTCGCCCCTGACGCCCCGCCGGCCGGGGACTCCGGAGAGTGGCCGAGCCCGACACGCGAGCGATGGGTCCTCCACGCCGATCCCGCGTGGTCCAGGGAGCATCTGGAGCTTGAGCGGGATGAGGCCAGCACCCTCCTGGTGGATGCGTTCCGGGAGCTGACCGGGGCCCTGGGCGTGCCGGTACCGGAGGAGGGGCAGATCGTGGATGCAGTTGGGCACCGCTGGCGCTATGCCCTCCCGGAGTCCGTAGAGGAGCCGTACCTATGGGATCCGGAGCGGGGGATCGGGGTGGCGGGCGACGCCTGGGGCGGCCCCCGCGTGGAGGGAGCCTTCCTCAGTGGCCAGGCAGTTGCGGGCCGACTCCTGGGCGATCCTCCGCGCCGGGGGCGTGGCAAGCGAACCAGCGAGGGGGCTGGAGCCCACCACCCCGATCATGCCGGAGAGGCTTCCGACGCCCAGGGCTCCCTCTTCCACGACGGAGAGTGACGCCGATGGCCGCACCCCGATATCCACGTTGGGGACCGGAAGGGGGGTAACGCCCAAGGCCACTCCCCGGCGCCGACGTTGGGCACCGGAAGGTAGGAAACCCAGGCCGGTTTGATTACCATCGGAAGACGGGTCGGAGCCTCTGGTCTCCGGCCCGCCTGTCCACACGGTGTACGTCCGACTCGACTCCCCTGGAGGTTGCTTCATGAAGGATAGCCGCTCCACGCTCAGCTTCGCCGTGGCGGGGCTCGCGCTCCTCATGGGTGCCGGATTCTTCGTGGGTCCCGCCCTTTCGTCCGCCTCCGACATCCCGCCGGCTGACAACGCCGACTTCCGGACCGCGGCCCTCTCCGACGATGACCCGTCCGCCATCATCACCCCGGCGGACATGTACAACCGCATCTACTTCCTGGCCCACGACGGGCTCCGGGGCCGCGACACACCGAGCCCCGGGCTCGAGGCCGCCGCCGGCTACCTGGTGAGTGAGAGCCGGCGCATGGGGCTCGAGCCCGGCGTCGACGGCTCCTTCTACCAGCGCTGGCCCTACCGGCTCATGGGAACGGACCTGGAGAACACCTCCCTCTTCGTCCGGGGCCCCGCCGGGGAGCGGGCGGTTTCCGTGGGCACGGACGCCGCCGTCCGGGGCGGAACCGATCTGACCCTGGATCACCCCCTCATGCTGGTGGGGGGCTGCAACGCCGTGCCTGAGGTGGGACAGATGGACGGGATGGTGGCCGTCTTCTGCCTCCCGGTGGAAGGGCCGTGGACCCGGCAGGCGCAGGCGCTGGCCAACCGCCAGGCCCGCTTCGCCGAGGCTGCCGGCGCCGTGGCCACCATCCATATGCTGGCCGACGGCTTCCCAGCCGACCAGCTCGGGCAGATGGCCGAGGCCATGGGTCGCCCCTTCCGCATGATGGGGTACGACACTCCCGGCCCCCAGATCTTCATGAGCCGGGATGTGGCCCGTCTGGTGGACCCCTCCATCCCGGAGCGGATCCTCGAGCTGGATCACGGGGAGATGGAGGAAACCGGATCCCGCCTGTCGGGGCAGATGCCCCTGGAGATCCACGATGACGCCCACCCCGCCAACGTGGTGGCGCTCCTTCGGGGATCGGACCCGGTCCTCCGGGACGAGTTCGTGGTCCTGAGCGCCCACTACGACCACGTGGGCGTGGGTGAGCCCGTGGATGGTGACTCCATCCGCAACGGAGCCGACGACAACGCATCCGGCACCGCCGCGCTCCTGGAGGTGGCCCGGGCCCTCACCGCCATGCCGGAGGCGCCGCGCCGCTCCGTCCTCTTCGTCTGGGTGGCCGGCGAGGAGAAGGGGCTCCTGGGAGCCGAGTGGTTCGTGGACAACTCACCCTTCCCCACCGATCAGATGGTGGCGAACATCAACGCCGACATGATCAGCGGGAATACCCACGCCGACAGCCTCATCGTCATCGGCAAGGAGTACTCCACCCTGGGGGCGCTGGTGGACGAGGTGAACGCCCGGATGGACACGGGGCTCATCACCTCCGACGACATCTGGCCCGAGCAGCGCTTCTTCTTCCGCTCGGACCAGTTCCACTTCATGCGCAAGGAGATCCCGGCCCTCTTCTTCTTCACCGGTCTCCACGAGTGCTACCACCGCCCCTGTGACACCATCGATTTCGTGGACTACGAGAAGGCGTCGAAAATCGCGCGTCTTCTGACGAACTCAACCATCGAGATCGCCAACGCCGACGAGCGGCCCCAGTGGTATCCGGACCGCATCGCGGAGGTTCGGGAGATGACGAGCAGTCGATGAGCTTGGGACACCGGGCGGGGCAGCACGCTCCGCCCGGTGTCAGGGCCCGAGTTCCTGTACCCTTCCCCCCTCCAGCACCACCAGAGCCGTCCGGATCCGGGCCGGCTCGATCCCTTCTTCCCGCGCCACCGCTTCCCGGTACACGGCGAGCTGCGGTCCGTAGCGATCCGCCAGCTCCTCCGGGTCCGTGTTGCGATCGGTCTTGAAGTCCAGGATCCACGCCTCCTGCCCCACCGGGTCAACCACGAGGCGGTCCACCACCCCCTGCAGGAGCCTCCCGCCTCCACCTTGCCCGCCTCGATCGCGGAAGAGGAAGGGGCGCTCCCGGTGTAGCAGAGCCCCTTGCGGATATTCGGCGGCGGAAAGCACCCGTACGAAGGCTGGGTGCTCCACCCACTCCCGGAACCGCTCCAGCAGTTCGCCCACAGAGGCCGCCGGCTCCTGGGGCGCGACGCGGCGGGCGACCTGGAGGAGCACCTCCTCCGCCGGGAGCCCATCCTCCAGCCACCCCACCTCTTCGAACCAGGCGTGGACCAGCGCCCCCCGTCCCCGGGCGGGAGCGGCCCCAGGGAGCAGGAGGTGACCGAGGCGCACCCGCCCGCCACCCTCCAACTCCGACGGGGTCCGGCGAGGAAGAAGGCGGCGGCGCTGCCCTGCGGCGCTCGGTCGGAAGAGGGGGGTCGGGGTAGCCCGCGCCCGCTGGATTCCCCGGGCCGACCTCAGGGGAACGCCCCCGGGCTCCGCTGAGGCCGCCACGGCCACCGAATCCCGGTCCGGAGGTGGCCCGGCCCCATGACCTTCGGGCAGCACATGGGCCATCCCCCCTTCCGCGACATCCTGGTGGATGCGGAGTCGCTCCGGGGCCCCAGGGGCCCGCCACCACTCCGGATCTCCCCGGGTGTAGAGCTCCTGATCCGGCTCCACCCGCTCGTCCAGCCCGAGGGATGCCCGCACCATCCGGGCTGCGGAGGTGGCGGTGGACACGGTCCGACCGTCCGGCGACAGGAAGATCTCCACGGCGAAGCGGGCCCGGGTCAGGGCAACGTACAGACCGCTCAGCCCATCCCGCAGCCCTGCCTCCCTGGCCTGGAGCCACGCCTCCCGAGCCTCGGGAAAGAGGTGGATCTCATGGCTCCGGAGCGCCGGGTAGACCCGGGTCACCGGGCCGTCCACCGTGGGTCGGTGGGGGAGGGGCTCCCCGCCGTTCCGGGGAAGGAGGGAGTGATCCAGGTCCGGTAGCACCACCACATCGAACTCCAGCCCCTTGGACTGGTGGACCGTCATGACCCGGACCCCGGCGGCGGCAGGCTCCTGCACCCGCTCCTGCTCGACCCAGCGAAGGAAGGAGGTGGGCCGCAGGTTTCCGCCCTCAGCGTCCCACCGGTGGGCCAGCTCCACCAGTTGGCTCAGGCGCCGCCGGTCCCGAGGCGACGGACCGGCCCCCCCGGAGGCGGCGCCGGACCCTTGCAGGGCCTCCACCCATCGGGCCAGCACGGACCCGTACCCCTCCTGGAGGAGCCGGCGGCGGATCGTCCGGGCCACCGCCTCGGCCCCGACCCCCGTCGAAAGGTCGGCGCCGTCGGGGAGAAGGGCGGCCACCGGGGTGCGGGCCACCTGGTAGCGGGCCACCCGGTCACCGGGGTGATCCGCCAGGCGGAGGAGGGCCAGGAGGCTCAGGACCGCCGGCGAATCCACCACCGGCACTCCACCCTCGCCGGAGGCTTCCACCCCCATGCGGCGGAATTCGGCCATGAGGCGCCCAACCCCGCGGTTGGTCCGGGTCAGGACCCCGATCTCAAGCGCCGGGCACGACGCCTGGAGTTCGGCCACCCGCCGGGCCGCCGCCGCCAGGAGGCGAGGGCGGACGCTCCCCCGGGACGGATCGCCCTCGGGACCGCTCCGGATCCGGATGAACCCCGGAAGCGCCCGGTGGGCAGCTTCGTGCGCCTCGAACCCGCCGAGCCAGCGCCCCAGGGCCGGAAGGAGATCTTCCTCCACCACTCCTCCCTCCCTGGCCCGTCCGAATACCTCATTCACCAGGTCCAGGACCACCTGCGACGAGCGCCAACTGAGGGCCAGGGTCGCCCGCTCCAGGGAGAAGTCCCGCTCCATGGCGTCCAGGATCCGGGGCTCGCCCCCCCGCCACCCATAGATGGACTGCTTGGGGTCCGCCACCACCACCGCCCCCCGTTCGTCCTGATACCCCGAAAGGAGCTCAGCCACCAGGGGCCGGAGCGCCCGCCACTGGCTCAGGGAGGTGTCCTGGAACTCGTCCAGGAGGATGTGGCGGATCCGTGCGTCAAGCCGGTAGTGGAGCTCGTCACCCCGCTCCAGCGCCAGCGCATCGCCCAGTGCCCGGGTCACATCATCGAACCGGTAGCGCCCCTCCTCCTCCCGGAGCCCCTCCACGGTCCGGTGGTAGCGGGCCAGGAGCCCGGCCAGCGCCAGGGTGCGGGCGTGGGCGGGACCGACAAGGGCTCGCCGGGCCAGGTGGATCCCCGCACCCAGAGCCGCCACCAGAGCAGGGGGGATCTCGGTGCGATAGTAGGTCATCTCTCCGGTCAGAACCTTCGCCGACAGCCCCTTGGTCAGGTAGTCGTCCCACTCCATGGCCCGGATTCGCTCCGCCGCCTCATCCCGTGCCCGGGTCCACCTTCCATCGGGTTTGCCCGCCTTGGTGCGGGGCACCTCCTGAGCCAGGATCTCCCCCGCCACCTCCCCTGCCTCATGACGCTCCGGTGGCGGCCCCAGTGCCTCCAGAAGAGCCGAAGGGAATCCCCAGGGCTCGGGCGCGTGGGGGTCCACATCCCGGAAGAGGTCGTGGAGACCCGCCACCTCCTTCATGAGAAGGCCATGGACTCCCTGCCCAGCCTCGCCCCCCTGGAGCCTCCGCACCAACTCCAGCAACTCGCCCCGGTCGCTCCCCTCCAGAAGGGCCGAGACCGCCCGGGCCTGAAGGGCCTCGTCGGCGGGACCGCCGCTCAGCCCCCAGACCGGGGGCAACCCCATCTCCAGGCTGAATGCCCGGGCCACCCGCTGGAAGAAGGAGTCCAGGGTGCCCACATTCACCGTGTGGAGGCGCCGCACGAGCCCCGACAGGATCTCCAGGCACCGCTCCTGGGAGAGGGGCGGATCCCGCTCCAGCCCCCCGGGGCGGACGGCCCCCTCCGCCAGCCGTACCAGGACCCGCTCCAGGATCTCGCCCGCCGCCTTGCGGGTGAAGGTGGAGGCCAGGACCTCGGAAGGCTCGGCCCCGGCGTCCAGAAGCTCGATGATGCGCTGGGAGAGCCGGTACGTCTTCCCCGCCCCCGCCGAAGCCACCACCAGCTCCCGAGGGGGTGCGCCTGCCTGCCCGTGGCCGCCACCGCCTACCGGAACGTCACCGCCTACCGGGACGTCACCGCCCCCCGGGACCTGGCCTCCCTGGGGAATTCCACCGCCTCCCCCGACTCCACCGCCCGTCCCCACCCCGTCCTCACCCATCCTCGTCCTCCCCTCCCTCTTCGTCATCACTCAGCTCTTCCAGGACCCCGACCCCCAGGAGCCTGGCCAGGGGGTCATCCCGCCGGAACCCGCTCCGCTCCCCGGTCCACTCGAACTCCCCACGCAGGAGGAAGCGGATGGCCTCCCGGGCCACCTCATCGGCCTCTTCCAGCTCGCCCCGATCCCACGGGGCGATGGCCTCTCCCGTCTCCCCGCCGTCTGCCGGGAGGTTGATGTAGCCCATCTGCACCCGGTCTCCCACATCGTCCGGGATCCCCCTCACCAGATGACGATAGAGGGGAAGCTGGAGGTCTACCCAGCGCCGGGGGGCGTTGGCCCCGCGCCCCTCCCTCTTCCGGTGCACCTCATCGGGCATCCGCGCCTTCTTCGAGGTCTTGTAGTCCAGGAGGAGCCACTCCCCCGTCTCCGGATGGTGATCCACCCGATCGATGCGGCCCCTCAGGTAGAAGGTGTCGCCGTCCACCGGAAAGGGGTGCCCCCGCTCCCGGGGATGCCTCTGCTCCGGCTCCGGGAGGAGGGGGGGCTCCGCCTCCACCTGGGCCACCACCCACCCCTTCCGGCTCCACCCCGCCTGCCACCGGGCGAAGGCGTGGAGCCGCCCCCGGATCTGCTCCTTCTGGAGGCGTACCGCTGGGTGGGGATGACGCCCGAACCTCCCGCCGAACTCCCTGTCCAGGAGGTGATCGAGCCTCCGCCGAAGCTCCGCCTCATCGCCCGGGAGCCTTCCCCCCTCCTCCTCCAGCGATGCCCGGCCCAGCGCCTCCAGAACGGCGTGGGTCACCACACCGAAGACCATTGGATCCATCTCCCGGGCGGCGTCGTCCATGGGGTCCAGGCGGAGGAGTCGCTCCAGGGCGAAGCGGTACGGATCGGCCAGGAGGGAGCGGAACGCCGTCACCGCCAGCCTCCGGGGCGGCGCCGGGAGGCGGATCACGGGCTCGGGAGGAAGGGCGAAGGGATCCCTTCCTTCCTGATCCACCGCTCCCCCACCCGCCATGGCCGGGCCCTGGAAAGGAGCCCCACCGTCCCCACCGGGGACCGGAAGGGCGCCTTCAGAGGGCTCCCCCTCCGGGCGAGCGGCCTCCTCCGCCTCCCCCACCTCCCCCGCCTCCCCCTCCTCCCCCGCCTCTCCGCCCAGGAAGCGGAGGAGACGCCGGGCCAACTCCTCGCCCTCTCCAGTGAGAAGGAGGCGGGAGGGGCGCAGGGGATCACCGGCCAGGGTGCGGCGCCCGGCAACGATTCGGGTCCCGGGGCGGGAATGGAGGATGGCGGTGAGCTGGTAGAGGTCCCGGGCCCAGCGACGCTCGTTGTCCATGAGCCCGAGCCGCCGCCTGAGCTCGTGGGGGAGGAAGGGATCGCCGGTCACCGCCTCCGGGAGGAAGGGCTCGTTCACCCCGGAGATGACCATGTGGCGGGCATCATCCAGATGGAGTTCGAGCCACCCCAGGAGTTCTACCGCCTCATCGTCCGCTGCCGGGGGAAGGTTCTGCCCCCGAAGGAGATCCAGGACGATCCGGAGGGCCGTGGACCCGGAGACGGGATCATCCAGCCCCTCCGGGAGGCGGTCCAGCTCCTGGAGGCTGCCTGCCAGGGCCCGGCTCACCGCCACCACCTCCCGGTCCCGGGGGTGGTGGGGATCCAACTCCGAATCGGCCCCGTAGAGCGCCAGGACCAGCTCCGCCAGAGGACCGCCCCAACGGGAAAGGGGGCGGGCCTCCCCTGCCAGTTCACCCAGCACGCCGTCCAGTAGGTGATCCAGTGCCCGGGAGAGCTCCGCCGCCCCCTCCCGGTCTCCCCCCCAGGACGGGAGCCAACCCCGATCCCCGTCCCCACCACCGGAGCGCACCACCCGGGCCGGAAGGTGGGCCGAGTGATATCGGTCCGCCAACTCCACGAGCCCCCGGCTCCTGCCGCCGGCGGTCGCACGAAGGGGGAGGTCCGGGTGCCGCACCAGCGCCGCCAGCCCCTCCCACGCCCCCTCGTCCAGGAACTCTGCCACAGCCTGCAGAAGGAGGGCGGGGAGGGTACGCTCCAGGGGGATCCCCTCGGCGATGCGAGTGGCCGCACCCTCCCGAGTGAGTCGGTCGGTGAGGAAGGGGATGACCTCCGGATCCAGGGCACCCAGGGTCACCTCCTCCGGGGCCAGGGCACCTCCGTCAGAGGGCAGACCGTCGCGGAGCGCCCGGACCACCTCCGCCGCCTGCTCCCGGGGCCCCTCCACCACCCGGATGGCGGCCTCGGGGATGCGGGCCGACTCAGGTCTCCAGTGTGCGGAGTCCACACACCCGAGGGGGTCGAAATGAGGGGCCAGGGTGGCGGGGGCGTGGACAATGGCGTGGAGCTTCACCCGTCCCTCCCCCACAGCACGGGAGAGCACCCGGCGCACGAGCCCGGACATCTCCGCCACCCCCACGAGCCAGAGCTCACCGGAAAAGCCTCCCGCCCCGGCAGCCTCCTCCTCCCCCGCCAGGATCCGTTCCCGGCGGGTCTCCGTGTCTTCGACCCCCTCCCGACGCCATACCGCCCGGACCTGGCGCTGGGCCCGGGCCAGGAGGGCCCAGCGCTCCTCGTCGTTGAAGAGGAGGCCTTCCTGGCAGGCTCGGGCCACATCGGCAAAGGTGTGCCCCTCGGCGCCCACGGTACGCTGCAGATCGCGCACCAGACGGCCCAGGCCCATCCACCGAGAGAGGGCTCCCCTGGCTGGGGGCCTGGAGAGGAGGAGTTCCAGGCCCTGAGGTGGCAGGTCCCGGAGCGCCTCGGCCCAGACCCTCCGCTCCACCAGCGGCCCGGGCTCGGGGCGGACCGGTGGGAAGAGGATTTCCGGGAGCGCCCCCAGGGTGGCGATGCGGGGTGGGCGGAGAGCCCGACCTCGGGCCTCGGCCCCGTCGAGGAGAAGCTCCAGGAGCCGGCGCCCGGCACGCCCCCCGGGGAGAATCACCAGGAGCTCCGAGAGATCCAGCACCCCGGTCGTCGTGGCCGCCGTCGGTCCGTGAGCACCGCCCACTCTCTCGCGGTCTCCGGCGCCGGCCGTCGGTCCGTCGCCACCGCCACCCACCTGTCTGTCAGCCCGCCCCTCCCCTGTCTTCTCCCCATCCGCACCCCGCTCCAGAAGAATCCGGGCCGCGCCTGGGAGGGCCGGGTCGCTCCAATCCACGAAGTGACGTCGAGCGCTCAGGGTGGGCGGGTGCTGGGTCGAGGGAGATCCGGATGGTGTCATGGGGGGCCGGGGTTGGGTGGGGATCACGCTTGGTTGGGCGAGCTGCTGTCCCGTTGGGGCGGGTGCTCCGTTGGGAGCTGGTATTTCAATTGGCGAACCGGCATCCCGCTGGGCGAACCGGCATCCCGCTGGGCGAACCGGCATCCTGTTGGGCGATCCAGCGCTCCGTTGGGCGAGCCATCGCTCCGTTGGGGACAGTGTACCGGTGTGAACTCCTTCTGTCGCCATGGTGGGAGCCGGTCAGCAAACCGAACATAGCCTCACGCTCCGACAAGGAGGGGCCTCTGGGTGAGAGCCGAAGCCGGGAGCCTTCTCCGAATCAGGTGATGAGGGCCCGCAGAGACTGAACCGGTGGAGGCAGGCGCGGGTCGGAAAGGGGAGGAGGCGCAGACGGAGCCGGAGGCGGTAAAAATTTCAATCTCGTGGGGCACCGGGGCGTTCTGATTGGGGGTGTTCAGATCCGGGACGTTCTGATCCCGGGTGTTCGCACCGATCCTCCCGCCCGGCCTTGAGGGCCTCCTGCGCCGCCCCCTCCCGTTCGTTCGTGGATCGTGTTGGTCGGGCAGGCCCGATCTCAGAGGCGCCGCCACAGGGGCATCCCTCCACAACAGCATCCACGAACAAGCCTCCAGCTTCTCCGGTGAGCCCCTCAGTCTCCCCGTTGCACTAGGTCCCGCTGCACTACCTTTGAAGGAGATCCAAAAATAGAATCCAGATTCTATTTTTGGTTCTTCTCCAAACTCAGTGCAGGCGGAAGACTGAAGGGCTGGCTGAGGGAGCCAGAGGAGGGTCAGGCGTTCCGGC
>SL_5KL_010_SEDDRAFT_10001096_pt1 | contig 16628 bp, 17 predicted proteins | sample SodLakKL_010_SED_FD_9118 | JGI IMG/M metagenome (IMG submission 9118)
GCTAAGGCTTCCGGCAAGGAAGCCAGGGCCAGGCAGGAGATGAGGGAAGAGGAAGCCGAAGCGTTAAACGAGACTTCCAGGCATAAGCACGATCAGGTTGCCGCACCCGCTTATGCTGCTGATGAAATCCAGTTTCAGGGCATCCACCCCGATGACGCGGCAGCAGGTCTTGTCCAGGCTCTTTTAGTAAAGGCCTAGTTGCTTTCTAAAGCCATTACTGTTTAACCGTTAATCCCGCGATCAATATTTTTCAAGCGGTCGTAGATATTAAAGAGCAGTATGATCAGCTCCATGTATACCCGGAGGAAAATTACAGCAATAATCGCCCCGATTGGCACGGCAATAATTGACAATAAAGCGGTGGCCCCCAGTTCGGCAATGCCAAACAGGGCTCCCACAATTCCGGCCAGCGCCCCAAGGGCGATACCGATTAACCCGATGATAAAGAGGACCTTGATAATCTTCGGGGTAACCATTTCACTAAAACTGGTGTCAACCAGGGCAGCAAAAAACCCTTTTCCCTGCTCCTGCAGAGATTCAGTCTTAAGACTGCTTTTTCCCCGGAAAGGTTTCCTTTTTGGCGGCGCTTTGCTTTCTGTAAATTCCTCTGCGGCAGAATCAGTTATTTCTTCTTTTAACTCGCCTTCTTCCCATATCCCTTCAATTTTATTACCACCGGGTGAGATTTCTACACCTTTACCATGTCTTTTGCCGCTTTTCCAGTAGCCTTTAAATTGACTGCCGTCCGGCCAGATAATGGTGCCCAGTCCCTCGGGGACGTTGTTTTTCCACTGCCCCTTATACTTGGTCCCATCAGCCCGGATCAAAACTCCCTCGCCTTCACGTTTACCATCTTGCATTTCTCCCTGGTAGCGGCTGCCGTCCGGGTATTCCTGCGTCTCTTTGCTCAAAAGATTTACCTCCTTGTTAGTACTAAATATGAATTCGACTAAATATTTCTACATGTTTCTCAAAAACCCTTTTTCCAGGCAATTATAAATGTCCGTTGCAGCCTGATTTTAGGCCAGGGGTTTTTCCAGCAGCGTCCACTGCTCGTACCCGTAATTTCCGAATAGTTTCTGTAGGCCTGGTTTTAATAAATGGTGCTGTTCGGCAAGCAGGTTGATGGTGAAGTGGTGGTAACCTTCCTCAGGCCAGGTGTTAAATAAAGGCAGGATGGCCGGCAGTTGCTCCGGGGGGGCATCAAGATAGCTTAAGATTAAGTGGTTTTCTTCCGGTTCATAAAGGATAAAAAGTAACCCGGAAACCTGGTTTTGTTTTTCAAAGAGGTATACCTGCCGGTTGTGCACTCCATTTTCCAGGACTTTTTTTGTCAGGCGGCGGTAGCAGTAGCGGGGCCCGAAATAATATCCTTGCAGGTTCGAAAAATATGGTCCGGTTGTTAAGTAGTAAGCTGCCCGGGAGAGTTCTCGGGGCAGGCAGGGTCTGATCCTGGCCGGGTGGTGATCTGAAGATCCATACTTAGAGCGCAGCGGGGAGCGGAAGATGATTTCACGCTTACCGCCGGTAGAAGCAAAGCCCAGTTTTTGGGCCACCTTCATGGCCGGGTGATTATTTTCCGAGGTTAGAAGCCGCACTGCTGACGCGCCTTCTTGGCCGGCTAACTCAACCAGGTGCTTGTTGAGCTGGTAAGCTATCCCCCGGCCCTGGTAGCCGGGATGAACGCGCATTCCCTGCAGCCATGCTTCGGTAGATGAAGGGAAGTAGAGGGAACAGCACCCCACCAGGCGGTCGCTGTCCCATACCAGGTACAGCCCGCCTTGATCCTGGGCGATCCAGCGGTCAACTGTATATTCAAGGTAATCTTCTGTAAACTGGCCGCTTAAATCTAAAACGGCCTGCCTGTTTCGGGGGGCAGCTTTGGTGATCGTAAATTCCAAGGTTTGCTACACCGTTCTTTCATTATCTGCCGGTTAAGTTACTGGTAAATCGAGATCAGTAAAAAGGACACCTGCTCAGCTTTCGTTGCTGTTATCTTCGCCATTATCAGCACTGTTTTCATTGTTGCTGTCTCCGTTTTCCTCTTCCTCATCATTATCACCGGTGTCGTTATCATTGTCATTTGTATCTTCTTCTTCCTGGTAGACCCCTTCAACCCACTTTCCGCTAACCTTCCGGCCGTCGGGGTGGGTCATTGTTCCTTCCCCGTGCGCTTTGCCGTCTTTAAAATAACCGGTATATTGTTCGCCGCCCGGGAAAGTCATGGTGCCGTAGCCAGCGATGCTGCCGTCTTCAAAGTCGCCCTCGTAGCGGTGGCCATCGGGGTGGGTCCAGACCCCGTAACCGTGCGGTTCTCCGTCTTTCAGGGGGCCGGTGTAGGTGCCGCCCTGGAAGGAAATACTCTGCTCCCCTGGGTCGGTTGGGGCAGTTTCATCATCACTGTTCTCGTTTTGATCATCATCTGCCGCCTCTTCCCGGTCCCGGTTTTCAGCGTTGCCGTTGTTATTGGCAGGCTCTTCAGTATCGAGGGGATCGGGGTCTTCGAGGGCAGTATCTTCTGCAGTTTCCTCGACCGGTTCCAGTTCTTCCTGTTCTTCTTCAAGGGCTGAAGGTTGAGGGCCGGTATAGAAAAAGAGGTAATAGAAAGCGGTGCCGCTCATAGCAAAAAACAACACGGCGGAAACGATTACGGCAATAGCGAGGTAACTGCGCCTCCGGCCTTTGGTGATCAATCCGGGAACCTGGGAAGCCCGGATCCAGTTTTTCATGGTCTTATTCCAGACCAGGTCATTGGGCTTGATCCTGCCTGCCTGGGCTTCTCGCCACAGCTGCTGCCAGGTATAAGGGCCTTTCTGTTTCTGCTTATTAAAAACAAACCAGTGGTTTCCCACCAGGATAGTCCCTCCCAACTTGGCAATAAATCAACAGCTTCGCCTGTTCGGGTTAAATATTTGGTCCACAAAAACAATTGCCCGCGATGCTAAGTTTTTTGTTACCTTGCAATGGTTCGCACCTTTATTATACTGTTAGAAAAAGCAGCTTACAAGACTTGATTATTGCGCCGACCGGTAAATAGAATTGCCATTTGACCCTTAGTTTTCGCCAGTTTCGACTGCAAAGCAGGGTTTTTCTGGCCGGTTTAGAATTAAATACAACAAAAGACAAAGGAGGCCCACTGAAATCATGAGTTCAAGCATATATGATTTGAAAGTCATTATCAATGCTCCCCGGGCTGGTGAAAAGCCCGCCCTGTTCTCCCTTGCAGAAGCAGAAAAAGTCCTTCGTTTTCATCAGACCATTGACATCTACGCCCCTACCCCCCTGGTAACGCTTGATAGCCTGGCCGGGAAGCTGGGGGTGCGCGGTATTTATGTCAAGGATGAAGCAAGGCGTTTTGGCTTAAATGCCTTTAAAGCCCTGGGAGGGACCTATGCCCTGGCCAAAGTTATCTGCAAAAAACTGGGCCTTTCTGATCAATACCTTGATTTTGACTACCTGTCCTCTCCGGAAGTAAGGGCGAAAGCCGGGGCTATTACCTTTGTAACCGCCACTGACGGCAACCACGGTCGCGGTGTGGCCTGGGGGGCCCGTAAGCTTGGCCACAAGGCGGTGGTATACCTGCCCAGGGGGACAGCCAGGGCCCGGGTTGATGCTATTTTAAAAACCGGCTCGGAGGCTGTAGTGACCGATATGAATTATGATGACACGGTCCGCCTGGCTATGCAGAAGGCGCAGGAAAAGAGCTGGGCCCTGGTCCAGGACAGCGCCTGGGTGGGTTATACGGCGGTGCCGACCTGGGTGATGCAGGGCTATATGACCATGATCTCCGAAGCCCTGAAGCAGATTAAGGAGAAGAACCTGCAGTGGCCCACCCATGTTTTTCTGCAGTCCGGGGTCGGGTCGATGCCGGCCGCTGTGCTGGGCCTTTTAGTTAACACCACGGAAACCGAACAGATTAAAGCGGTAGTAGTCGAGCCTCATAATGCCGCCTGTATTTACCAGTCTGCCGCTCATAAAGACGGAAAGCGACACGCGGTAAAAGGGGACTTGCAGACCATCATGGCCGGGCTGGCCTGCGGGGAGCCGAACCTGATCGCCTGGGATATCTTGAGAGATTTCAGCTTTGCCTTTATTTCCCTGGAGGACTTCTTTGCCGCCCGCGGGATGAGGATCCTGGGGCACCCGGCTGGAAATGACCCCCGGATTATTTCCGGGGAATCAGGGGCTGTGGGCGCCGGTCTGCTTTCTTTGTTAATGGAAAAAGAAGACTTAAAACCGCTTAAAGAACAGCTTGAGTTCGACAGCGAGGCCCGGATCCTGCTATTAAATACCGAGGGTGACACCGATCCCGAAAATTACAGCGATATTGTCTGGGACGGTAAGTATCCCCTGCCAGCTGCAAGAAAGCTCACCTATCACCTGGACCGGTCAGGTGCATTTTAAACCGTTTTAGCCAGATAGCCGGGTGAAACAGCCTGCGCCCTTTCAGCATGGCCAGGCCTGGAGCAGCTTGCTATAAAATTTTGACAAATCCGGATTTATAAATTATAATGTGATGTAATTATAATTGAATGGTAAGATAAATTAAGACTGCTTAAGTTGAGGTGGGTTGCGGCCACCTGTCCGGTTATTATAAAGAGAAGTATTTTTAAGGCCGCCGGCAATATCTAAATAAACTAATTGCCGCTATTTTTCATCAGGGAGGAAGTGTTGAATCATGTTGCCCAGGAATGCTGTGGCCCTTTTAGTTGTCTGCTTTTTTATTCTTTCTTTGTGTGCCCCTGTTTATTCTTCATCCGGAAGCATGCGATACGACAAATATTATGATCTGGAGGGAAAGATCCTTTTAAAGATCCAGGCCGGCGATAAGGGATCGTCGCCTGCCCAGCACAAAACCCTGGTCGAGGGCAGGGGGGCGTTTGAGCGCGGTGAATCCATTTATATGGATCCCAATAGAATAAGTGTTCAAACCGATAGTGACTGGAGCATTAGCGATGTGAACTTAAGAGGGTTGAAGGTCGGTTCTGCTGTTAAACTGAACCAGGATCTGGGTGATCTGTCGGAAGAACAGGCAGAACAGGTTTTTGCCGTTATGATGGAAACAGACCCCGGTGAAGAAGGACACCTGGTCCAGGACTGGAGCGCTGCTGAAGCAGTTTACAACGATGACCTGTTCAGCCAATTTGTAATTGATCAGGATGCTTATACATCCGGCGGTCAAATGAAACGCTACATTGATTTAGTTTGCCCGGCTTCGCAGGTTTATTTGTTTGAGGATGCGGTAATCGATGGTTACGCCAGGGTAATTGATTCGCTTCAACCTGCCGGGAGTGAAGATGGCGGTAGTGAAATAAAAGCGGACGAACAAAGTTTAGCAGTAGAAGGCGAGCAAGAAGAGGGACAGGAAGCTAAAGGTGACAGTGACAGCGAGGAAAAAGGATTGTTTACTCCGCACCTGGATAAGGAAGCGCAGGGAGAAAATAATAAAGATAGCGGGGGAGAGGTTTATGTTTTAGAGAGCGACCAGTTTGCAACTACCGTGCCCCTGGGAACCCCGCTGGAAGAGATCAAGCTGCATCAAACCATAACTTTGAGTACCGAAGTGATCGAGATTACCGGTGTTGAAGTAAAATGGGACCACAGAAGTATACCGGATTATGATCCGGACCAGGAAGGAAGTTATATCTTTACCGGTAAGCTTATTTTCCCTGACGATATTGTGGCCCCTGGCAATATCTATATCCTTTATACGGTCCATGTTTTAGAAGACGTGGAAAAAGAGCGGCCAGAAGAAGAGAAAGGCGAAGAATAACAGCACCTCACATCATTTCGAATACCCGGTACATGGGAGAAAGGATGGAGAAAACGAGCAGGCCGATAAAAAAGCCCACCACTAAAAGCAGGACCGGCTCTAAGATGGTGCCCAGGCGCTCCACAACATAGCTTACTTCTTTTTCGTAGAACCGGGCGGTGCTTTCAAGGGTTTGATCAAGGGCCCCGGTTTCTTCGCCGACACGCACCATCTCAATCAGCAGGGTAGGGAAATAGCGATCGCGCTGCATCGGGCCGGACAGCCCTTCGCCCTGGTGCAGGGAAGCGCCGAGGGAAGAGATAGACTCTGAAATAACGGTGTTTCCCACCACCTTGTCTGTTAACAGCAGGGCGCTGTGCAAATTGATACCGCTTGATAAGAGGGTGGACATGGTTCTGGCAAAGCGGGCGGCTATAGTTTGCCGATAAATAAGCCCGAAAAAAGGCAGGTTCAGGCGCAGGCGGTCAATAAACCGCCTGCCTTTTGCTGTCCTGGAAAAATAGATCGCTCCTGAAGCTGTAAAAAACAGGAGCCCCAAGACCAGGTATCTGTAGCTTGAAAAGGTTGTGACCACGGACATTAAAAGGCGGGTAAAAAGGGGCAGCTCCATGCCCATACTATAAAAAATAGCCGAAAACTGGGGCAAAACGAAGATAACCATCACGCTTAAAACCGCTATAGATACCAGCACTATAAAGCAGGGGTACAAAGTTGCTGAGCGAATCTTTTCTTTAAAATCGTGCTGTTTTTCAAAATGATCGGCCATTTTATCCATGATTAGATCAAGCTTTCCACTGGCCTCCCCGGCTTCTACCAGGCTTGTCATCAGGGGAGGAAGCTTGTTTCCAGGACTTTGTAAGGCGGTGTAAAGGGTTCCCCCTTGTTCGACTTCGTGTGCCGCAGCAGTCATTATATCCCGGAGGGAGGCCAGCTCTTTCTGCCGGGAAAGGATGTTCAGGCATTGTAAGACACTGATCCCGGCCCGCAGCATGGTGGCACATTGTCCGCAGAAAAGCATCAATTCCCGGCTGGTATAAGATCGGTAGCCCAGGCGGTAGAGGAGTTTTAGGGCAGCCTGTTTTGCTGTTTTTTGCAGCAGGTTCTGCTCTTTTAGTTCCAGTAAAACCAGCTCACGGCCCTGTAAGATTTGCAGCGCTTCGCTGCGGCTGGATGCGGCCAGTTCACCGCTTATTTTTTTACCGTTCCAGTCCCTGCCGGCATAGCGGTATAGTACGGCCATTTAACCATCTCCTTTTACTAAAAGCCAGCATCCTCTTGCTGCCAGGTTAGTGCGCCCGCAGAGGGACAGTATTCAAATTCCGGCCGGTCAATGAGCGGTTCTATCCCTGCCGGATCGATATAATATAGCTCCAGCCCTATTTCAACTTCTACTTCATTATCTGGAGCATAATTCCAGGTTATGCTGTCATAGGCCGTGTAGTGGGGCTGGTTCACCAGCCGGTTTAAAAATCTTTCCAGTTCAGCCGGCTGGCCGGAAAGGCCAAGCTCGATCAGGATGGTCCCGTAAGCATGATGGCGCTTCTTTTCGCCGGTTCGCAGGTGGTTGAGGTGCAGCGGGTGCCTGTTTATGGTTTTTTCCAGCTCAACCAAAAGAAAGGGAAGTTCTTTTTTTAGGGGAACTATAGTTTCAAGGCGGCCCTTTTCTTTTGACAGCAGCTCCCACTCAGCCCTGGCCTGGTTTAATTCGTCCTTGATAGCCATGAAAGCATCCCTTTCGGTGCGGGTTTGCTGCAACTCTGCCTGCAGATCCCTGGCCGCGTGGAAATGATCTGGGGCAGGCGACCTGGTTACGGCAAAAACAATAAGAGCGACGGCAGTTAATAATATAAGGGCTTTCCCGGGTTTGTAGCCCCGGGGAGGTAATGTCCTCATCAATCAGCGCCTCCTTTTTCAGCCCAGGCGGCTTCTATATCAAAGAGGTAATCTTTATCCTGGCCAAGGCTGATGGAGACAACCCGGACCGCGGTTAAACCCGGCAGTTCTTCAAGCGCAGTGGTAAAGGAGGCGATCTCGTTTACAGCCCGGCCCCGCCCCTTTATAAGCAGGCTTCCTGCCTGGTCTGCAGTGATTAGATCGAGCTGAAGGCGGTGATATGCGGCTGTTTGCCGGACCAGCAGCACATACTCATGGACCGGCTTTGCCGATAATTGCAGCTCTCGTTTTAGTTCAGACCTCGATTGCAGCAGGGCGGCCTGTTCTGCAGATTCCAAAAGCACATCTACCTCGTTTTTAAGGATGGAGAGCTGGTAAGTTTCAGTTTCCAGCTGCCGGTGCCAGTAGGCGGGCAGGGCAATGGCAGCATAACAGGATCCGGCCAGGACAAAGAAACAAAGCGCCGCCAGTGCTGTTTTGACAACAATGGATCGGGCCGGATGAAGTGAGGCCATAAATTCAGGCGAACGCAGATCTATTTCGGTATTTATTTTAACCACCCCCTGAGAGCCAGGCCGTGCGCGGTGGAAAAAAGGATATCCTCAAGGTTTTTCCTTGAGTCTGCATCCTCGTTACTGCTGCCGCTGACAGCGGTGAAAGGATTGAGCAGCATGGTTTTTAAGCCCAGCTCCTGGTGCAGGTAAAGGGCCAGCCCCGGAATAAGCGCGCCTCCACCGCTTAATAACAGGGCAACAGGATTGATCGGGCCCTGCTGGTCGTGTTTGCCTAACTCTGCCCAGTAGCCCAGGGAGTCCTTTATGCTGCGGACCATTTTTACGGCTTCCGGCAGCAGGCCTTTTTCAGCAAGTGAGCCTTGAGTGTATATCAAACGAAGGGATTCCTTCAGGCCGCCGGACCTGCCGGCCCGGGCAGCCTGGATAAACTGTTTGATCCCGGGGTGAATGACGCGGTGAAAGCAGTAGCGGTGGTTAAGGGTAAGCAGGAGCAGGGTGGAGTTGTAACCGCAGTCGATAATCAGGCGGTGCTGGTGGATCCCGGAATTGCCATGACCAGGCAGGCGGGCAATTGAACGAAGCCACGCTGTTGGAGGTGTTTCCAGCGAAAGCGGGACCAGTCCCGCTTTAGAAGCCAGGCTGGTATACAAATCGGCGGTTTCTTTTGGCGCAGCGGCCAGTAGATACTTAACGGTTGCCGGGATTTTCCCGGAGGCAGCACCGATCGGCATAAAGCTTACTACGGCCTCATCGGCATTGAAAGGCAGGTGCTTTTTTGCTTCCCAGAGCATAGCCTGCTTCAACTCCCGCTTTTTGAGCTGCGGCAGGTTTACAGTGCGCATGTAGCAGGCCCGGCTGTCCATGGCCAGGCAGGCCCGCCTGCCGTGCCAGTTCCCGCCAGCGAGGGCCCGCTCAAGTTGCTCTAAGAGCAAGCTTGGCTGAGAAAGGCGGCTGGTTGTAAAGTATTGTCCCGGTGTGGCAAAGTGGATCTTTTCCTGGACTAAAATTTGTCCCCGCTTTGCTTTGAGCTGCAGCATTTTGATCCTGCCTGTACCGAAATCAATGCCAATGGGTGAGAATTTGCCCCTGGTCCGGCAGGCGCTCAGAGGAATTTCAAGTTTATCTTGTAGCGTTATTGTTATTCACCTACCTGTCTTTGATCAAGTCTTTAACAGCGGGCGATCAGGCGGCTTAGTGGAACGGTATTATCCGGTACCATCGCAGAATAGATATTTTTTCCTCTGCATCTTTTTTCACAGCCACGGTCATGGATTTGCTGTGCTCACCGAGGGTGCCTACAGAGCGGACAAAACGCACCTGATCTAACCCCTCATAATATTCCTGTCCTTCCTCATCCTCGTGGTTTTCGCTGTAATGCTGGTATTCATCGGAAAAATACAGGTTGAAAGCCCCCCCTCCCATGGACCCCGACAGTTCATGATCATAATAGAAGTCTTCTTGCAGGACCGCTATCCCCGTTTCCAGGCCGCCTTCTACGATGTAATAGAGCTGGACATCGCTGCTGTTATAACCGGCAATGATCCGCTCATTAACAGCATAAGTAATCACCGCGGCTCCCAGGACCATCAGGGTTCCGGTAAAGATCATGACCAGCGCCAGGGCCATCCCCCGTTCCGGCAAAAGCAGCGCCGCCGCTATTTTTCTCTGCATTGCAGTCACTCCTCGCCTGCACCTGGGTCATGATCTTGTGGTTCCGGTTCTGCCGGGAAGACGTTCCGGGGCCGCACCGCCGAGTTAAGGACTGTTTTACCGGGGCCCGCACCGGCCGTGATGGTAATGAAAACAGTATCATTCTCATCGATAAAGAATTCAAGCCCGCTTACCTGCAGGGCAATAAGGTTGGTGGAACTAATAGAGTTTATACAGTCGCCGCGCCAGTCGATATTAAGCTGGGTATCTTTGAGACGGAAGCTTTTCCAGGTGGGAATACCGTTATTATCGATGCGATAGTACAAAATATCACCGTTCACTCCCCCTGTTTCAGGTCCTTCACTGCTAGTGCTCTTGAGAAGGTGGGCATACTGCAGTTCCCTGATCATTTTATCCATGGAGATGCGGGCAGTTTGCTGGTACTCGATCCGGTCCAGGCTGCGGTTCCAGGCCTGCAGGCCGTTAAAATAGAAAGAGTAGAGGGCGGTAACTACCAGGCCCAGCAGGGCGAAGGCCACCATCATTTCAACCAGGGTAAAACCGTCTTCCCGGTGCATGATCCGGGTTTGCTCCATGATCATCACCTTCCCGCCAGCCTGCTTACCAGGCTTTCTGAGAGTTCCCGTTCTCCCGCCGTCCAGGAAACGGTTATTTTGATAGAAAGCAGATCTGAACCGGGAGGTAAACCGTTTTCGGTGGGATCGAGGGCTTTTACTACCGTAGTCCGGCGAAATAGCGGTTGCCCGGGGATCTCTTCTTCCACATGCGGGCTGCCTCCAGCGGCGATATAATAACTGTAAACAGCTTCATAACCCCCGGCTTTGACAGTTTCCATTTTTTCGCGGCACAGGTTTACAGCGCTGCTTCTTCTACCCGCTTCAGCAATCGATGAAAAACTACCGGTAAAAAGAGCAAGCACAGGTGCGCTTACCAGGCCAAGTATGGCTAAAGCGACCAGAAGTTCAATAAATGAATAACCGCAGCAACTGTTTAAAAGTGTTTTTCTCACAGCAGTGATCCTGGTTCCTCAAGTATTTTTTTGTAAAGCACCTAAGAGTTGTTTAACCGGATGGTTAAATGTTCGTTCTAAAACCCGGGCTGCGGGAAACAACCGGTTGACTGTCACAGCGCCCCTGGCCTGAAAGCTTACAACAGGCTGCTATACCAGTCCCAGATCTGATCTCCCCAGAGAACCTGGATCAGGGCGGCTAAAGATAAAAAGGGCGCGAAAGGCAGGGCATCTTTCCTGGTTAATTTCCCGGTTACCATAAAAGCGACACCGGTGATAGCACCGAAAAAAAACCCGAGCATTAGGACAGCGGCAGTTCCGCGCAGGCCTACATAAAGGCCGATCAGGGCCATTAATTTGATATCACCGGCACCCATTCCGCCGCGGCTGACCAGGAAAATGACCAGCATGATTCCACCACCGAGCAGCATTCCTCCCAAAGCTTCGTGGACAGGCCTTTCGCTGACCAGGGCGCCGGGAACCGTCACAATAAAAGACAGCAGGTGGGGAAGGTAAAAAACCAGGCCGATCACCAAACCGATCCCGACCAGGCTATTGGGAATAATCCTGTGTTTTAAATCGATCTGGGTTATGGCAAAGAGTAAAAACAAAAGGGTTATGTAAATGAAAAATTCAAGGGTCAGGCCGTAAAATATATAAGTCACCCCAAAAAGTAAACCGGTCAGCAGTTCAACCAGGGGGTAGCGGATGCCAATACCGGCTTTACAGTCCCGGCAGCGCCCTTTTAAAAGCAGATAACCCAAAACCGGGATCAGCTCCAGGGCGCCCAGGGTTTTACCGCACTGCGGGCAGCGGGAAGAAGGCCTGGTTATGGAAAGATTCTTTGGCAGCCGGTAGACAAGCACGTTTAAAAAGCTGCCAAAACACAGGCCGATAATAAAAATAAAAAGTGTAAAAAAAATGTCCGGGGAATTGAGCAACTGCTTGTTTTCGCTCCTTTAAGTTCTGAATCATGCTGTTATTACTCAATTAGAGTATTCTTATTCGACATTATTATTCTTATTCCTGCATAATTTAACCTATCCAGGTAAAATTAGTTGAAAAATGCAATTCTCAGCATTTCAGTACAAATCACGGTGTGCTATTCAAGTTATTTTAATGTCACGGGTGGGAATATTTTAATACTGTTTAAGTGCCCCGGCAGATCATTTTTGCTTATAGCACCGGGTCACTGGAGTTAGCGGCTCGTTGTTCATTTCTTATTATTTTTAGAAAAATGGGGAATTTTTTGTCCAAAAATGGGGATCAAAAAAGCGCTTTATGGGGAACTTCCCCATATACATAGAATATTATAAATATATAATAAAAATATAATTCCAAAACCGGGGTGAAGACGGATGCTACCTTTGCACTTGCTGATAATTGATCCGCATGATATTTTTCGAAGGTCGGCATATAACTATGCCCTGCAGTGCCGTGATTTTAGAAGCGTAGAGGTTGCAGCAAGTTATGATGAATCCTTACTTTTGAAGGCGCAGCACCTTCCCGACCTGATCTTGATCGACGTTATAGTCTTTTCCACTGACCCCGGCATAATTAATACATTAGAAAAGCTAAAACACTCTAACCCGAAGTTGGATGTTTTAGCTTTAATGCTTTTTAAGGAAAAATGCCTTGAGCGCTGCCAGTTTATGCTGCCGCTGGTCAGCGGCATCATCTTTAAGGAGAACTTTACCGAGGGTCTGACAGATTATTTAGCTGCAAAACACAGTATAAACAGAGGCTGCAGCAATAGACCTTTTAAGGGGGTTGATCAATGAAGTCATGCCAAACAAAGCCTACAAGAGCTTGTCACTGATAATTATTTGGAACTTAAAGAAGTCGTAATTTTGCAGGGATGCTAACGTTTAAAACCACAACCAAGGGAGGTTAATGAAAATGAGTTTGAAGTTTAGAATGATTGCCTTATTTTTACTGGTAGGAATTGTACCCCTGGCGGCAATCGCGGTGATCAGCTATATCCTGGCCAGCCAGAACATCGAAGATGAAATTTATAATGCTATCGGCATGTTTGCCGATATTACCGACGATCAGTTTACAGACTTTTTTGCTGAACGCGAGGGTGACGGGCAGGTGCTGGCCACCACTCGCGATGTTTACCAGAGCTTAAATATTTACCACGGCGAAGGCAGAGAAGAGGTCTCTTACGAAACTGAAGAAGGTGAGGAAGTGCTGGTCCAGGAAGCAGATGATTGGCAGGACCGGATCCCAATTCTAGACACCCTTATGCCAGTTGTAGCCGAAGAGTACGGTTTCTCGCAGCTGTTTCTAACTAATCTGGAAGGGGAAGTCCTTTACGATTCCCTGGGCCAAATAGAAGGCACCGATCTTTCCGGACGTGATTATCTGCAGGGTGCTTTAGGCGGAAATGCCACCTGGTCAGAGATGTTTTATTCCGATGTGGTGGAGGCGCATGTCATGGTTTTATCCACCCCCGTGCGCAGTGAAGGCGACAGCGGACCGGTGGTAGGAACGATAAATATCATTTTTGATGGCCAGATTATCAATGATTTAACCCATGCCGGGGTGGAGAATATGGGAGAAACCGCGGACTCTTACCTGATCGATGCCAACGGGATGCTTTTAACAGACACCATGCTCGGGGAATATGCCAGCGGGGCAGCTCATAACGTAAGCATTGATACCCGGGCGGTGGAATACTTATCCGGACCTATCCGCGAAGGGAACATGGACTTTGATTACCAGGATGAGTTTCCCGATTACGACGGAGACATGGTTTTAAGCGCCGGTGAAGTGGTTATGCTTGGCGATCAACCGGCCGGCCTGGTGGTGGAAGTATATTCCGAAGAAGCCTTTGCCGGGGTCGATGCCCTGAGAAATATTATGTTAATTATCGGCCTGGTTGCCGCCGGCCTGGTTGCCGGGATTGGCTTTTTCATCGCCAGTGGGATTGCCAGACCGGTCCAGGAAGTAGCCCAGGTTGCCGGTAAGATTGCTGAAGGTGATTTTACCGTGGAAACCAAAGTTAAGCGTAAAGACGAAATCGGTCAGCTGGCCATGGCTTTCAATAATATGAGTGAAAGCCTGCGCAACCTGATCAGCCAGGCTGTGGACGTTTCCGGCAATGTCAATTCGGGCAGTGAGCAGGTATCTTCTGCTTCAGAAGAAATGAGCTCTTCTTTGGAAGAAGTTTCAGCTTCTACCAACGAATTTGCCAGCAATGCCCAGAATTTAAGCACCAATTCCCAGTCCATGTCTGAAGCCAATTCCAGGATTCTAGAACGGGCAGAAGAAGGTAATCATGCTATTGAAGAAGCGGTCAACCAGATGCAGGTCATCAATAACCGGGTCAGTGAACTGCAAGATGTGATCACCGAGGTGGACCAGCGTTCCAATGATATCGGTAAGATCCTGGGTGTGATTACCGATATAGCCGACCAGACCAACTTGCTTGCCCTTAACGCGGCAATTGAAGCCGCCCGGGCCGGCGAACAGGGCCGGGGTTTTGCTGTTGTGGCCGAAGAAGTGCGCAAATTAGCCGAGCAGTCTGCCGATGCGGCTAAAGAGATTGGCGACTTAATTACCGCCACCCAGGATGAAAGTAAAAAGGCCCTGGAAAGTATGACTGAAGGGGTAAAAGATGTAGAATCGGGCACCGAGGTGGTTTCTAAGACCGGAGCCACCTTCAATGAAATCTTAGAGGCGGTAAAAGGTATTTCCAGGCAGGTGGAAGAAACCGCCTCTGCCGCGGAAGAATTAAGTGCCGGTTCAGAGGAAATGGCCGCTTCCATTGAAGAGCAGTCCTCGACCATGGAAGAAATGGCTGCTACCGCAGAGGAACTGCGGTCTTCAGCGGAGAACTTAAACCAGGAGCTGAACAAGTTCAAGTACCAGTAAAATAGATTGAGGCCCGCTCTCTTTGAAGGGGGCGGGCCTCAAGTGGTTAACCGAAGAGTATGGAAGCAAAAAGCTTCCAATCTCTAACATCAAACCTCAAACATCCAGTAAGTAAGAAGGAGGTTATGAAATGGAAGAGCATGCCAGCGAAGGCGTAAGCCAAATGGTCGTGTTTATGATGGAAAACGAGGAGTTCGCCTGCAGCATCAATAATGTGCAAGAAGTAGTAAAGATGGTCCGGGTAACGCCGCTTCCCCGCTCGCTTGACTTTGTGGAAGGGGTTATTAACATGCGGGGAGAAGTAATCCCGGTGATTGATTTGCGTAAACGTTTTGAATTGCCTGAGGCCGAAAGAACCAATGATAGCAGGATTATCATCGTGGAAGTGCAAGAGCGCATGGTTGGTTTGATCGTCGACTCGGTCAGTGAAGTAACCAGGCTGCCTGATGAGCAGATCCAGGAAGCGCCCAGGCAGGTGGCCGGGGGGAAAACTGACTTGATTACAGGCGTAGGCAAAGTAGATGACAGGATGTTGATAATATTAGATTTAGACCGCATCCTGACCACCGATGAACAGGTGGTCCTGGAGGATATCTCCCGGGCCGGCAAAAAGCTGTCCCAAAACCAGTAGGGTGTGCCGGTAAAATAAAGGGCTTGCCCGGGCACACTAAACCCGGGCCTGCCCCTTGTTTGTTCATTATATTAATTTGTGAACATTGCCCTTGCAAAGGAGGCGGAATTAGATGAGTAAAGAAGCGGTTAAGCAGTTTATGGAGAAAATGAATGATGATGAAGCTTTTGCTGAAAAGATCGTGGCCGCTAAAGACAAAGATGAACGCCTGGCTATTGCCAAAAAAGAAGGGTTCGAGTTTACAGCAGATGAATTTAACCAAATGGCTGAAAAAGGCGAAATCAATATCGACCGGATGCTCAGCTATATCGCTAAAACCTATGAAAGCCGGGGAATCAGACTTTTTGTGCGCTCCGGCACGGGGCTGTTTGAGTAAAAGAAAGGCCATAGCGTGCGGCTTAAACCTAAAAGCCTCCCGCTGTTTGTTACTCTGGTTTTGCACTTTTTTTGTCAAAGGTTCTTGACCGGGAAGCTTTGTTGTGTTTTTAGATGAAATTTCATACAAAAAAAGGATAAACTGCTGGCGGATAGAAGTGATGTGATGTATATAATTTCGAAATATTAACGGGAAGTGATTGCTTGTGAACCGTGATTTAGATAAGTACCGCCAGCTGCTAGAAAACCTGCCCGATGCCTTTGCCTATAACCAGGTAGTCACAGCTGAAGATGTCAAGCCTGTTGACTGCATCTTCCTGGAAGTAAACGGCGCCTTTGAAAAAATGACCGGTCTAAAGCGAGAAGAGATCATTGGCAACAAAGTTACTGAAATTTTTCCCGCTATAGAAAATAGTGATCTCGACTGGATCGGCACCTGTGGTAAGGTTGCTTCAAGCGGCGAGACAGTTTGCTTCGAACAGTTCATTGAGCCGCCCGGGCGCTGGTATGAAGTTTGTACCTATAGTGATGAACCAGGCTTTTTTGCCGCTGTTTTTCGTGATATCAGTGCAGAAAAAGAGAAATCAGCAAAGCTCAGGCGCAGTGAAAAGGGCTATAAACATATCGCCAACAATATCCCCGACATGGTGGTCCGCTTCGATACCAAACTCAGGCATGTCTATTTAAACCGGGCAGCAGAAAAGTTTATTGGTCCGCCTGCCGAATTTATCATGGGTAAAACCTTTCTCGATTTAGCTGAGATAAGCACGTCCGAGGAACAGCGCAAACAGTTTCAAAGGATGAATCAGATCCTCAAGAAATGTTTTGATAGCGGCAAAGAACAGCAGGACATTTACACTTTCATGCTGCCGGAAGGAGAAA
>SL_5KL_010_SEDDRAFT_10001097_pt1 | contig 16628 bp, 14 predicted proteins | sample SodLakKL_010_SED_FD_9118 | JGI IMG/M metagenome (IMG submission 9118)
AAAAATTGAAGACCGGCTATCTCCCTGGAAATCCTTTGAAACAAGGGGCATTTCTTCGTACCCCAAAATTCCTTTCATCTTTCCATCTGCTGCTTCTTTCATGGCAGAATTGATTTCTTCAACGGAAGCAGGGTTTTCCACCTCGGCGACCAGGTCAACTATTGATACAACTGGGGTTGGGACCCTCATTGCCATCCCATTCATTTTCCCTTCCAGCTCTGGCAATACAAGAGTAACGGCTTTTGCCGCACCCGTTGTCGTAGGAACTATGTTTTGGGCTGCAGCACGTCCCCGGGCAAGTTTCCCGGCAGGTGCATCAAGAATCTTCTGCCCGGCAGTATAAGCATGAACCGTAGTCATTAAACCCCTTTTGATCCCAAATTTCTCGTGGAGAACTTTAGCAACCGGAGCAAGGCAGTTAGTTGTGCAGGATGCATTGGAAATTATGTGGTGCTGGTTGGGATCATACCAGTCTTCATTTACCCCCATAACAATTGTAACATCCTCGTTTTTTGCTGGAGCAGCAATAATTACTTTTTTTGCTCCCCCTTCAAGGTGAGCTTTGGCTTTTTCTGCTTCTGTAAAAACTCCTGTGGATTCCAGGACAACTTCCACTCCAAGCTCTCCCCAGGGCAATTTTGTCGGGTCTTTTTCCTCAAAAATCATCAGGTCTTTTCCATCAATAACCAGTCGATCGTCTTTTACTTCAACTTTACCAGGAAAACGACCATAATGGGAATCATACTGAAGAAGATAAGCAAGTGTTTTTGGATCCGCCAGGTCATTACAGGCAACAATTTCTACGTTGGGATTGTTCCAGGCATAACGCAGTGCCCTCCTACCAATCGCTCCAAACCCATTGATCCCTATTTTTACTGTCATAAGTTGAACCCTCCTCTTTGATTTTTTTTATTATTGCCGAAGCAGCCTCTGAATCGGTAATGAGAACATCCTGATAAGAAGAATTAACAGCAGAAATAATGGCTTCTGCTTTTTCTATCCCTCCTGCCACGGCAATAACCTTGTTTATTTTTTCTAGATCTTCCAATTTAATTCCCACGCTGGGGGTGATATAAACAACTCTTCCCAGGGAATTAAAATAATAACCAAAAGCTTCTCCCACAGCTCCCCGCTTCAAAATAATTTCAATCTCCTCTGGAGGGAGCTTTCTACGTTCTGCCATTTCCCGGGCAACTCCAATCCCGTGGAGCAAAACATCGGTATTTTTTAAAAGTCCCAGAACTTCTGCAACCGCGGGTTCTTCTTTCAATGCTGCCAGGGTCTTTGGATTGCTGCTGTCCGGGAGATACAAAAGACGGTACTGGGCCCCTAAAGCATTGGCAATTTCTGCAGAAATTGTATTTGCCTCTAATTCCATTTTTTCCCCAAGGCCTCCCCTGCCGGGGACAACTGTAAGTTGGGTTCTTTTTTTCCGGCCCCTATGCATTGCCTTTGCTACCGCAGCAAGAGTTGTTCCTCCAGTAACTGCTAGAACCCCTTCTTCACCAATCCTTTCATGGAGGTAATTCCCTACCTGGCGGGCTAATTCCTCCCTTCGCAAAATTTTATCTCCCTCTCCGGGAACTATAATAACCTCCTTGAGGCCCAGGTATCTTTTTAGGATCTTTTCCTGTTCCTGTGTTCCCTGGACTTTTCTAATCAACTTCTCCAGTGATAAAAGGATTTTTTCTCCTTCCGGAGTTAATTTTGCTCCGGCGGAAGAATTACGAACAAAACCCTGTCTGCCGAAAAATTCCAGGTCTCCCCTGACCTCTCTTTCGCTAAAGCCAATTCGCCTGGCCAAAAGCCTGCGCCCCAGGGGTTGGAAATGATATATGGTTCTCAGTATATTGTACCTTTTAAGCAGTTGTTGGTTTAAATCAGGTACAATTTTTTGTTGTAGCTCCCATAAATTCGGCACATCTTTCACCTCCGGGACTTCCTGGTCCCGCCGGTAATTTTTTGTCCCGGCAAAAGTAAAAAATTTAATTTCTTCCTGGCTACTTTATTTATTCGGGGAAGAAAAAAAGAATCCTTCAACTACTTCTCAGAAAATACGGCTCCCCACAATCTATTTCCACCCTCACGAACCACATTTATTACGGGGACCCCCAGAGAACGGAAACTATTTTTCAGATCCTTCTCTTCCACAAAACGGGGCTGGTAAAAGCGACCTCTTTCCTGCCAATCGGGGAAAAACGGGTTAATTGTTATTGCCTGGAGAGAAAGCCCAAATTCAACACCGAGCTTTCCTCCTGATTTTAACCAGTTGTCCACTGCTTTATTTAGTTCCTGGAGATTTTCTCCCAATAAAAGGTTAATGGGGTTGGAAAGTACTATCCGGCAACCCTCCGGAGAAACAATTTTTCCCAATTCCGCAAAGGCTTCTCCCGTTAAAACACCTTTAATATTGATTTCTTTTACTCCACTCTTTCCATTAAAAACCTTCTTAACCTTTTCTCCACTTAACAGGGAATCGGTTTCTAAAAAAACCGTTCCTGTTTCAGAAATCATATAAGACCGGTTGGTTTTTTCCCCCGGGACCATTTGGGGTAGATTTAATACTTTTACCAGAGTCCTGGTTTCGCGACGTAAAGTTGCAAGATTGCTTGTCCGGGCAGCCCCTGTTGCCAGGATAAATAAGTCCGTTCCAGCAAGGGGCGCCATCCTGTTTAAAGCGCCATCAACAATAAGGATTTCCGCCCCACTATCCTCAAGGCTTTGAGTAACCTCATCTAAATCTCGCCGGTTATTGGGCCCGGCCATTAAAACTCTTCCCTCTTTTTTAACCCGGGCCAGGTGAAGTTTGCCCAAGGGGGTTTGAGCCTTAAGTTCTTTCACGGTTTCCAACCTTGCCGTTCCCCCGGAAATACAACGTTCAGCAGTAATTATATAAGCCCCTTCAGGCAGTTTAAGGCGAGGTTTGGGCAAACCTGTTACCTGATCAAACTCTTCTCCGTCCAGGCCAATTGAAGTAACCGCGAGGGGAATTGATTTTTCCCCTGCGGTTTCAATTAAAGCCATGGTTGTGGTTGTTTTTCCTGTGTTTTTTGCCGTTCCAGCTACTCCAATTACCTTCATTTTCTTTTTAACACCGTCCCCCGACCGTTTCTCCCGGGGTAAGCACCCTCTTTCTGGCTTCCAAGGATTCCCTGGTAAAGGCTGTCCAAAAATGATCCATTCTTAACAACTTCTTTTAAGACTTTAAGAATGTTTTCTGTTAATTCTTCAGCCCATTCTTCGGCTTTGGGAGTTGGCTGCATTCTCGCACTTCCCAAAAACCTGAAAGCTTCACCCGTTCCCTGAAGGGTATCAATTCTCGCAGGAAGGGTAATCGGTCCACCGGAATAAGCTTCGTCTGCCGAGGCAATAGAAATCCCCTCGATTTCTAAAGAAGCAGCCATTCCCGCATGAAATGAGGTTGAAACTGAAGACTGGACCCTTTCTTCGGTGTGAGTTAAAAACCCAATTGGAGCTCCTGCCCAAATTGGAGCGTCAATAATACCCCGAAGGGCCATAACCTTTGCCGCATTATAATCGATATAATTATCTTCCATCTGGCCACCAAGCATCATTTCGGGAGAATAGCAGAAAAGGGGCTGCAAAACCGGTTGCGCTCCTAAGGCAAGTCCCAGTTGAGTTACAATTAACATCCCTGCAAAAGCCTTGTAAGCAGGAACACCGCAGAGTTCCTCATTTGTTGGCATATCAAAAGGCATTTTATAGCGGGCCGCATACTCCATTGCTTTTATACTGTCCGCAAGTAATCTTTCGGGGTCTGTTCCCCCTCCCAGAGAACCGTATACAGGATTTATTTTAGTTAATTCTGCCCCTGCTTCACCAGCGAGCAGAACTGTTTCGGGAGTATTTAAACCCCGGTGGGCGCGAACCTGCCAGAGAGTTGAACTTTCAAGGGCTTTTTTAATTAACTTTAAATTCTCATCGGTAATAACAGAGCCATTTTCTTCGTGGCTTAATAAACCCGAGAGGAGTCCTTCTGTTTTTGCTCCCCAGGATGGATCAAAATGAACAACTCCATCCGCGCCCCAGCCTTCGGTACCCTTAACATGGGCAATATCCATAAAGGGACAACCCGTCCCATACTGGATAAATACCAGGGGTTGATGGGGTTGACGCTGCAAAATCCTGGGATTATCTACCCGCCCGGCAGAAATAATGCTCTCTAAAGCCTTTTGTTCTTCTCCATCAATTAAGCGGAGTCCCGAAGGTAATATCCCATCGGAGAAAAAATCTTTAATACTATCATCACTTATCTCCAGGTACTCCTTTTCCCCTGCGAGGCCTTTTTCCCTCAGTTCTGCTCTTTTAATTCCGGGGCTTTGGATTTTTTCATACCACTGGAGGGTTTTTTCCGAAATTTCTTCAAGTAAGCTCTTTATCTCCTGATGGTGATATTCATAGGTTCTCTCTCGGACCAGGTCCCCTTTTCTTTTTGCACTTCCCTCCCGGGGAGGAGTATAGGTTTTTCCTTCAACAAAGGCCACAGCTTCTTCAACAGGGGTTTTTGGGCCGAAGCCCTGGTCAAAACCTAGCTCGGCAGCAATAGCTGGTTTTATTGCCATCCCTCCGATACCAATTTTTACCCTGTGGCGAATACCTGCGCCTTCAACCAGGTCAACAAAACGACCCAAAAGCTCAGCAACCCCGTATCCCAGGGTTCTGGAAAGAAGGATAACCTCTGCTTCTTTTTCCAGTGCCTCTTCGACAATTTCTCCCGGGGTAACATCTGGGGGTAAAAGGTAGGTATCATGCCCTGCTTCGTCTAAGGCATTTTTTATCATTTTTAAGCCAATGTCATGAACAGGGTCCAGGGGGGACAAAAGAACTCTTTTTTTAGTCATTTATTTCCCCTCCTTCAAGCCAGGTATAGCGGTCGCCAGGCCGGTTTATATAAGCTCTTATTCTGACCCGTGCTCCAATCCCCTCATGGTGAATATATACAAGGTCGAAGTCACTCAATCCCATACTTTCCATCAAACCTGCAGAAACTCTCCTGCCCTCTTCTTCATTCTCACAAATAAGAAAGGTTTCAATATCCAATGCATCAACTACCCTTGCCTTTGCTTCCACCTTTTTCGCCCCCTTTTCCCCCAAATTTTGTCCAGTATTTATCTACATCGGCAATAATTCCTTCAATATGATCGACCATTGCCCTTTCTGCACCTTCAGCATCTCCCCGGGCTATTGCATCGAGAACCATCTTGTGATCGGCTACTATCGCGCTTCCCACCCTCTGGCGCACGTACTCCAGAATTGGGGAAAGCTGACCTTCTTGCCGGATAAGATCAAGGGCTACTTCCAGGAATTTATTATCTGCAATTTCTGCCAGGAATTTGTGGAAAGCCACATCTTCATCTGCTCCGGGCTTAGAGGCTTTTATTTTTCCGAGGTTTCTTTCAATTATTTCAGTTAATCCTTCAACATCTTTTTCTGTTGCTTTTTCTGCAGCGAGTCTTGCTATTTCCCTCTCGATTGCCCTCCTGGCAATCAGGATATTTATAAGCTCCTCTTTCTCCTCTACCCGGGTCAATTCCAAAAAACGTGTCGTATCATCTTTCCTTTTGTTTTCTTCCCGAAGTTTCTCCAGGGCAACTTTTCCTTCTTCTGTCAAAACCCTGCCCCTGAATCCCTCCTTCTCCGTCCAACCCCGTTCATCCAGGCGCCTTAAAAGCCTCCCAACGGTGGCTTCACTTATTTCTCCTACCTTGCGTTTTAATTCGGTGCTTATGGTACCCGATCCCACGGGCTCATTAAATCCATCAATTATTTCCAAAACAAAATACTCTTTTTCTCCATTCTGCTGCAAATCCCCACCTCCTCTCGGAAAGGGTTTTCGAGATAAAATTCCTTAAAACTTTTAAAAGAAAAAGGGGCCCTTTCCTCGGGGCGTATCGGTCCCCACCGGAACAAAGCCCCGTTTCCATTTTTAAATTTGAAGCGGAGAAAACCCGGTTTACAGTTTTCTCCGCTTTTAGTTAGTTTTACTTTTTTACATTATACCGGCGTGCTGGCCGATAATTTCCATCAAGCGGACCAGGCCTTTAATTGCAAGGCGCATCCGTTCTTCAATCAGGTTACCTTTGTCATCGGTAGTATTCTGACCTGGAGAGATAAAGATATTTCCATCATATGCGATGGTAGGAATAATACCCATCTCTTTTAAGCCGGACTGCAGAAGGTTACTGGATCCATACATATCTTCAATGGTGAAAATTGGGAACCCAGGCTCTTCACCGTTCCAGGTAGCCTCGTAGTTAATTTCTACTGTACCGGAGTTGAAAGATTTGGATACAACAATGTTCTTCCGGATTTTTTCTGGGAGGGCCTGAAGCTCTTCCATTACTATATCATAGGTTTGCTCAACTGGCTTTTTGTAAAGTTCGGGTTTTTCTTGAAGTGCTTTCAGAGCAGCAACCTGTCCCAGCAAAGCTTCTTTGCCGGGGTCAAAAATTACGTGGGAGGCTTTTCCGTAGGAACCTGTGGTTCCCCAGCGCTCACCATGGACTCCAAGAGCACGGCGGAGAGGAACAATATATTCTTCCCGACCAATAATCATTCCAGAAGTTGGGGCTCCAGTTGCTTTATCCATACTGTAAATCATGAGGTCGGCATTATTTTTACGGATATCAACACCAACAAAGGGAAGTCCCCAGGCATTGTCTACAATGTAAGGAACATCATATTCCCTTGCCAGTTCACCCATCAATTTCTGCAGACGAGGAGTTCCCTCTTCGTCTTTATCACCATAACCATAACCGGGAGTATCATATCCAAGGGAGGTTAACCCGTTAAGATAGGCTGCATGTCTTTCGGCAAGTTTACTAATTTTCTTCATTGAAGCATCTACGTCTACATTGGTTAGCTGCAGTGATGGGTGGTACTTAATCCCATGAGGCTCATAATTGGCTCCTTCCAGTTTGGCAAGGATAACATCGGTATTATATTGTCTTTTACCATTAAAGCCAAGTTCGCCCGGAGTTGAACCGCGCTCAGCAATAAAATCTTTGTAGTGAGCCGGGAAGGGGCGTCCATAGCTTCCCTGGTGATGGAGGTGCTTCTCGTAGAGAGCAATATAGCGGGAACGATAGTTATCGCCGCGCCCGGTATATGGAGGGCTGACCAGAACATCGAAGGCCAACCAGAGGCCGGCTTCACAGGTTGGGGTGGAAACCACATCAAACTCGTCACCATAGTAACCCTTAACCAGGGTTCGAATTTCATCAACCAGGCCGGCAAGGGGCAGTACTTCTTTTGCTCCCTTTTCGGTTGCTTCCATTATGTCATCCCTGAGCGGGGCAGGCATACCTGAAATTGCACCGGTAAGACCAAATTTTCCTGCCAGGTCCGGACCGATTCCTATTTCACTGGCTGCTTTTTTGGCCTTGGCAAAAATTTCGCCTTTTTCGGCCAGTAATTTTTTATACATTTCAAACTTTAACATTTTTTCACACTCCCCTATTATTTTCAAAATATTTTTTGCCGAGAAAACTCCTACTCTTGAATTTCCACAATCATTTCTACTTCAACGGCTGCTCCCATAGGAAGGCTGATAGAACCAACTGCCGCCCGGGCATGTTCTCCCTTTTTACCGAATAATTCCACGCATAACTCAGAGGCTCCATTAAGGACCTTGGGCTGATCGGTAAAATCGGGGACGCTGTTTACAAACCCATTAATCTTGACGACCTGTTTAACCTTATCCAGATCCCCAACGATTTTTTTAATTACGCCCAGGCAGTTAAGGAAAGCAATCTTTGCAGCTTCATGCCCTTCTTCAACTGAATAATCCTGCCCCAACTTGCCCTTGTATTTTAACTCCCCGCCTTGAATGGGAAGCTGGCCTGCGGTGAAAATGAAACGACCGCCTTTTTGTCCGGGAACATAAGCTGCAAGTGGAGCGGGTACGTCAGGTAATGTTAATCCCATTTCCTCGATTCGCTTTTCAATTTTCAAATTATTCACCTCCTCCGGCACGAAATTCTAATGTCTGACCAAGGCAAAGCCCTCGATCGGCTCCGCTTTTAAGTAAATCCGTTTTAATTACAATGTTAAGGTGATTGGGCATGTGAGTTATATCAAAACCTGCTAACTGACCAATCTCCTCTCCATCAACAAGAACGCGGTCTCCAGCTACTGCAACTCCTGCACGGGCAATTTCGACAAATCCCAGGTAAGCAATGTTGTTAACAGTGTCCCCGGGACCCGCATCCTCATCAGTAAGAATAATTTCGTGAATTTCTCCGGATAGAAGGGCCCGGGAAATCGGCTTAATTAATTCCAGGTTTCTATCGGGAAAATACCCCTGAAGAACAACAACGAGATCGGAAGAAATATCATTTTTGGCATAATAGGGGTTGGTTTTAAAAGCCCCCTTTTGATATGGATCGTTACTCAAAATTTAATCCCCCCTCATCATTGATGAGTGACTATAATCATATTTTACCCTTTTTCGCCAAATTTGTCCACCCTTTTTAAAGCATTCTTTTCCTTTCGGTGGATGATGGGATCCGCAATTGTTTCCGGTATTTTGCAACAGTCCTGCGGGATATCCCAATTCCTTTTCCCTCTTCTAATTCATTGGCAATATCCTGATCACTTAAAGGTTTTTGTTTGTTTTCCTTATCTACCATTTCCCTGATAAGTTCTTTAATGCTTATTGACGAATGGGTTTCCACACCACTATTGAAAAAATATTTAAGTTCATAAATTCCGTAGGGAGTCTGGATATATTTCCCGGTTGTTGCCCGACAGATAGTAGAAATATGCAAACCAAGATGTTCTGCAACGTCCCTCAATGCAAGTGGTTTCAGGGCTTTTTTACCGGAGGAGAAAAAGCCCCCCTGCAATTCGAGCAGGGCTTCGGTTATCCGGAAAAGTGTCACCCGACGCTGTTCGATACACCTCAAAAGCCAGCGGGCCCCTTTAAGTTTCCTCTCCAGGAATTCTTTAACTTCAGGGTTGTCCTTCTTATGCCAGAGGGCCCGGTAATTTCCACCCAATCGCAGCCGGGGATAAACAGCATCATTCATAATAATTCTCCATTCGTTATCCACCCTAACCAGGATAATATCGGGTTCAAGGTAGCGAACCTGCTGCTCTTCGTAGGCTGCAGACGGATAGGGATAAAGGGAGCGCAAAAGGTTAACCCCTCTGTCAAAAGCCTCGGGGCCCGGTTCAAACTTACTACGGATGGATGGCCATTTTCCCCTGGTAAGCTCGGCCCAGTGTCTGCCGATTATTTTCCGTGCCCATTCCTTTTGTTGTTCGGGTGCTTCAAGAGCAGCCAGCTGATGAGCAAGGGCTTCCTGAATATTTACCGCTCCATGCCCCGGGGGGTCCTGTTCAAGTAATAGTTCTCGAACTTCCTCAACCTCATCAGTAGAAACTCCGAGCAACCTTGATACCTGGTGAATGGAAATTGCAAGATAACCCTTTTCATCTAAGGAACCGATAAGAAATGAAGCAATCTTTTGCCGAATCTCATCTGGAAGGAGCAGGTTCATTTGCCTTGTTAAATATTCATCCCGGCTGATGGGCTGGGCCAGTATTTTTTCTTCTACCCTTTCGTTTCCATTAGATTTTACTTCCTGGTTAAAAGCATAATCTGTGTTGGCAAAAATCTCTTCCCACTCTTCCGAACTATAATTGTCCAGGCTGACAGTATCTTCCTGCTCACCGACTTCCAGAAGGGGATTTTCCTGGGCCTCTTTTTGCAAAAGTTCTTTAAGATCCAGAGTGGACAGCTGCAAAATATTTAAGGCCTGCTGTAATCGGGGTGTCATTATTAAGGTTTGTTTTTGCTCTAAACGCAGATTCAAGTTCATCTGCATGTTATTTCACTTCCCCTCTTTCCGAATTTCCTCGGCAATTCTACTGATTCGACGCATTCGGTGATTAACACCCGATTTCCCAACAGGGGGATTGCACCGATCCCCAAGTTCTTTTAAGGTGAGGTGGGGATAACGAATCCGTAAGCGTGCTATATCTTGAAGTCCGGGGGGAAGATTAGTTAAACCCAGGTTCAGGGAAATTGTCCTGATATCCTCCAACTGTTTCAATCCGGCCTGGATGGTTTTTTCCAGGTTTGCAGTTTCCCAATTTACCCTGCGGTTTACCGTCCCCCGCATTTCTTTAAAAATTCTGTTGCTTTCCACATCAAGAAGGATACGATGTGCACCCGTTAGATTTAAAAAGTTTAAAATATCCTCTGCCCGGTTCAGATAAACCAACCAGAAATTCCTTCTATTTCTTATCCCCGGGGTTAATCCCAGTCTACTTTCCACCTGTTGAATTCCTTCTGCAATTTCTTTTCGCTCGCAGAGGATTTCCAAATAATAACCGGATCCAGGGTTATTAATTGAGCCCCTTCCCAGAAAATAGCCCCTTAAAAAAGCCCTGCGGGNATTCTCCCCCTTCAGAAGTTTCCAGGGAACCTGCCCGGTAGGAAAGCGNTTTTTCTCCACCAAACCCAATTCTTCCATTAACCTGGTTAGGTTTTCCTGGGGAGCAATTTCAAGACGGTAGCGCTGGCTGCTTCCAACCTGCCCTCCACCTCCAACTCGAATCTGAATCTTAAGGTCCTCCTGGATCCGCCTTAAAAGGGCATACAACCGGCGTGCAACCTGTGCCCCTTCTGTTTCCCAGTTTAAGCCCAGTCCCCTGTTATCAATATTCAATATCCCGCTGCTTAATAACATTCCGGCAAGTTCAGCCTTAATCTCAACCGGCATTCCCAGGGGAAGGCGGACAAGTTCATCTTTTACCCTGTTGCTGAAAGACATTTTACCAACCCCAGTTCCAGAGCCTTAAAAGGGGGTTCTCCCTCCCATTTCTTAAATAACCGGCAACTCCCATTATCTCCCGGGCAAGAGCCTGGGGGTTATGCCTGATATAATTCTCTTCATCGAGTAAAGGACTTTCAATAACGTTGATTCCTTTGTTTTTTAAACTCTCGTACTTAAAAGAAACAGGATAGGATCCTTCTTCTTCGTACCGGGAAGCAGACCTGGGGTTTACTTTTTTATTATTTACAATAATATAATCAGCAATTCTTCCTCCACTATGTTTCTCAATAGCTTCCAGGTGATCAAGGGCATCATAACCCTGGGTCTCTCCTGCCTGAGTCATAACATTACACACATACAATTTTAAAGCCTCAGAAGCTCTTAAAGCTTCGGGAATTCCCTTTACAAGGAGGTTGGGAATTATGCTGGTATAAAGGCTTCCCGGCCCGAGAACAATTATTTCGGCCTCTTTAATTGCCTCTATTGTATCGGGATGGGGTTTGCAGTTTAAAGGGCTGAGGTAAACCTTGTCAATTCTTCTATCCGGCCGGGGTATATTGGTTTCCCCGCAGGTTTCCGTCCCATCGGTATAGCGGGCACAGAGCATGCAATTGGTTAGTGTGGAAGGAAGAACCTTTCCCCTAACCGCCAGAACCCGACTTGAATGCCGGATCGCCGTTTCGAAGTCCCCAGAAATCTTTGACATTGCAGCTATAAATAGGTTTCCAAAACTATGCCCGTTTAGGTCATCGTTATCGTAAAACCTGTACTGGAAAAGTTTCTGCATTAAAGGCTCAGCATCCGCAAGGGCTACAAGGCAATTTCGAATATCTCCCGGGGGTAAAATCCCCATTTCATCCCTGATTTTTCCGGAACTTCCACCATCATCGGTAACCGTTACAATTGCCGTAATATTACTGGTGTATTCCTTAATTCCCCGGAGCATTGTAGCCAGGCCGGTTCCTCCCCCCATTACTACCACACGGGGTCCTCGCTCCTGCATCCTGCGGTGGTAAACTACAGTAGCCAGGTCATTTTTCTCATCAGGCTGTAGGCTCTTAAATAGGGAGTTGACCATACCCCTTAACCCCAGAGCAAGGAATAGAATGCCTCCACCCAGGGTCAGAAGGCCAATTAGAATTCCTGCTGCAGGAACCAGTTCTTCCTCCAGGATGGCCACCAGTTGGGTCAGATCATTAAAAATCCTTATATCTAAAAGAAATAATAAGCTGATTAAAATTAAGATTAAACCGCCAAGGGCAATAGCCAGCCAGCGTTTGACCTTCATTCCCGGCAAAAGCCATCGCAGCATAAACTCCCCTCCTACACTAAACTGCGCCCTTCATTTTATCTCGATGCTCTAATTGGACATTATAACCTCTTTCCACCAAAAACCTTTTTAATCTCTCCCCAATTGCAACGGATCTATGCCTGCCTCCGGTACATCCTATGGCAATTACCAGATTTGATTTGCCTTCATTAATAAACTGGGGGAGCAAAAAAAGTACAAGGTTAAAAAACTTCTCCATAAAACGGCGGGTCAGGGGCCATTTGCAAACATAATCCTGCACTTCCTGATCTTCCCCGGTAAAAGGCTGAAGCGAAGGTACATAATGGGGATTCGGCAAAAATCTTACATCCATTACAAGGTCAGCATCCAGGGGAACTCCATGTTTATAACCAAAGGAAATAATATTGATACTCATCTTTTTTTGTTTTTCTTCGGTGAAAAAATAGCTCCCCAAAATCCCGGAAAACCGTTCTTTGGACATTTCAGAGGTATCAATTACCCGGTGGGCTTTCCCCCTGAGTTCTTCAAGTTTTTTCCTCTCCTGATCAATCCCTTCCAGGATCCTTCCTTCAGGAGCAAGGGGGTGGCGGCGCCTGCTCTCCTTATACCTTCTTACAATTGTTTCGTCCCCCGCTTCCAGGAATAGAATTTCAAAACGGTACCCCTTGGTTTCCATTTCCTGTAATTCCTGAAATAGGGCATCAAAAAAATCCCCTCCCCGGATATCGATAACAACGGCCAGTCTTTCCACCTGGCCGGCACCATGCAGGCAGAGTTCATATAGTTTTGTTAAAAATGCTGGTGGCAGGTTGTCTATACAAAAAAAACCCTGATCTTCAAAAATTTTCAGGGCAAGGGTTTTGCCTGCCCCGGACATTCCGGTAATTATAACAAACTGGATGTCTTTCATCCTTGACCTCCGTATGCAAAAAATATGCCTACTTTTATTAAATTCTTCGACAGGCTCAAAAAAATTCCTGCCAGTCTATTAAGCCTTTTTTCTTCGGGCCAGGAAAAAGCCTGTCACCGCAAGCCCAAGGAGGTAGAAAATAATTATGAAAATTGCTGGATAATTTGGTTTCTCAGGAGGGATAGGCCCAACAGGTTTTAAAACGGGATTACTCTGGGCAAGCAAATCCTGCTGGTCCAAGTTTTCCGGAAGCAGCATATCAATTATTGGATGTGCCACCCCATTTTCAACCTTCCCACCAAAACTCCAGAGAGTTGGCTCCTCGGTAATCTCCCGGAAATAATATGGGTTTAGGGGATCATAGGCTCCAACAATAACATAATAACGAGCATCATTGAGTGGGCCCAACCAGTCCATAGGGACCGCCAGAGTGATGGTATTACCTTCAACTGAAATATCCGAACCTTCCAGGCTTGTAGGTCGGGGGCTTTCCCAGGAAACATCTTCTTCAGGAGAGCGCCACTCTTCCCCTTCCTCAAGTCCCTGAATCCACCACCCGGAGAAAATAATCACTTTGTTCCAGGGAAAATCCGGACTCATTTCCACCTCAAGAACCGGCTTTACGGGTTCGGTGCTCCCACCCTCTTCATTGTCAATGTAAAGATGAACCAGGGGGTGGGTAAAACCATAAAACCCTTCCCAGGGATCGGTGAGTTCTCCAAAAGAAAAATCAAAGTAATAAACATTTTCTCCCTTTCTAACCCTGAAATCCTGAAGGTCAAATAGTCCTTCATGGGGATAAAAATGGGGGTGCAGGGGATAAAGGTAACTTCCCGGGCCAAAATCATCTCCAATATTGTCTTCGTGGAAAAACAATACATCATCGGCATTAACGGGATAAGAAATTAAAAACAATAAGACCAAAACCAGGAAAATTGGTTTCATTTTTTCCTCCCTTCCGCGGACCTTCCTATCAGATCCCCAGAATATCCCTTACAATCCCAGCAAGTTTCGGAATTCTTTCCTTTGTTTCCGATTCAACATACAACCTGATCAGGGGTTCAGTTCCTGAGGCCCTTAGCAGGATCCAGTCTCCACCATCCAGAATAAATTTTACGCCATCAGTAGTATTTCTCTCAACAACCTTCTCTCCATCCAGATTCCCGGGGGATAATTCTTTTAAACTCTTTAACACCTTTTCCCTGTTTTTCCCGGAAAAATTAATATCGTAGCGCCTGCTGGCCAAAAAACCAAACTTTTTATTTACCGTTTTTAAAATTTCACCCAGGTTCTGGCCATAAAAGGAAATCATTTCGCAGGCCAATAAACAGGCCAGGATGCCATCCTTTTCGGGAAGGTGAGGAGCAATGCTCAATCCTCCACTTTCTTCTCCGCCAATAAATATTTTTCCCTTCTTCAACAGGTTCCCAATATATTTAAAACCCACAGGAGTTTCGATTAAATCCCTTCCCTTTCCCCCGGCAATTCTGTCCAGTAAATGAGTCGTTGCAACCGTTCTACCTATGTTCCCTTCCCTTTCCCGCCCGTAAAAGAAATAAAATGAGGCAAGAACCAGAAACTGGTTTGGGGAAAGGTATGTACCGTCGTTGTCAATAATGCCAAAGCGATCACCATCTCCATCCAGGGCCAGCCCTAATTTTGCCGGCCCCTTTTTAATTTCTTCAGATAGTTTTTTCAACCTTTCTTTTGATGGATCTGGCATGCTTCCCCCAAAATATGGGTCTAAACCACTCTCCCTGGTAGAAACATCCCAGCCTACTTCTTTTAGAATTTCCTCCAGATAACCCTGACCTGCTCCAAAAAGGGGGTTTACTATCACTTTTGAAGGGTTGGCAGCCAGTAAATCACAATCAATGGTTTCCCTTAACTTTTTGAGATAAGCCGCCTTCCCATCCCAGTCTTTTATTAACCCCCTCTCAACTGCCTTTTCCCCCTCCATTACTCCAATCTTTTCTCTGTTTATTGCTTCCAGTTCAATTTCAATATCCTCTGTTACCTCAGGAAGAGCTGGTGCAGCATCCCCCGGAATAAATTTTATCCCGCTGTACTGCGGAGGATTGTGGGATGCTGTAAGCATAATTCCCCCATCAGCACTTAAATTAAGTATTCCCAAAGCAACTGCAGGAGTGGGATGAAAACCCGTTGCAAGGTATACTTTAATTCCCTGGTCATTCAAAACCCCTGCCACCCGCCGGGCAAATTCCCGGGCAAGAAATCGGGTATCATAACCAATAATAACCTCGGGGTTATCATTTTTTTTCTTTAGGTGGCTGGAAATTGCCAGGGCCACCTTTTCCAGGTTGGAAAAATTAAAGTCTTCAGCAATTAAACCTCTCCACCCATCGGTTCCAAAACGAATATCCACAAAAATCCTCCTCAATCAATTGATAATTAAGTCTTCTGGTTCAATATCTCCTTTAACCACATCTTCTTTTTCTGGATAACGGGAAAAAACAATAAACCCTATAAGAATAAAAAATGCAGCAACCGGCCCCGTAAGCTGAATCCCAAGAGGTTCGGCAGAACTGTTTCCAAAGAACTGGAATAAAAGTCCCAGAGTGAGGGAAGATAGGGCAATAACAGATTTAAGGACAATTCCCTGGGCTCCAAAATACATTGATTCTCTCCTTTTCCCGGTAACCATTTCATCAATGTCAGTTACATCGGCAACAATTGCATTAGGAACAATGAAAAGTGAGGCCAGGGGAACCCCAAGAAGAGCCATAATTATAAGTCCAAAATTATAGGGACTCAACGGAATGAATGGGTTATTAAAAAAGAAAATCATTGGGAGAAGAAGGATTAAGGCTCCCAGGCTGAACAGCATTACCGATTTTTTCCCCCACCTTTTGGAAGCCATATTTACCAGGGGGAAACAAACAAAAGCAACTCCAAAAACCGCTCCCAAAAAAACGCTGACCTGTCCCTCCCCTACTCCAATTAGAACAGTGACATAGTAAGGAACTCCCATCGTTATTATATTGAAGCCAAACCAGTACAATGCATTGCCAACCAGATAAATTAAAAATGCTTTGTTTTGGAAGGTCTTTTTCAGGGATTCCCCGAGTTTCATTCCCGCAGGTTTAGCCCGGGAAAACTTCTTTTCATTAACGGCAAATACAGGCATATATAAAAACAGTAGAGCAATTAAACCCATTATCCAGACCATTGCAGCAAACCCAAATCTTTCTACAAGAGGTCCTGAAGCTACCATAGCCAGGGCAGTTCCCAGGAGAATAAAAACGGCCTGCAGGGTACTAAGATCCACTCTTTCCCTTTGACTCCGGGCTATTTCAGGTAATAAGGCAAGGTAGGGACAAACATAAAAGGTAAAAAAGAAGAAAAATAAACCGAGCATAATAGCAAGGAAAAAAGCATTTGCAGCGCTTTCGTCAGCAACCGGGGGATAAAACATAAAAATTGTTATCCCGACAAGGGGTACTGCCCCCCAGAATAAAAAGGGCCAGCGCCTTCCCCTTGAAGCCCGCGAATTATCAGACCAGTTACTAATTAAAGGATCGGCAAGGGCATCCACCACCCTGCCAAAAAACATAATTGAACCAAAAATACCCGCCGCAACAAGGGGGTTTCGAACAGAATC
>SL_5KL_010_SEDDRAFT_10001099_pt1 | contig 16597 bp, 13 predicted proteins | sample SodLakKL_010_SED_FD_9118 | JGI IMG/M metagenome (IMG submission 9118)
TTTTGTCGTCGGCTAGGAGATAATGCCTTCCGCCGCGCTTTATGACGGTGCCGATGATGTGGGTGTAGTTCCTTGTGAGAATCTTGACGACGCGGCCTTCTTGTTTGAAGCCTCTTGGGCTTTTGGAGACACGCACCAAGACCCGGTCGCCGTGCATGGCGTTGTCGAGGTTTCTTTTGGGGATGTAGATGTCTTCTTCGTCGTCCCTGTCCTGCATCAAAAAGGCGAATCCCTTGTCTTTGACGTCCAAGATGCCGCTCGCATAATCCGTGTACTCGATCAAGGTGTATTCGTTTTTGCGGTTGGGCATGATAAGCGCCTCTTCTTCTAGAGCGTTGACGGTTTTCGCAAGGTCTTTGTATTCTTCGGCGCTCGTCAAATCAAGGGCTTGCGAGAGCCCTCGGATGGAATACTTTCTGCCTTGTTGTTTGCGCAAGTAACTGAGAATCTTGTGTCGCATAATTTCGCCTCCGGTTGTAAAAAAAGAACACCTTGCAGTGTCCTTAAATCATCGCTATGATGGCAAGCGCGATAAAGAGAATCGACATCGTCAGCGTCGCACGGCTCAAAAAGAGCTCGATGCCGCGTTCTTTCTGGTTGCTGAAGAGCTCGCTCTTCTCGCCGCTGAATGCGTTCGCGGCGTTGTCTTTCGATGATTGGATGACCACGAGCGTAATTAGAAATATCGCTACGATCAACAGTAAAACATCTATGAAACCCATGAATAAACCTCCTATATGGATAATACGATGTATAGTATGTACGTCGAGATGATGATGGCGCTAGGCATGGCGTAAAGCCATTTGTTTTGCACCGGTTTCCTTTTTAGGGCGACCACTACCATTATAGAGTTTATGAGCCCTAAAATCAAGAGTAAGAAGACATTTTTAAACAGCGCGCTTTCTGTGGCGATGGCCGAGAAAATGTCCATATCGGCGTTTAAGATGTCGACGACGCTGATGATAAGCATGTTGAAAAGATTCGAGCCTAGAATGTTGCCGATGGCAATGTCGTAGCTTTGCAGTTTCACAAGCGTAATGAGGGCGGTGAACTCGGGCAGCGAGGTCGCAACCCCGAGCAGAATCGCGCCGGCGAAAGAGGCCGAAAGCCCCAGTTCGACGGACAAGTCCTCCGCCACAATTGTCAAAAAGAAGCTCGCCACCACCATGGTGGCGGCGTAGAGGGAGAATCGGACAAGAATGATCTTTAGAGAGTAGGCGGATTCGCTTTTTGGATGCGGAAGTATTTCCTGCTGTGTCTTTTTGATGTTTAGGATGTATACGCCCACGATAATCAGTGAGATGGCACTGAAACTGAGGCCGATGGTGATGCCGAAGGCGTCCAGTTCCAAAAGCCCGATGCGCGCCATGAAAAAAGGCAGGAAGAAAATCAAGTACATGAACACAATCAGCTTCGAGGAAGCGTAGCCCGAACGGGTGTTGTTGAAAAAGAAATGTTTGATGAACAAGAGGTCCACAAACGCCAGAATCAACAAGTTGAAAATGTTGCTGCCAAAAACGTTGCCAAGCGCCATCCCGGGATTGTCCAACCGCATCGTCGATGTGAGCGAAGTGATGAATTCCGGCAAGCTTGTGACGCCCGCAAGCAAAACGCCACCAAGCAACGCGCCGCTGATTTTTGTCTTTTTGTCGAGTTGGTCGATATAGTGGCTGGCTCGTATGGTGGCGAAGATGGTCAGTGCGGCCAAAAGAACGTACGAGAGCGTCAATACGGTCATACTGTCACCTTATTTCTAGTCGGTTCGAAGGGCGTAGGGTCCGGGAAGATTGTCCTGGATAAACGTGGTGCCCCCTTCGTGCAGTTCAATCGCCAGCAACATGTAATAGTTGCCGTTGGGCAATCCTTCAAGCACCGCCGTCGCCAAGCCTTCATCGTCAAAATCCAGCGTCGAAAACTCGCCGCGGTCGTAAGCGCTCCAGTTTTTCGTGCGAGAAAACATATAATGCACATTCTTAACGTTGTCGTTGGTGATTTCAACGGTGAGTTCATGGGATGTTGCAGGGTCAAGGTCGCGGTCCGGCGTCACTTCTACGAGGTTGTCGTAGAGGCGCCGTTCTTCCAAATACCCCGGGATTTGTACGGCTTGATATCCGGTGATTCCTGCAATCACGAGGCAAATCACCAAAATCGAACGGCCGGTGTATTTGCGGTAGATACTTACCCCCAGCACAAACAGCCACGCGAAAATCGCCACTACGCCGTAAAGCGGCAAGGGGAACAAAAGCAGTGAAATCACCACGAAAATGGCGACTAGGATGTTGACGACCTCTCCTTCTTCATGGTCGCGGAAATAGGTCGTGTCTTTGCCGCGGAAGAAATTGACGAATTTTTCTTTCATACTCATAACGCAACCTCCAAGTGAAATCCAAAACTATTATAGCATTTTGTCCAAACAATACAAAGGGAGAAAATAAAATGGCACGCTTGCACGTGCCATTTTATCTATGCGAAGTTCACAATCAGGAGTAAGATTGGAACATGCGCCGCCATGCCGAGCAAGAAATCAAAAATAAACCATATAATCAGCACAAGCAGCGCCAACACGGCGAGCACCACGGGCAGAAGCGTAATCAACGCGGCAAATATCAGCGCCGGTATGTCGTTTTTTTCGAAATTCTCCTTCTCCGCGGCCTCGACCAAGTCTTTGTCTTCGTCCCTAACTCTTTTGGCCCATCGTTTTAGTTTGCTCATGATGGTGGCAGGCTACGAAGTGGTCTTTGTCCACTTCTTCCCACTTTGGGACCTCCTGGCGGCATTTTTCCGTCGCCAACGGGCAACGGGTGTGGAAACGGCATCCGCTTGGCGGATGAACGTTGCTTGGGATGTCGCCTTTGAGAATGATTTTGTCTTTTCCGCTTCCGGCTTCTGTTGTCGGCACCGCGGAGAGCAGCGCTTTCGTGTAAGGATGGAGCGAATTCTTGTGAACCTCTTCGGCTTCGCCCAATTCGACCATTTCGCCGAGATACATTACGCCGATACGGTCGCTAAGGTGCTTGACGACGCTCAGGTCGTGGGAAATGAAGAGGTAGGTAAGGTTTGCTTCGTGCTTGAGTTTGCGAAGCAGGTTCAAAATTTGCGACTGGATGGAAACATCCAGTGCACTGACCGCTTCATCGCAAACGACAAACTTCGGATTGAGCGCGAGCGAACGGGCGATGCCGATGCGTTGGCGCTGTCCGCCGGAGAACTGATGCGGATAACGATGGATCATGTAATCGTCAAGACCGCATTTTTCCATGACGTCCAGGATATAGTTTTCCAGCTCGTCGCCGCGCTTTTTGTACATTTTGTGAGCCAAGAGCGCTTCGCCGATAATCTGCCCGACCGTCTGTTTCGGGTCAAGGCTGGAGTAGGGGTCTTGGAAGATGATCTGCATATCGGTGCGCAAACGGCGCATGCTGCGTTGCGGAATGCGGGTAATGTCTTGTCCCTCGAAGTAAATGTGCCCTTCGGTAGACTCTTCAAGGCGCAAGATGGTGCGGCCCAAAGTGGTTTTGCCGCAACCCGATTCGCCGACAAGACCGAAGGTTTCGCCTTCATAGATTTTGAAGGACACGCCGTCGTTGGCCTTGACGGTTTCCGTCGCGCCAAATAGTGTCTGCGACTTTACAGGGAAGTACTTTTTCAAATCGACAATTTCAACGGCAACTTTGCGTTCTTCGTTATTGTTTGCCACCGCTACGCACCCCTTTCTCAGGATAGAAGCATCGAATGGATTGGGACTTGCTTAAATCGTCTAGTGGCGGTTCTTGTGTGTAGCATTTTGCGGTCGCATACTCGCAACGGGGCGCGAACTTGCATCCTTTCGGAAGGTTCAGCGGATGCGGCACGTTCCCGGGGATGACGGATAGGTCATGATCTTTGCTCATGTGAAGCGATGGAATGGACTTGAGCAAGCCTTCCGTGTAAGGGTGCGAATATTTGCCTTCGCCGAAGATTTTGTTGACCGGCGCGCGTTCGACGACTTGACCCGCATACATGACAACCACTTCGTCGGCCATCTCGTTGATGACGCCGAGGTCGTGGGTGATGAAGAGGATGCTTGTGCCGTAACGCTCTTTGAGGTCGTTCATAAGTTCGAGGATTTGCGCCTGAATGGTCACGTCCAGAGCGGTAGTCGGCTCGTCGGCGATCAACAGTTTCGGCTCGCAGGCGAGCGCCATGGCGATCATGACGCGTTGGCGCATGCCGCCGGAAAGTTGGAAGGGATAGTTGTCGACTACTTGCTCGGGACGAGGGATGCCCACTTGACGGAGCATTTCAATCGAGCGTTTGGTGGCTTGTGCACGCGTCATGCCTTTATGGAGACGGAGCACCTCGCCGATTTGCTTTTTGATTTTGAATACAGGGTTCAAGCTGGTCATGGGCTCTTGGAAAATCATCGAGATGTCGTTGCCGCGAATTTTGCGCATTTCGCGTTCTGTGAGTTCTTTGATTTCCTTGCCGTCAAAACGAATGCTGCCGCCCGCTATGTAACCGGGACGGTCCAAAATCCGCATGACGCCCATGGCAGATACACTTTTGCCACTTCCCGATTCGCCGACGATTCCCAGGGTTTTTCCTTTGTCGACGGAGTAAGAGGCGCCGTTTACGGCTTTTACTTCTCCTCTTTTGGTCGGGAAATACACATGAAGGTCTTTAACTTCTAACAGTTTTTCCATTGAGGACACCTACCTTGAGACGTTCCGCGGGTCAATCGCATCGCGGAGTCCGTCCCCTATAAAGTTTATGCTGAGTACGGTAAAGAGAATAAACAGCCCTGGGAAGAACCATAACCATGGTTGGTTTTGAATGACCGAAGAGTCTCTCGTGCCTTGTCGGAGCAAGAGGCCCCAGGAGTTCCCGGGTTCTTGCACGCCGAAGCCGAGGAAAGATAGACCCGACTCAACGAGAATGTTCGCCGCGAAGCTCAGCGTCGCGGAAACGATAATGATGCTGACAACGTTCGGGATGATATGCTTCAAGATGATGTTATGGCTACGGATGCCAACGGCGCGGGCGGCGAGGATGAACTCCTGTTCGCGGATGGAGAGAATCTGTCCACGAAGGAGACGGGCAAGCCCGGTCCAGCCGATTAAACCGAGGATAACCATAATCAAGAAAATGCGTTGTCTTTCGTCCAAATCCGCACCGATGGCCGCGGAAAGGGTAATGACAAGCGGCAAGAACGGGAAGGAACGGACAACTTCGGTAAAACGTTGCAAGAGGTTGTCAATCAATCCGTGGAAATAGCCGGAAATGGATCCGATGATTGTGCCGATTACCGTGGAAATCGCGGTGGCGATGGCGCCTACATACAGTGAAACCCTTCCACCTTCGCTTACACGGTAAAACATGTTGCGTCCGAACCGGTCGGTGCCGAAAAGGAAATGGTCGTCACGCCAGAAGAACAGTGAAGGACTCTCATAGCGTACCGTCAAATCGGTCGTGATGTCCGGAAGGAATGTCGGCAACAAACCGGAAAACAATAGAATGAACAAGAATATTGAAACACCGATGATGGTGATTTTTCGCGCTTTGAAGTTGTTCCAGACCATGCGGGCTGGGGAAATGACAACGTCCGCTCGCTCAAGACGCTCCAGTTCTTTTTCGCGAGCCTCATCCAATTTTTTCTGCTCTTCCGCGCTCAGTTCTTGTCCCTGAATGTCTTCGACTTTTTCTTCTGCGATATAGTCTTCTTGCTTTTTCTTTTTCTTATCTGCCATTTAGAGGGACCTCCTTAATTCAGTTTGACGCGTGGGTCGACAATGCCGTACCCAAGGTCCATGATAAGGTTTGATAGAAGAGCGAGGACTGCGTAGAACATGTTCATGGCCAACACGACCGAGAAGTCGCGGCGTTGCAAGGACTGGATGAGAATCCTTCCGATGCCTGGCCATTGGAAAATCTGTTCAATGATGACCGCGCCACTAAAGAGTGTGGGAATGGAGAACGCAAGGAGCGTAATGACGGGAATCATCGCGTTGCGGAACGCATGGACATAGATAACCACTTTCTCCGAAAGTCCTTTGGAGCGAGCGGTTCGAATATAGTCTTGCCGGATGACTTCAAGCATGGAACTGCGCACATAGCGCACGGTACCGGCAAGAGATGAAATAATCAGTACGATTGCAGGCAGAGCCATATGGCGCATCAAATCGACAAACGCCTCCCATGGGCCCATGTCGCCTAAGTAGTCGGAGGTCATGCCGCTAAGCGGCGTCCACCCCAATCGCATAGAGAATAGGTACAGCAAAATGATACCGAAAAAGAAGTTCGGCATGGAAATACCGAGCAGGGAAAACACCTGCCAGAAATTATCGAACAGGGAGTACTGCCTCACCGCCGATATGATGCCGACTGGTACGGCAAGCAAAAAGGATATTACTATGACAACGACATTTAGGTAAAGCGAGTTCATGATATAATAGCCAATCAAAGAACTAACAGGCTGGTTGTAGTGCTCGGAATCACCTAAATCTCCTTGTAACAAGTTGCCAAACCAGAAAAGATATTGTACCGGAAGTGGTTCGTCGAGTCGATAACGATCCCGAAACGCCTGACGCTCGCGATCACAACGCTCAGGGTTCATCTCCGGTGGGCACTGAACCATGAAACGTTCGGGAGAGACCGGCATGGCTCGTAGCATGCCGAAAATAACCATAGAGATGATGATGACAACGGGGATGAGATGAATCAGTCTCTTGATTGTGTACTTTAGCATAGACTTCTCCTTTCAATAAGATGAGAGAGAGTAGTTATGAATAACTACCCTCTCCATCATTCATGACTTTTTGGTGCGAATAATCAAATGTATTTTACAGCAGTTATTCAACGAAACGCAAATCAACGATGTTGTCTTGCCAATCCCAGAAGCCTGTAATGTGGAACCCTTCAAGCTTGGTGCTGGCAAATTGATAGAACTGGTTGGAGTAAAGAGGCAATACGGGTAGGAAACGGTTCATCCGAAGCATGAGCGCATCCCAATACTCAACGAACTGCTCACTTTCCGACGCTGGCAGTCTACGCATGGCCTCAGTCAATTCGTCAACCGTCATGCCTTCATCAACAGTAGGATTCCATGAGAATCCTTGTCCAACTTGCTCACTGAAGTCCGCCATCGGATTGGCAACGCTGTCTTCAAACTGGTGAACATTACCAGTAGTTTTAAGCCAGTCAGAGTGGTAGAAATAATACGGGTCGTAAAGGGCGGTGTAGCCGGTCGCAAGGTTGAACATATGGTAATTGCGGTCTTCTTCGTCCTTTTCGAATCCGAAGAAATAATTGTCAAGAAGAACGTCGAAGCCTGCTTGACGGGCGTGGAAATCAACACCGGCGGCTTCCATCGGGCCACTTAGGTAAACCGAAAGAATATCGGAGAAATCGGATTCCGTACCCATCCAGCCAAGGTAGAGTCTTTCGCCCTCAGCGTTGTAGCGATAGCCTGAAGTAGGTTCGTCTACCCAGTTGTTGCCGTCTTCGTCTTTGTCCCATCCGGCTGCATCAAGCAATTCGTTAACTTTCGTCATGTCGGGGTAATAGCTGATGAGTTCGTCGGGGACACGGGTAGATTCTTGATACATCCATTGTCCAATACCAAGGGGTGCGTTGATCAAAGTTCCATAGCCTTCCATAAAGACTTCGACAAATTGTTCACGGTCGACCATGTAGGCAATGGCTTGACGTACACGGTAATCAAGCATCGGACCAAAGTCGGTGTGGAAGAAGAGTCCGCCGAAGCCGATTCGGTCGAAGTAAATTCCTTGAATGTTGTCGGCCGCAAGTCCACGGTTGATTTTGTCGCCTTCAACAACACCGGTGAGAATGTGGATTTCACCATTCAAGAGATGCTCAATGTCTGTCGCGCTTGGTACAACACGTATGACGACAGTCTCGATGGCGGCTTTATGTCCGCGGTAGTCGCCGTTGTAGTTCGGGTTCAACTTCATGCGGACAAACTGGTCGCGACGGTAGTAGTCGAATACATAAGGTCCGCTCGATACCGGTGGTTTGCTGATGAACTGTGAAATCCATTCGCCGATATGCATATCGTCGCCAAGAGCTTCGTGTTCTGCTTGAGTCAAGAAATCAAATTCGCCGTTGTTGGTGTAGATGTGTTTCGGTTGTGGTCCGGCGGAAACCATTGCAAGTTCGTAGAAGTAAGGAAGGTTCGCACCATCGATGGTGATTTCGAAAGTGTGATCGTCAATAACTTTCAAGCCTTTGAAGTCAAGTGGTTCGGCGTCGTAGTCGTGGTCGTCGTCGCATACCCATGCGCCGTTGACTCGCTCGCCGTAGCAACCGTTACGCCAAGCGTCATAACCGAGTAGGTCAACACCTGCGTTCGGGTTGGCATGGCCTGCTTGCGATACGGAGTACGCAGATTGCATCTTGATGACGAAAACGTAGTCGTGGGCAGTGATGGGTTCTCCATCAGACCACAACATGTCGTCACGAATTTCCCAAGTATACGTCTTGTTTTCGCCTTCGGGGACCTCCAAGGCCATTGTGTCCTCAACGTCGGAGACATTGACAACAACATTCTCGTTGATGATGAATTCACCTTCGTCTGTGACTGCAACTACGCCTTGTCCTTGAACCAAGTCACGGATGGCGATGTCGTAAGAAGATGAAGTTCCCCAGTTGATGAATTCTCCGCTGAATTCAGGCGTCCCAATGTATAGGGGGCCCTTTTGACTGACCGGATCTGGGTCTGGATCTGGGTCCGGGTCTGGATCTGGGTCCGGGTCTGGGTCGTCATCCCGACGACATGCAGCTAGTCCCAATACTAAGGAAAGGGACAGAAGCAAAACCAAAAATTTCTTCATATGATCCTCCTCTTTTTTTACCAATCGAAATTGGTTTGTGTTTATTTTACTCCAAACAAACTCCATAAGTCAACACCAAATCCGACGTTGGAGAGGTTGCAGCACCTCTTCACTGCAAAAAAAAGAATTACCTTTCATATATATATGAAAAATCAAACATCCCTAACTTGGCTCAATAAGCCTCTTTTTACTGCTTGATCCAGCTGTGGTTCAGCTTTTTGACGCTTGCTTGCGGAATGCAATTTGAAATTCTTCCGCATAGCGCTTTACATGGTCCTTTTCGACATGTTGCGAGAATAAAAGAGTGAAGTGCAAAACGACAGGGGGTGACGTGCAAACGTTTCGAGGGCAAACAAAAAGCGCTCCGGTCGAAACCGGAGCGCTTAATTACATCGAATGTGGTGTGGATTAGTCGGTAAACTCAAGGTCAACGATGTTTTGTTGCCAATCCCAGAAGCCTGTGATTTCAAAGCCTTCTAGGTCCGTATGCGCGAAGTGATAATATTGGTTGGAGTAAAGCGGCAATACGGGCAACAGACGGTTCATACGCAGCATCAGAGCTTCCCAGTACTCAAGGAACTGATCGGTATCTGTCGCTGGTAGACGACGCATCGTTTCAAGAAGCTCGTCTACGGTCATGCCTTCATCTTCCGTGGGATCCCAAGAGAAGTCGTGTCCGACTTGTTCAGAGAAGTCTGCTTGAGGGTTCGCAGGAGAGTCTTCAAACTGGTGGACGTTGAACGAAGTCTCAAGGAAATCGGAGTGATAGCTGTAGTATGGGTCATAGAGCGGAGTGTACGAAGTCGCGAGGTTGAACATGTGGAAATCGCGCTCGTCGTCTTCCATCTCGAATCCGAAGTAGTAATTGTCAAGCAACACGTCGAACCCGGCTTGCGTCGCGTAGAAGTCGACACCGGCTTCATCCATGGCGCCTGTCAAGTATACGGCGAGGATGTCGGAGAAGTCGGATTCCGTACCCATCCAACCGAGATAGAGCACTTCGNCGTCATCGTTATGGCGATAGTTGTCTTCCCAGTAGTCGAATTCGCCTTCGCGGGAGTCTCCGTCATCGTCATAGTACCAACCGGCTTCGTCAAGAAGCTCGTTCGCTTTGTCCATGTCTGGATAATAGCCGGTCAGTTCGTCGGGAATCTTGTCCGACTCTTGGACCATCCACTGGCCGATGCCTAGCGGTGCGTCGATGAGTGTGCCGTAACCTTCTAAGAAGACTTCGACAAACTCTTCACGGTTGACCATGTAAGCGATGGCTTGGCGCACTAGGTGATCTTCAGTCGGACCAAAGTCAGTGTGCATATAGAGTCCGCCAAAACCGATGCGGTCGTAATAGATGCTTTGAATGTGGTCGGCGTCAAGGGCGCGGTCAATCTTATCGCCTTCAACAACGCCTGAGAGAATGTGAATTTCTTCATTCAAGAGATGTTCAATGTCAGTGGCGCTTGGTACAACGCGTACGACTACGTTTTCAATGGTCGGAGTGTGTCCGCGGAAGTCGCCCGCAAAGTTTTCGTTGAGCGAGAGACGGACAAACTGGTCGGCACGGTATTCTTCTAAAACGTAAGGTCCACTGGATACGGGTACCGTGCTGATGTATTGCGCGATGTGTTCACCGATGTGCGTATCGTCGTCGCCAAGTTCTTCATGTTCTTCGGCCGTCAAGAAGTCGTATTCGCCGTCATCGGTGTAAAGATGCTTCGGTTGCGGAGATGCCGAGACCATGGCCAGTTCGTAGAAGTAAGGCAGGTTTTCACCATCGATAGTAAGTTCAATGGTATAGTCGTCAACGACGTTGATGCCTTCAAACTCGGTGGTTTCGCCTTCACGGAACGCTTCGTAACCTACGAGGTCATCGCCACCGGTTGGAGAAGCGTGTCCAGCTTGAGCGATAGAGTATGCGGCTTGCATCTTGATGCCAAACGCATAGTCGTGGGCAGTGATTGGTTCGCCGTCTGAGAACTCAAGATCGTCACGGATTTCAAAAGTGTACGTCTTGTCTTCGCCTTCGTCAACGAGTTCTTCCATGGTTTCTTCAACTTCGTCAACGTTTTCCACGATGTTTTCATTCACGAGGAATGCGCCTTCTTTGTCCGTGGCAATCAAGCCAGAACCAAGGGTAAGTTCGCGGATGGCAACGTCATAAGCAGATGAAGTTCCCCAGTTGATAAATTCACCGCTAAACTCAGGCGTCCCAATGAACAGCGTGTCGGGATCGTCTGGGTCAATACCCGGATCCGGATCCGGATCTGGATCGTCTGGGTCGGGTTCTTCGGTTCTGCAGGCGGCAAGGCCGACTACAAGTGTTAATGAGAGTAATAGTGCTAAGATTTTCTTCATAAAGATAGATTCCTCCTCTTTTTTTATACTCCCTATACGGGCATTGTAAAACATTTTGTTTTTGAAAGTCAATACCGCGAAGTCTATGTGTTCTTATGTCACAAACGGCGAAAATCAGCCATTTTTTTAGAATTATCCAAAAATTTTTGATGGCGTTCTTCCCGTCGGCAAGGTTTTGTGCCTTTTTTGTATTTTTTCTATTGTGCACACATGAAAATACTTTCATGCGTTCGTTCGTTATTTCTGAATTACACATATCACTCGGTGAAATGCATGACCCGAAGTGTAACTGGCAGTGCGTGTTTGCATTTGACCAAAGTAAAAGCGCTCCATGTTGGGAACGCTTTTACGAAATTTTTAGTGTTTTTTTAGAATTCTTTACCAAGCGTGTATTCCACTGAGTCAAGGCCGTTGTCGAAATCGTTTTCTGGCAAATCGTTGTCTTCGGGGTCCACCGGGTCACATGCGGCAAGGCCAATCACCAATGAAAGTCCAAGTAAAAGCGCCAAGAACTTTTTCATGTGGAAACGCCTCCTTTTGGTTTGTCATTGGTTCAATTTCATTTGTATTCTAAACATATTTCTTTTTGCGTGTCAATAGTTTGCGAAGTTATTTTGCCGTTGTTCGTGAAGGGCGTACTTACTGAAAATACCGGCTATTGTTCAATGCAACTCTTGAGCGAAAAAAAGCGTTCCGCGAGGGAACGCTTGACGTTTACTTCAAGTTGTACAATACATCTTTGCCTAAGTAGCGAGCGGCGTTGCCAAGTTCGTCTTCGATGCGGAGAAGTTGGTTGTACTTGGCGGTGCGGTCGGTTCTCGAAAGCGAGCCCGTTTTGATTTGGCCGGCGTTGGTGGCGACGGCGATGTCGGCGATGGTCGAATCTTCGGTTTCGCCGCTTCTATGGGAGATGACGGCGGTATAGCCGGCCTTCTTCGCCATTTCCACCGCTTCGAAGGTTTCGGTCAACGTGCCGATTTGGTTGACTTTGACAAGGATGCTGTTGGCGATGTTCGAATCGATCGCTTTTTGCAGCTTTTCGGTGTTCGTCACCAGCAAGTCGTCGCCGACGAGCTGGATTTTGCCGCCGAGTTTTTCGGTCAGCACTTTCCAACCTTCCCAGTCGTTTTCATCCAGGCCGTCTTCGATGGAAACGATCGGATACTTTTCGACGAGTTCGGCGTAGAAATCGCTCAGTTCGGAGGCGCTTAATTCTTTATTGCCTTCGCCTTCGAGGACGTAGACGCCTTTTTCCTTGTTGTAGAATTCGCTGGAGGCGACGTCCATGGAAAGGACGATGTCTTCACCAGGGGTGTAACCGGCTTTCTTGATGGATTCCATGATGACTTCAAGCGCTTCTTCGTTAGACTTCAAGCTTGGCGCAAAACCGCCTTCGTCGCCGACGGAGGTGTTGTAGCCTTTGCCTTTCAACACCGCTTTGAGGGCGTGGAAGACTTCGGCGCCCATGCGGAGCGCTTCTTTGAAAGAATCCGCTTTGACGGGCATGATCATGAACTCTTGGAAATCGACGTTGTTGTCGGCGTGCGAACCGCCGTTTAGGATGTTCATCATCGGGGTGGGCAAGTCTCTGGCCGCAAAACCGCCGAGATAGGCGTAAAGCGGGAGGCCCGTGAATTCGCTCGCCGCGCGGGCGGCGGCCATGCTGACGCCTAGGATGGCGTTGGCGCCCAGTTTTCCTTTGTTTTTGGTACCGTCAAGTTCAATCATGGTCCTATCGATGTAGAGCTGTTCGGTGACGTCAACGCCGATGAGTTCGGGGGCAATGACCTCGTTCACGTTTTGCACGGCTTTGAGGACGCCTTTGCCAAGATAACGGTCCTTGTCGCCGTCGCGCAGTTCGACGGCTTCGTGTTCTCCCGTCGAGGCTCCGCTTGGAACCAAGGCGCGTCCGAAAGCGCCCGATTCGGTGTAGACTTCGACTTCAATGGTCGGGTTTCCGCGTGAATCCATGACTTCTCTTGCGTATACGTCGCTAATGTAAGGCATGTTCATCTCTCCTTTGTTTTCCTTATATTATTGGTGTTTCTTAATGATCAGGCTTTTTCCGGTCATGGCCTCGGGCTTTTTCACGCCNAGGTATTCCAGCATGGTCGGGGCGATGTCGCCCAAAATGCCGCCGTCGCGAATGGTGATGTCGGAATCGGTGATGATGATCGGCACGGGGCTGCTTGTATGCGCGGTGTGGATGCCGCCTTCTTGGTCGATCATCTTTTCGGCGTTCCCGTGGTCGGCGGTCACGATGGCGACACCGTTTTTCGCGAGCACTTTCTCCACTACTTCGCCCATGCACCGATCCACCGTCTCGACGGCTTTGATCGTTGCGGGAATGTCGCCGGTGTGGCCGACCATGTCGCAGTTGGCGAAGTTCAATATGATGGTGTCGTGGTCGCCACTTTCGAGTTCTTCAAGCACTTTGTCCTTGACTTCGAAGGCGCTCATTTCCGGTTTCATATCGTAGGTGGCGACCTTCGGGGAATCGACGAGCACGCGTTTCGAATTCTTGATTTCTCGGTCGCTGCCGCCGTCGAAGAAAAAGGTGACGTGGGCGTATTTTTCGGTTTCGGCGATGCGGAGTTGCTTGAGACCCGCTTCGCTGATGACATCGCCGTAGAGGTCTTGCAACTCCTGCAGCCCGAAGGCGATGGACCCTTGGACGTCTTCGGAATAATGCATGGTCGAGACAAAATGCAGTTTGTCCAAGTTTTCATACCGTTTCAGTTTGGTTTTCTCGGGGTTCGTGAGCGCAGTGGAAAGTTGAATCGCGCGGTCGGGGCGGAAATTCATGAACACGACGGCGTCTTCGCCGCCGATGGTGCCGTCGGGGTCGACGTTGAAGGGTATGACGAACTCGTCGGTCGCGTCCTCTTCGTATGAGGCTTCAACGCCTTTTACGGCACTCTCGGCCTGTTTTCCCTCGGCGTAGACCAAAACGTCGTAGGCCTTTTGGATGCGTTCCCAGTTTTTGTCGCGGTCCATGGCGTAGTAGCGTCCGTGCACGCTCGCAAGGCTTCCACTTTCCGTTTTTTTCATGTAGGCTTCGAGTTCTTCAATGTAGGTTATCGCGGATTTCGGCGGCACGTCGCGTCCGTCCAAAAAGGCGTGCACGTAGACGTCCTTGACGTTTTCGCGTTTGGCGAAATCGAGCATCGCCTTGAAATGGTCGATGTGCGAATGTACGCCGCCGTCGCTCAACAGCCCCATGATATGAAGTTTCGACCGGTGGGTGTTGGCGTGGTCGATGGCGGCTTTATACGCTTCGTTTTCGAAAAACGTTCCGTCTTCAATGGATTGGTGGATGCGGGTCAGCGATTGGTACACAATGCGGCCGGCGCCCAGGTTCAAATGGCCGACTTCCGAATTCCCCATCTGCCCTTCGGGCAGACCGACGCCCATCCCGGACGCTTTCAATGTATTATAAGGATAGGTCTCCTTTAAACGTTCGTAGTTCGGGGTGTCGGCCAACGAAACCGCGTTTCGCTCGCCTTCTTCTTCTAAGCCCCATCCGTCCATGACGATGAGTACAACAGGTTTTTTCATCACAATCACTCCTCAACGAAATTATAACAATTTCCCGGCCCTTTTTACAGTGAAATCGCTCGGTCGTAAGCGTTTACTTGTGAGAATATCGGTTTCCAAAACCTGCGTGCTTATGTATAATGTAGATAATGAAAGGATGAGTGCGATGAATGAATCTCCTTTGATTTCCATGCGGAACTATTTCGCCCGCAGAAAACACAAAAAAATGCACAATTACGCCTTGCCGGATTTGTTCGGGTTGTTTGACCACAACGAACAAGCGACCCTCGACGGCCAGCTTTTGACGCAGCCGTATCGTTTTTTCGCCGATTTGATCGACCATATCCTGCAAACGGGGAAAGAGGTCCCTTCCGGCAAGCCCCTTTCATATAAATCGAACGGCAGTCGCGGCGATTGGCTGAAAACAAGCGTGCTCTATTCGGCTTTTGTCCGCACATCGGCCGCTTGGGACAGCGACCGCAGCGGCTTTTTGGAAGATAAAAACCTCGAGGGGCAAAAGGAGACGGGGACGTTTGTCAAAACGCTCGCGTTGTTGCCGCTTCTTAAGAAGATGGGCGTCGACGCGCTTTATTTGCTTCCCGTCATGAAGCACGGAAGACGAGGCTCGAAAGGCGACATGGGCAGTCCTTACAGCGTCGTCGACTTTTTCAGCCTCGATGAAACCCTCAAAGAAACGCTCACCGAAGACGCCTTCACCTTAGAAGAAGAGTTCACGGCGCTCGTCGATGCCGCGCATCGGCTCGGCATCCGTGTTTTGATCGATTTCATCCCGCGCACCAACGGTTTAGAGAGCGTCTACATCAAAGACCACCCCGAATGGTTCTACTGGGTGAAAACTGAAGAATTGAACCAGTACGGCCCGCCTAAAGTCGAGGGAATCCCCCAAACCACACCCCCCGAGAAACACTTGCTTGAAAAGGTGTATGCAAGTCCGGACGTCCAAAACCACATACAACGTTTCGAGAAAAACCCCAAACGCCAAAACCCCGAGCTCTTCGATAGAATCAAGCACGAAGAAAACTTGCTCGACGCCATCGAAGAACATTTCGGCCTATCCGTCGCCCCGGCGTTCAGCGATCCGATCAACGACCCGCAACCGCCGTGGACGGACGTAACATTCCTTAGGCTCTACAAAGACCATCCCGAAAACGCCAAGCCTCATTTGCCCGATTCGAATCTTCCGCCGTATATATTGTTCGACACCATCAAAAGCAACATGCACCCGGGCACAAAGCCGAACACTTCGCTATGGGAGACCTTGACAAGCGTGCTGCCCCATTATCAAAACACTTTCGGCATCGACGGCGCGCGCATCGACATGGCGCACGCCCTCCCCGAAGAGCTTTTGCAATCGATCATACAAAACGCGAAAGCCGTCGATCCGGACTTTGGATTGATCGCCGAGGAACTCGACCCGAACAATGCCGAAATCACGCGCAATAAAGGCTACAACATCATGGTCGGAAACAGTTTCTACACAGAGCCGCGCATCCATGAAGGGCAAGCGCAAGCGTTTTTCCACGGCGGAAAAGAAAGAAAACTCCCGGTGTTTGCGGCGGCCGAAACCCACGACACGCCCCGCATCGCCGCAAGAGAAGGGAAAGAAACCCTGTCGCTGGCCTTAAGCGCGCTCAATTTCTTCACACCGTTTGCCGTTCCCTTTATCAACTGCGGACAGGAGGTCTTCGAACCGCAAGCGATGAACCTCGGCCTTGACGCCACCGAAGCCGAGCGCTTCCGAAGAGCCCCGAACGATCCAATGTATGGCAAACTTGCGCTCTTCGACCGTTTCCAGCTCGATTACACCCACGCAAAAAGGCACCTTTTGCCGAATATCTTCTCGACGCTTTCTGCGATTC
>SL_5KL_010_SEDDRAFT_10001100_pt1 | contig 16597 bp, 20 predicted proteins | sample SodLakKL_010_SED_FD_9118 | JGI IMG/M metagenome (IMG submission 9118)
TCCAAGCCCTTCGTGGCGCCCGCGACCGATGCCGCGGTCTCGGCCGAGACGATTGCGGGCCTGGGTTTCGAAGGCCTCGATGCCCATCGCATGGTCTTTGTCGATGGGCGGTTCCGCCCGGAGCTTTCCGATCTCGAGGGCTTGCCCGACGGCGTGATCGTGCGCAGCCTCTCCGAGATGCTTGCCGGCGAGTCGGGCCGTCTCGAGCCGCTGCTGGGGACGCTTGCCCATGACCGTTTCTCCAGCTTCGCGGCGGCGAACATGGCTTTCATGAGCGACGGTGCCGTGATCATGCTGAGCCGGGGCGTGCGTGTGGAGCGACCGCTGCACCTGCTGCTCGTGGGGTCGGCGGGGAGCCCGGCGACGTGGCATCACCCGCGTGTACTGGTTCAGGCTGCGGAGGAATCCGAAGTGACCATCGTGGAGCACTACGCGGATCTCGACGGCGCCAGCGGGTTTACGAACACGGTGACCGAACTGCGCGCCGAGGCCGGCGCACAAGTGCGTCACTACCTGGTCCAGGACCATGCCGACACGGCATACCACATTGGCAGTGTTTTCGTGCAGCAGCGCCGCGACAGCCGGGTGACCTCGCACAATGTCAATCTCGGCGGCCGCCTGGTTCGGCACGACCTGAACATCGACCTCACCGAGCCGGGCGCGGAGATCGAATTGAACGGCCTCTTCCTCGTGGGCGGACGCCAGCACGTGGATACCCATACCCGCGTGCACCACTCTTCGCCGCACACGACGAGCCGGGAGCAGTATCGTGGCATCGGACAGGGGCACGGCCAGGGGCGTGTTCAAGGGCCGGGTGCTGGTGGAACGCGGTGCGCAGAAGACGGACGCGCAACAGCACAGCGCCAACCTGCTCTTGTCGCCGAACGCCGAGATCGATACCAAGCCGGAGCTGGAGATCTACGCGGACGACGTGAAGTGTGCGCACGGGGCAACGGTCGGCCAGCTCGACGAAACCTCGTTGTACTATCTCCGGAGCCGCGGGATCGACACGGAGGCAGCGCGCGGAATGCTGGTCTTCGCCTTTGCCGACGAGGTGCTCGAGCGCATGGAGCTGACGCCGATTCGAACCAGTATCGAGCGGCGGCTCGCCGCACGTCTCCCCGAGGCGGGTGTGATGGAAGTCATCGCTTAACGTCGGTAACGGATCGCGTGGAACGCGAGGAGAAATCAGGCCATGCAGGTTCAGGAAATGATCACGCTTACTCGGGACTGCCCGGCAGTCGCGGTACCGGAAGGGCAGAAGGTGATGATGGGCGCGGGCGGCGAGGTCGGTCTCGTCCAGGCCCTCGGGGGCAGTTACACCGTGATGGCACAGGGGCGGCTGTTCCGGGTTGACGCCAAGGACGCCGACGCCCTCGGCAAGGAGCCCGCCCCGAGCCCGGAACTGCCCGAGGACGCCTCGGATGAAGACGTCGAGAAAATGGTCTGGGACCAGATGCGTGGCTGTTATGACCCCGAGATCCCGATCAATATCGTCGATCTTGGGCTGATCTACCGCTGCGAGATCGAGCCGAACCCCGAGGGCGGTCGCCGGGTCTCGATCGACATGACGCTGACCGCCCCGGGATGCGGGATGGGCAACGTGATTGCGAGCGACGTCTGGCAGCGCGTGATGGAGGTTCCGACCATCGAGGACGCGCACGTGGAAGTCGTTTTCGATCCGCCCTGGGACGCCTCGCGAATGACGGAGGCGGCGCGTTTGCAGACGGGCATGTTCTGATGAGTGATTGGGTGGATGTCGCCCGGGAAGGAGAGATCGAGCCCGGTGCCTACCGACAGGTGGAAGTCGATGATGTTCCGATCCTGGTGTTCAATGTGGAGGGTGGCTTCTACGCGATCGAGGACATGTGCTCGCACGAGGAGTATCCGATGGCGGGTGGCGAGGTGAAGGGCGACCGCATCACCTGCCCGCAGCACGGGGCGGAGTTCTGCCTGCGGACCGGTGCGGCGCTGAGCGCGCCTGCCTACGAACCCATCACGACCTTCCCGGTTCGGGTCGAGGGCGGCGTGGTGCAGGTCCGGGATGATCGCTGGGATTGAGGGTCGCGGTCGCGCCACGCAACAAGTCAATGAGGAGAGTCAGCAAGATGAGCACGATGGCCGTTGAAAGCAGTACCGCCGCAGCCGAGGTTCCGGAGGCGGATCGCGTCCGGGCGACCGAGAAGGCCACGCGGCACATCCTGAAACAGATGGAGTCGGACCCGGCCGCCATTGGCTTTCGTCTGGAGGTCAAGCGCACGGGCTGCTCCGGGTGGATGTATGTGGTTGACCTCGTGCGCGAGGCGCGCGCGGACGACCTGATCTTTCGCTCGGGCGATGATCTCGATATCTACGTCGACGAAAAGAGTTTCGGTTTCGTGCGCGGCATGGAGATCGATTTCGTATCCGAAGGGCTCACCCGGCAGCTGGTCTTCAACAACCCCAATGTGACCGCCGAATGCGGGTGCGGGGAGAGCTTCTCGATCGACTGAGCCCGTCTGTGCTGCGCCGCTACTGATGCGGGCGCAGCGGGAACTCGATGCGAGCATCCGCGCGCAGCTCCTCGATGTAGTCACGCAGCCTTTGGGTCTGGAGGATTTCCTCGATCACCGGCCGGACCTCGTCCAGTGACGGCGGCTCGAGCGGTCGCGTGTCCTCGAGCCGGATCACGTGCCAGCCGAACTGGGTTGCGACCGGTTCGCGCGTGTACTCGCCGGGTTCCAGCGCCGCGACGGCCTCTGCGAATGGCGGGACCATCTGCTGCGGTGCAAACCAGCCGAGGTCGCCACCTTCAGCGGCGGAACCGTCAATGGAATGTGTCTCGGCCAGTGCGGCAAAATCGGCGCCGGCATCCAGCTCCTCAATGAGCTCCTGTGCGAGCTCCGCCGTCGGTACGAGGATATGACGGGCCCGATATTCCTCCGACGGGAGGGCCGCGACCTGTTCTTCGTACTCGGCCTGGATCTCGGCCTCGGAGAATTGCATGGCTGCGGTCCTGCGCTCGATCATCTCCGACGCCAGCAGATTGGTCTCGATGTTGCGAAGAAGGATCCGGATCTCCTCCTCGTCGTGGATGCCCTCGGCGACGGCCTGCTGGCGCAGGAGTTCGAGGTTGACGAGCTCTTCGAGGACATCCTCGGTGGCCGCGGTCTCCGGCGTTTCGCCGAGACCGACATAGGTGAAGAGATCGGTGCGCGTGATCGGCACCCCGTTCACCAGCGCCAGGGTCTCCGGATCCGCGACCGGCGGTTCGGGCTCGGGCTCGGGCTCGATGCGGTCGCAAGCGGTCAGGATCAGCAGCAGTGAGGCGAGCAGGATCAGCGGGATGCGGTTCTTCATGGCGTTCTCCGGGGCGGATTCGGTCGGCGGACGCCGCAGCGGCCGGAATGATTCTGGAGCCTTGTCAGGGCAGCACGCGCTTGAACGGGTACACCTGCACCGAGCGGAAGACACCCCGGGTAACGTAGGGGTCGGCATTGGCCCACGCCTCCGCTTCCGCGAGCGACGGAAACTCGGCGACGATCACGCTGCCGGTGAAGCCTGCCGGACCGGGATCGGGGCTGTCCACGGCGGGAAGCGGTCCGGCGATGATCAGCCGGCCCGCATCGCGGAGTGATTCGAGCCGGGAGAGGTGCTCGGGGCGCGCTGCCATCCTCTGCTCGAGGCTTTCGGGCTGGTCCTGTCCAAGGATCACGTAGAGCATGCCGGGTTCCCCCGCGGGCAGTCGTCTTCAGGGACGTTTCGTCGGACAGTATACAGGCTCCGCAGCCGGCCGCGGCGGGCGCACAACTGCTATCATGAGCGGTTACGAATGCAACGGTGCCGTGATGAGCGTCCTCTCCATCCATCCCGAAAACCCGCAACCCCGGCTCCTTCGGCAGGCGGTCGAGCGGCTGCAGCAGGGCGCGGTGATCGTACTCCCGACCGATGCCTGCTACGCGCTCGCTTGCCGGATCGGGGACAAGACCGGTGTCGAGCGGATCCGGCGGCTGAGGGAGGTGGGCGAGGATCACCACCTGACGCTGCTGTGCCGGGACCTCTCCGAACTCGGCGTATACGCAAAAGTGAACAACACCGCCTTTCGAATGATGAAGGCGCTGACACCGGGCCCGTATACCTTCATCCTCCCGGCAACGCGCGAAGTGCCACGACGAATGCAGCACCCGAAACGGCGGACAGTCGGCATGCGGGTGCCGGAATCGAGAGTGGTCCAGGAGTTGCTGCAGGAACATGGCACGCCCCTGATGTCGGCAACGCTGCACCTCCCCGGGGACGAGTATCCACTGAGCGAGCCGTGGGAGATCGAGGAGCGGATCGGACACCTCGTCGACACCATCATCGACAGCGGCGCCGGGACCCTCGAGGCAACCACGGTGATCGACCTGACCGGCCCGGTCCCGGAAGTGGCGCGGCACGGGCTGGGTCGCGTCGATTTCCTTGCTTGACGCGTTTGCGCCTGAGCGATCGCCGCGCGCGGGGAATGCGGCTGATCGGGCGGTCTTGGTTATACTGCGACGATGCCATCACCGAAGCCAATGATCGCGGATGACGGCGGGCACGCACCTGCAGGGCGCCGCCTGAACGCGGTCCCCCTGAAACACACGATGCAGTCGTCGCCGAGGCCCGGATCATCCGGGAAGGCCCCTTGCGCAAGATACTGATTGCCCTGCTGCTGGTCGTCGTCGCGGCCGCCGCATGGCCGGTGTACGTGGGTGTGCAGATCGAGAACGCGCTCGAAGAGCCGTTCACCCTTCACGTGGGTGAACTGCATATCCATCACGTGGTTGACCGGTACGAACGGGAACGGTATCGGGCTCGAGCCACGAGCGTGCTGCACGTGGTCGGGGAGGGGCTCGATTTCGAACTGGAACTGGAGCACCGGATCGATCATCGGCTGCTGGGTGCCGCGGTTCAGACCCGCACGGCGCCCGGGCTGGCGGATGGTGGGAGGATGCCTGCACTCTGGGCCGCGGCGCTGGCCCAGGCGCGCCCCCGCGCGGACAGCTGGCTGGGTCTGGGCGGCGGTGTCAGCTCGCGGCTTTCGAGCCGACCGGTGCTGATCGCCCGCGATGCCGACCCCGACGAAGAACCGGTTCCGTTTCGTCTGCACCTCGGAGCCGGCCAGGGCGGCATCGCCTATTCGCCGGAACGGATGGTTCTGAGCTTCGATACCGATCGGCTGGACTTCACCGAAGGAGAACGGCGGCTGCTTCTGGAACAACTCTACTTCGGGCTGGTAGTGCACCCGGATCCGGACGGCCGCTACGGGCCCCTGCCGGACTATGACATCGGCCTCGGATCCGGGCTGGTTTCGTTCACGCGCGGGGACCGCGAGATTCTGGCGCTGGAGGGGCTGCAGATGAGTTCCAACCAGAATTCGGCTGCGAACCGCCTGGATAGCCTGTGGCGCGTGCGCGCGGAGGAGCTGCGCTCGGTCGGGCTCGGGCTCGAAACGCTGGATCTGCAACTGACGGCGCTTCGCTGGCACCGGCCGACGTTGCTGCAATTCATGGAGGACCTGGAGGGCGTGCGGGCAATGGCGCTGGCCACCGACCTGCGCACCGGATTGCTGCTGGGTATGGTGCTGGAGGGTCTGCAGCGCATGATCGAACACGACCCCTCGCTCAAGGGTCATCTTCGCCTGAACAGCCAACCGGGGAAGCATGTCCGCCTGGCCGTGGATCTGGGTTTGAGCGGCGAGCCGGAGACCTTCGCCAGCCGGCCGCTGGAGTCGATTGCGCTGAATCTTGACTTCGAGGCCGGTGTCGCGCTGCTCGAGGAAGTGGCAGCGCTCCTGGAGGCCGAGGCCGGTCTGGATCCCAACGCGGGCATGGACCTGCAGACCTGGCTGGAACTGGCCGTCGACGAGGAGTGGGCGCATGTGGAAAATGGCGTCCTGAGCAGCCGATTGCGCATGGAGGACGGGCGGCTGCTGATCAACGGACGGGATCAGACCGTGCTTTTGCTGGCGCTGGTGTTCGGTATCGCCCGCGGCATGTTTTAATGCGCGCGATAACGATCACGGCGCTGGTGTCGCAAAGACGTGAATTGAGGCCGCAACCCTCAACAGCGTGGCCAGCATCGGCGCCGCTCGCGACGACGGGCGGCGCCGGCACTCCTCGCACGGCAGAGCGTCGGCAACGATCAGGTCACTGTCTGTGAACTCAGGAGAAAGTCTTTCGTGAGCAACCAGGGGACGAACCGGCGTGTGCTCTCCGGCATGCGCCCGACCGGCCGGCTGCATCTGGGCCACTATCACGGTGTGCTGAAGAACTGGCTCGAACTCCAGCACAGCTATGAGTGCTTCTTCTTCGTCGCCGACTGGCATGCGCTCACCACGCACTACGAAGCCCCCGGAGATATGGGTCAGCATGTATACGACATGGTGATCGACTGGCTTTCGGCGGGTGTAAGCCCGAGTGCGGCGACGATCTTCGTGCAGTCCCGCGTGCCGGAGCACGCGGAACTTCACCTGCTGCTGTCCATGTTCACGCCGCTGGGATGGCTCGAGCGGGTGCCGAGCTACAAGGACCAGCAGGAGCAGCTGCGGGAACGGGACCTGGCCACTTATGGTTTTCTCGGCTATCCGGTGCTGCAGAGCGCGGACGTCCTCGCCTACCGTGCCGGTCTGGTCCCGGTTGGCGAGGACCAGGTTGCACACCTGGAGGTCACCCGCGAGATTGCGCGGCGCTTCAACCATCTGTATGGCCGCGAGCCGGGCTTTGCCGAAAAGGCGGAGGCTGCCGCAGACAAGATGGGCAAGAAGATGGCGCGGCGTTACCGGGATCTGCGCCGCCGTTTCCAGGAGCAGGGCGAGGAAGAGGCCGTCGAGATCGCTCGCGCGCTGCTCGAGGGCCAGCAGAACATCTCGCTTGCCGACCGCGAGCGCCTGTTCGGCTACCTGGAGGGCAGTGGCAAGATCATTCTGCCCGAACCGCAGGCGATGCTGACGCCGACCGCGAAGATGCCCGGGCTCGACGGACGCAAGATGTCCAAGAGCTACAACAACGCCATCAGCCTGCGCTCGGAGCCGGCCGAGGTGGAAGCGCAGATCCGTACGATGCCGACCGATCCGGCGCGCGTGCGGCGCACCGATCCGGGGGATCCCGACAAATGCCCGGTGTGGAGTCTGCACCAGGTCTACACGCCGGAGTCCACGCGCGAGGAACTGGCGACCGGGTGCCGGACCGCTGGCATTGGTTGCGTCGACTGCAAGCGCCCGCTGATCGAGGAAGTGCTCGCGGAATTGGCGCCGATTCAGGAACGGGCCCGGGAATACGCGTCCGATCCGGCGCTGGTCAGGAACATCGTCAACGAAGGCTCCGAGGCCGCCCGCGAGGAGGCCCGCGAGACGCTGGAAGAGGTGCGCCGGGCGATGGGCCTGGATTATCTCCGCTGATGCACTCCGCGCACCATCCGTTTGCCCCGGACCCGCTGATACCGTGCATGACATGCAGGATGGACGGGAGATGACGGAGACCGAAGTCGCCGAGGTCGAACCCGACACCGGGGAGGCCGCTGAGGCCGAGTGGTCCTGCCGCGTGCACGGCAGTCCGATGGAGGCGCTACCGGTCGATCTCTACATTCCGCCGGATGCCCTCGAGGTCTTTCTCGAATCCTTCGAGGGTCCGCTCGACCTGCTTCTCTATCTGATCCGTCGCCAGAATCTCGACATCCTTGCGATACCGATCGCCGAGATCACCCGCCAGTACATGGCCTACATCGAAGTGATGCGGGCCTTGCGCCTTGAACTGGCGGGGGAATACCTGGTGATGGCCGCGCTGCTTGCGGAGATCAAGTCCCGTGTGTTGCTGCCGCGCCCGCCCGCATCGACGGAAGAGGAAGAAGACCCGCGCCTTGCGCTGATCCGCCAGCTTCAGGAGTACGAGCGTTTCAAAACGGCGGCCGAGCGCCTGGATGCGATGCCCCGGCTCGAGCGCGATGTCTTCCATGCGCACGCGGCACGCGACGCCCTGCCGGGTCCGCCGGCGCCGGCCCCGGCGCTCGAGGACCTGATGGAGGCCCTGGTCGCGGTGCTGCGGCGTGCCGGCCTGCGCGCCCACCACCAGATCAGCGCCGAGGCCCTGTCGGTTCGCGAGCGCATGGCGAGGATATTGGAGACCCTGGAGGAACGCGATGGCTTCATGGATTTCGTCAATCTGCTGACGGTGGACGAGGGACGACCCGGGGTGGTGGTCGCGTTTCTCGCCGTGCTGGAACTCAGCAAGGCCGGGCTTTTGGAATGGGGCCAGGGCGAGCCCTTCGGCCCGATCCAGGTTCGGCGTCGCGCCGAGGCATCGGACCCGGAATGACGACCGCGGAGACGCCCCCTTCAGCCCCGGTTTCCTCCGGGACATTCGAGCCCCGGATCGATCTGGTGCTGGAGGCCGTGCTGTTCGCTGCAGCCGAGCCGGTACCCGTGAAGGATCTGGTGGCCGCCTGCGCCGTGTCGGACCACAGCACCGGGCGGGCTGAGGTCGAGGCCGCACTGGAACGCCTGTCGGACCATTACCTCGACCGCTCGATCGAACTGGTTCGGTCCGCGGGAGGGTATCGCTTCCGCGTGCGCCAGCACTTTTCCGCTCACGTGCAGGCGGCGCAGCCGGATCGACCCCAGCGCCTGTCGCGCGCGCTCCTCGAGACTCTTGCCATCATCGCCTACCGTCAGCCTGTGACGCGTGCGGAGATCGAGGAGATCCGGGGTGTGGCCGTAAGCACGCAGATCATGCGCACACTGGTCGAACGCGGCTGGGTCCACATGGTGGGCCACAAGGAGGTCCCGGGCCGGCCCGGCCTGTATGCGACCACGCGGGTCTTCCTGGACGATCTCGGTCTCGGGCGGCTGGATGAGTTGCCGCCGCTCGATGCGCTGCGCGAGCTGGTTGATCTGCCCGGCGCGGAGGGCGAGTCCGTGCCGGCGCCGGAGGCGGGGAGTGCCGACGGGAACGCTGGAGACGAACCGGAATCCGTTCGCTGAGGCCTTCCCGCGGCCGACGCCCCGGCTTGTTCCGCCGTCTGCGTCCTACAGAATTCACGCGCTTCGACTATATTCCCTCCGTGGACCCGAGCGGTGCCGGCGCGGTGGAGTCGCCCCCGGTTTCGCGCTACCGCGCGGGTTGTGACACCCATTGAGGCACACGTAGCAGGAGACGGGCCGGCCATGTCGGACAAAATTACTTCCTTGAGCAAGCTGGCCGGAATCAAGATGGCCGAGACCTTCCAGATGGGGCTGCTGTTCCTGGCCGGCTTCGGGGTCCTGTGGGCGACGATCATCGAAGTGGGCAGGGTGCTCGACAAGGGCGGCCCCGATCTCGGCGATGTGCTGATGCTGTTTCTTCTGATCGAGGTCGCCGCGATGGTGGCGATCTACTTCAAGACCAACCGGCTGTCGGTGCGCTTTCTGGTCTACATCGGGATTACCGCCTTGACGCGGGTGCTCGTGGTGGACGCCAAGTACATGGAGAACCCGCAGATCCTGACACTGGTCGGTGCGATCTTCGTGCTCACCCTCGGCGTCTTCATCCTGCGCATGTGCGAGGTCTGGTTTGGCGTGGACGACGAGGGGCGAGACTGACGGCGCGGGGCAGGGGCGCGGCCTGACCTCACTCCTGCAGCCGCGGCATCAACATGGTCAGGTTGCAGGGGTGGGTACCGGAGTCGAGCTGTTTCTCGATGATCCGTGTCCACGCGGTCCGGCAGGCGTTGCGCGAGCCGGGAAGCACGAAGACGAATGTCCGGTTCGCCACGCCCGACAGGGCGCGCGACTGAAGGCTGGAGGTGCCGATCTCTTCGTAGGAGAGATGGCGGAAGAGTTCGCCGAAACCCTCGATGANCTTGTCCAGCAGCGGGGCGACGGCCTCCGGAGTACCGTCGCGGCCGGTGATGCCGGTGCCACCGGTGGTCAGGATGCAGTCGATCCCGGGATCGGCGATCCAGCGCGAGACCTCGGCCCGGATCGCGTAAATGTCGTCTGCCACCAGCCGACGCTCGGCCAGGCGATGACCGGCACCCCCCAGGAGTTCGGCAAGTGCTGCACCCGAAGTGTCGTCNTCGAGACGGCGGCTGTCGGAGACGGTGAGTACGGCGATGTTCAGGGAGTGGCTGTTGCCGGTCATGGCGGGGCGTCCTTTTTCGTGTATCGTCGGGGGCCATCATAGTCAGCCCTTGCGAGCCTTCAAGATGGCGGAGCGTCTGCAGAAATATCTCGCGGCCCGAGGGTTCGGCTCCCGACGGCAGATCGAGGGCTGGATCGAACGCGGCGAGGTCCGGGTGAACGGCCGGGTTGCGAAGCTGGGCGAGCAGGTCGGTCCGGACGACACCATCCAGGTCCGTGGTCGTCCAGTCAGCACGAAGGTTGCCGCCCATCGCTGGCTGGCTTATCACAAACCGGAGGGGGAGATCTGCTCCCGATCGGATCCGGAGCGCCGCCGCAGTGTGTTTGCGGCGCTGCCGAGACTGCGCGGTCAGCGCTGGGTTTCCGTTGGCCGCCTGGACCTGAACACCTCGGGCCTGCTGTTGTTCACGACCGACGGGGCTCTCGCCCACGCACTGATGCACCCGTCGCACGCACTGGTGCGCGAATACGCGGTCCGCGTACTGGGCGAGGTGCCGGAGTCCATGCAGCAGTCGCTGCTGCAGGGCGTGGAGCTCGAGGACGGCCCGGCCCGGTTCGAGAGCGTCCTGGACGCGGGAGGCGAGGGCGCGAACCACTGGTTTCACGTGACCGTCAGCGAGGGGCGTAACCGACTGGTGCGCCGGCTCTGGGACGCGATGGGTGTGAACGTCAGCCGCCTGATCCGGATCCGCTACGGGCCGGTGGAGCTCGGTCGGGGTCTGAAGACCGGGCACTTCCGGGACCTTGAGGAGGCGGAGGTGCGTGCGCTTTACGATGCCGCCGGTCTGCGTTCACCGCGTCCACTGCGGCCGTCAGGCCGGCGTGCGGGCGCATACAAGCGTGGCCGACCATCGACCGCAAGTGTCCGAAAGCCGCGACGTGCGCGCTGATCGTTGAACACGGCAAGCGGCATCGCCAGCCCTGGCCGGTCTGCGCCGAGGGGGTATTCAGGGAGATCGGCGCCGTCGGCAGAGCACACGGCGGATGCCGCGCCTCGCGCGCCGGACCGCATCAACGGGCGGGGTCTGTACGCGATCGGGAGCCTCATGGATAAACTGGTGGGTCATGTCAGGCCTGAAGCACGATCGATAACAGGGGAGCAGAATGAATCTGGACAGGCTTAGTCGGCGGGCATTGCATGGAACCGAGGTCGCGGTGCTGGCAGTGATCGCGGTGGCGACCGTGATTGCCATCCTTCAGGAAATCGCGCTGATGGTGCAGAACCTGGAGGTCACGCTGGCAGATCTGCTGCTTCTGTTCATNTTTCTCGAAGTGCTGGCAATGGTTGGCATCTACTATAAATCCGGACGCCTGCCGGTCCGGATGCCGCTGTACATTGCGATCGTTGCGCTCGCGCGCTACGTGATCATCGAAATGAAGGAGATGGAGTTCTGGCAGCTGATGGGAGCGGCGCTCGCNATTCTGCTGATCACCGTTGCGGTCCTCGTGCTGCGCTTTGGCCACATCCGGTTCCCTTACACCGACGAGGGTGCCGAGGGGCCGCAACGGGTTGGCGCCGATTCGTCCGGCAGGTGACTGTGTCGATGGAGATTCTGGTGCCCGGACTCTGGCCGCGGCCGGGCGACGGGCCGGATGAGGCAACCCCCGCGCTGCTCGCGAAGATGCTGGGACGCGGCGCGGTGCTACCGAGTGCTGCAGTCGGCTGGGAGGACGTGGCCGCGGCTCGGATGGGCTTCAAGCCCTCGCCGTCGGGTCGACGGCGCTGGCTCGCGGTGCCCGTATCACTGACCGCCGGCATGACCGATGTCGTGGCGCAGGCGGTCGACGATCTTGGTCCGGAAGATACCGCGGCGCTGCGAGAGTCCATCGGTCCGGAGCTGGAGGCGGCGGGCGCCTCGCTCCGGGAGACGTCGCCCGGGTTGTTCGAGCTGGTGCTGGATGCCGACGGCGACTGGGGGATGCCACCGCCCTCCGCCGCACTGGGCCGGCCGCTCAGCTCGCCCCGCCTGGAGAGTCCGATCGCGCAACGCCTCCAGGTGCTTGGCAATGCGGTGCAGATGGCCTGGTTCAACCACCCGGTCAACGAGGAGCGCGCGGGGCGGGGCCGTGCCCCGGTGCAGGGGCTCTGGTTCTGGTCGCCGGGCATTCCCGATGGAACGCCGGAAGTGCGGCGCATCGCCGGGGGCGGGGCGACCGCGGCCTGGCTCGCGCAGGCCGCCGGCGTTGCCTGGTCGGCGGACCCGCTGGACCGCCAGGCAGAACTCGCGGTACTGGACGCGTTCCTGCGTGCGGAGGATCCCGGACGGCGCGACCAGTTGCTCACTTCGCTGTCCGGGGACCTGCTGGCTCCGTGCCTGGCGCGATTGCGTGAAGGCGGCACCGAAGAGTTGCGCGTGCACGATCCGGGAACCGCGTTGTTGCGACTGCGACGGAGTGACTGGAGCCGGTTCTGGCGCCGGCAGAAGACCCTGGCGGCCACCGCACCGGGACCCTGAAAGCAGTGGGCCGCGAGGGAGAATATCTTGGTATACTAGGGGGCTTTTCTGACCGGATATCTCGACCATGGAATTAAACGTGTACTACTCCAATATCGCTGACCTGCAAGGCCGTCTGGAAGGCCTTAGGGGGTATCTTTGACTTCGCCGAGCGGGAAGAGCGGCTCGAGGAGGTCCTGCGCGAACTGGAATCGCCGGACGTCTGGAACGATCCGGAACGGGCGCAGGCGCTCGGCCGCGAGCGTGCACAGCTGGAGGGGGTAGTCCTCAACATCCGGGAGATCGAGGGACAGCTCGAAGACAGCAAGGATCTCCTCGAACTCGCCGAGGCGGACGAGGATGCCGAGACCGTCTCGGCGATCGAGTCCGATCTCGCGAGGATCAACCGGCGGGTCGAGGACCTTGAATTCCGGCGCATGTTTTCCGGCGAGATGGATGCAGCGAACGCCTATCTCGACGTCCAGGCCGGATCCGGGGGTACCGAGGCGCAGGACTGGGCGAACATGCTGCTGCGCATGTATCTCCGCTGGGGCGAGCGTCGGGGGTTCAAGACCGAGATCATCGAGCTCTCCGACGGCGATGTCGCGGGCATCAAGAGCGCGACGGTCCGTTTCGAGGGCGAGTACGCCTTCGGCTGGCTGCGCACCGAAACCGGCGTGCACCGGCTGGTCAGGAAGTCTCCGTTCGACTCCGGGAACCGTCGCCACACCTCCTTCGCTGCCGTCTTCGCTTCGCCCGAGATCGACGACTCGTTCGAGATCGAGATCAACCCCGCTGACCTGCGTGTGGATACCTACCGAGCCAGCGGAGCCGGGGGGCAGCACGTGAACCGGACGGAGTCGGCGATCCGGATCACTCACAACCCTTCGGGGATCGTAGTGGCCTGCCAGAACGACCGTTCCCAGCACAAGAACCGGGACACCGCGATGAAGCAGCTGAAGGCCAAGCTTTACGAGATGGAGATGCAGAAGCGCAACGCCGAGAAGCAGGCGGAGGAGGACGCCAAGTCCGACATCGGCTGGGGCAGCCAGATCCGCTCTTATGTTCTGGATCAATCCAGGATCAAAGACCTGCGAACAGGTGTTGAAGTCGGCAATACACAAGCTGTGCTGGACGGCGATCTCGATCCGTTCCTCGAGGCCAGCCTCAAGAGCGGGCTCTGAAGCGGATGGATGCGCAGGAGCCAGACGAAAACCGGCTGATCGCACAGCGGCGCGAGAAGCTCTCGGCGCGGCGTGGCGAGGGGCCCGCTTTTCCGAACGATTTCCGGCGAGACAGTCTGGCCGCGGATCTGCACGCGCTACACGACGGGACCGAGCCGGCGGCGCTGGAGACGTCCGGCATCGAGGTCGCGGTTGCCGGCCGGATGCTCGGCAAGCGCGTGATGGGCAAGGCGAGCTTCGCAACCCTGCGTGACATGTCCGGTGACATCCAGTTGTTCGTGCAGCGCGACAGCCTCCCGGAGGGTGTCTACGCGGCCTTCAAGCAATGGGATCTCGGCGACGTGCTGGGCGGGCGGGGCACGCTGTTCAAGACGCGCACCGGCGAGCTCTCCGTGAAGGTGACGGAACTGCGGTTGCTGACCAAGAGTCTGCGGCCACTGCCCGAGAAGTTTCATGGTCTCTCCGACCTCGAGACCCGCTATCGGCAGCGCTATGCGGATCTGATCACCTCGCTGGAGACGCGGGATCTGTTCCGCCGTCGGACGCGGATCATCGAGTACATCCGCCGGTACTTCACCGACGCCGGCTTCCTCGAGGTCGAAACACCGATGATGCAGACGATCCCCGGCGGAGCGACGGCGCGCCCCTTCGTGACCCACCACAACGCGCTGGGAATGGATCTCTACCTGCGCATCGCCCCGGAACTCTTCCTCAAGCGGCTGGTGGTCGGCGGCTTCGAAAAGGTCTTCGAGATCAACCGCAACTTCCGCAACGAGGGGCTCTCCACCCGGCACAATCCCGAATTCACGATGCTGGAGTTCTACGAGGCCTTCGTGACCCACCACGAGCTCATGGACCGCACCGAGGAGCTCGTCCGGGGGCTGTGCCGGGAGGTGCTCGGCACGACCGTGATCGAGTACCAGGGGCAACGTCACGACGTCGCACCGGCGTTTGCGCGGATGACGGTGCGCGAGTCCATTGTCGCGTTCAACCCGGGTATCGCCGACGCCGATCTCGACGACACCGAGCGGATGCGGGGTCATTGCAGGGACCTCGGCAATTCCGGTAAAGCCGAGTACGGACTGGGCAAACTGTGGATCGAGGTCTTCGAAAAGACGGTTGAACCGGAGCTGCTCGACCCGACCTTTATTACCGCCTATCCGACCGAGGTCTCGCCGCTCGCCCGCCGCAGCGACGGGGATCCCTTCGTCACCGACCGTTTCGAATTCTTCGTTGGTGGCCGCGAGATCGCGAACGGGTTCTCCGAGCTGAACGACCCGGAGGACCAGGCCGAACGATTCCGGGCTCAGGCCCGGGACAAGGAGGCAGGGGATCTCGAGGCGATGCATTACGACGCGGATTACATCCGTGCGCTGGAATACGGGCTGCCCCCGACGGCGGGTGAGGGCATCGGCATCGACCGCCTGGTGATGCTGCTGACCGATTCCCCGTCGATCCGCGACGTGCTGCTGTTCCCGCACATGCGCCCCGAGGTCTGACACCCGGCTGATCTTCCCCGGCGCCGCAATCGGCGAGAGGGCTCGCCTCCTACAGGGGGCTCGGGCGAACGCGGTAGGAGGCCAGCCTCTGGCCGATCTTCCCTGGCGCCGGAATCGGAAAGAGGCCGGCCGCCTCTGCAGGGGGTGGGGCGATCCATTGCTCCCTCGTGATAGATTAGGCACTGGAACCACGATTTCAGGTGAAACATGGGCGGTTGGGGTTGCCCTCACGAAGTGAAGGGCGAGTGCCAGCGGGTGCTCGGGCGACGCTGTGAGCCGGGCATGAAGGGCTGTGTTCTGGCGGGTCGCTTCGTGTTCAGCGACCCGGCAAGGAACACCGCGCGGGTATTGCGGGAAAAGGACGGCTCCCGCAGCGAGGTGCCTGCCGGCCGCCGCCGCAATCCCGGCCGCGGCTGATCAATCCCGTCCCCGACTCCCTGCCACCCAAAACGCGTTGTCCGTGACCAGGCGCCATCCGCCATTTCCGTCGATCGACGGTACCCGCCTGGTGTGCCTCGATGCCGCGGGCACGCTGTTTCATCTGCGCTGCCCGCTCGGTGATCTGTATGCGGAACGGGCGCGGGCCCATGGGCTGCCTGTCCGCGAAGGCCTGGCCGATTTGCTGGAGCGGCGTTTCCGTCGGGAATTCGTGGCGATGCCGCGTCCGGCCTACCGGTCCGGGGACCGTGCATTCAATGATCGTGTCGACCGGGACTGGTGGCGGGTCCTGGTGCAGCGCGTGTTCGCGGGACTCGGTCCGATGGACTTCGAGGCCTTCTTCGATGACGTCTATGCCCGGTTCGCCGATGCCGCGGTCTGGCAGGTCTACCCGGAGGTGCCGGTGGCCCTGGCAGGGCTGCGGCGCGCAGGCCTGAAGCTCGCGATCGTCTCCAATTTCGACGCGCGCCTCACCGCCGTGTGCGATGGGCTCGGTCTGTTGCCGGCTTTTGATGCGGTGCTGACGGCAGCCGAGGCTGGCACGGCCAAGCCGGGCAGGGGGATATTCCTCGCCGCGGTCCGCCACTTCGGAGTACGGCCCGCGCAGGCGGTCCACGTCGGCGACTCGTGGGCCGAGGATGCGATGGGCGCACGCGGTGCCGGCCTGGCCGCGGTGCACTTGCAGCGCAACGGCCAGGAGGCACCCCCCGAGCGTCCGCCGGAGGTGCCGGTGATCACCGACCTCGCCGGACTGCCCGGTCTGCTCATCCGCCAGCGTTGAGGGAGGCAAAGGGACCCCTCGAAGCGGAGGAGTAAAGCACGCTCCCTCCCCTGCGAGCGGGAGAGAGGAGTGTGCTCCCTCCCCAGCGAGCGAAAGAGAGGAGTGTGCTCCCTCCCGTGCGAGCGAAAGAGAGGAGTGTGCTCCCT
>SL_5KL_010_SEDDRAFT_10001101_pt1 | contig 16592 bp, 13 predicted proteins | sample SodLakKL_010_SED_FD_9118 | JGI IMG/M metagenome (IMG submission 9118)
AAGGCGGATGCGCGCCCCATTCGCCCCGCCGCGCTTATCGGAACCTCTGAAAGTAGAGGCTGAAGCCCAGGCCGTGGAGACCAGCCGGGAGATTGACAGGCCGGAAGCCATAATTTTGCCCTTTAAATCTGCAATATCTTTTTCGTCAACCAATTCATGATCAACTGCGGGCACCGGATCTTGCCAGATCAACTCTTCTTCAGGAACCTCGGGTCCAAGATAGCGGGAGATAGGACCCATGTCACGGTGGGTTAGTTTAAACCAGGCCCTGGCGAAGGCATCCTCAAACTCTTTCGGGTTCTCGTGGAACCGCTTTGCTATCTTTTTATAAGCGGGATCCATTCTCAGGGCAAGGTCTGCTGTGGTCATCATCGGCGCATGCCGGATGGAAGGATCTTCGGCGTCCGGTACGGCATCTGCTGCCTCAGGATCGGTGGGAACCCACTGCCAGGCTCCGGCAGGGCTTTTCACCAGGTTCCAGTCATATTTAAAGAGGGTATCGAAGTAGCTGTTATCCCATGTGGTAGGAGTCGGAGTCCAGGCCCCCTCGATACCGCTGGTGATGGTATCACGGCCTTTCCCCTTGCCGTAGCTATTCTTCCAGCCCAGGCCCTGTTCTTCGATGCCGGCTCCCTCGGGCTCAGGCCCCAGGTGTGAATCAGGGGCAGCACCATGGCATTTGCCAAAGGTGTGGCCGCCGGCAATCAGGGCTACAGTCTCTTCGTCGTTCATGGCCATCCGGTCAAAAACATCCCTGATATCATGGGCGGAAGCGAGGGCATTGGGTTCACCGTTCGGCCCTTCCGGGTTAACATAGATTAGACCCATTTGCACGGCAGCCAGGGGGTTTTCGAGGTCTCGTTCGCCGGAATAGCGTTCGTCACCAAGCCATTCGCTTTCAGCCCCCCAGTATGTATCCTCTTCCGGTTCCCACACATCTTCGCGCCCGCCGCCGAATCCAAAAGTCTGAAATCCCATTGACTCGAAAGCGCAGTTACCGGCCAGAATCATCAGGTCTGCCCATGAGATCTTGTTGCCGTATTTTTTCTTGATCGGCCATAACAACCGGCGTGCTTTGTCCAGGTTAGCATTGTCCGGCCAGCTGTTCAGCGGTGCCAGGCGCTGGGCTCCCGTTCCTCCGCCTCCGCGACCATCGCCTTTGCGGTAGGTNCCNGCGCTGTGCCAGGCCATCCGGATGAAAAGCCCTCCGTAATGGCCGTAATCGGCGGGCCACCAATCCTGCGAGTCAGTCATCAAATCGTATAAGTCTTTTTTAACAGCATCTAAATCGAGNTTTTTAAATTCTTCGGCATAGTTAAAGTCTTCCCCCAGGGGATCAACCAACTCTGAATTTTGATGGAGAATCTTTAAGTTTAACTGGTTGGGCCACCAGTCCCTGACAGAAGGGCCCCCAACTGCTGTGGGAGTTGACGGTTTACCTGTTTTTCCCGTTACCGGGCATTTTTTTTCTTCACTCATTAATTTTACCCCTTTCGGATAACATAATTTATATTAAAAAGGGACTTCAAGCAAACCCTTTAAAATATGCCCGTTACAAATAGCTGTAAATAGCTTCGTAGCCAACTTAACCTTCAGTTGCGGCTGAAACAAAAGCCAGATTAAAACTGAATATTATTGATACTTATAATGAGTATTAATGTGATTCTAATATAAAAAGTATAAACTGTCAAACTCTATCGATCCTTACAGCCCGGCGCTCAACTAAACGCAAATCGCCCGGTTACAAACTGCCTGGCAGTAATGTAGAGCTATTGCAGTGATTATAATAGTGTCATTATGGGTCGGTAATTATTGACGATTAAAAATTATATTATAAGGGGTTAATCTGGAATTGGGGTTTAACTAAGGTGTATCAATAACCTCGATTTTAACCTTGGCCAAACCTCGTCCTTTCATATCCAGCTTTTCAGCTGCTTTCTTTGAAAGATCAATTATCCTATCCTCACCGGCGTAAGGCCCGCGATTATTAATCCTAACCACAACCGAGCGATTGAGATCAAGGCAGGTTACTTCTACGTATGTGTTAAAGGGAAGTTTGCGGTGGGCCGCCGTCATGGTATACATGTCGTAAGTTTCACCGCTGGCGGTTGGCCCTTCGTGGAAGTTTTCTCCGTACCAGGAGGCAACCCCGGCTTGAGTCCATCCTTCGGCAACCCTGATTCCACCACCTGGTGCGGCTTCCGGATCATAGTCGCCGAAAAGCGCTATTTCAGGTGGAGAGTCTTTCTCACGATCCAACTCTCCAGGGTCAGGTTCCTTCACGGGTTCAGCCTCACTGTTTAGCTCACGAACTTCACAGAGAGGTGAGGAATAATCATCCTTACAATCAGGTTCGTAGTTTTCTACCATATTATCGTAAAAGCCAAGCATTAAGGTAAATACAGCCAGTCCTGCTATCGATTTAACCATAAATAGCGGGCTTCTATGCATGTTTAATTCAATCCTTTAGTAAAATTTATAGTGTGCGTTAATTTATAGCCCGAAATAATATATTTGTCAAATCAGCTTAGCAAACTCATAACTTTTAATTCGGTAAATTCGCTATATAAACGAAAACACATAACTGGCTCCCCGCATCCCTACCTCTGCCCTATTTCACTCTGCTTCACCCATCTACTCAGGCGAGTTAGCCGGCAGGGCTTTCTCCAGCACTCTTAAAAAATTCTTATGGGTAATCTTATCTATTTCATCACTGTTAAACCCCCGCTTTATAAGGCCTTCAACCAGGAGGGGCATCCCGGTTACATCTTCAAGACCGCCCATAACTTCTTTGATGCCGTCAAAATCGGACCCGATACCGAGATGGTCTGCCCCGGCCACTTCCGCTACATGAACGTAATGATCGAGCAATTTATCTATAGTTGGCTCATAAGCATCTATGAAATAAGGACAGCAGGTAAGGCCGATTACCCCGTCTACATCTCTTAAAGCACGCAGCTGCTCATCTGTGATATTGCGGGGGTGATCATAAAGTGCCCTGGCGTTGGCATGGGAAACTACTACAGGAACCCTGCTTATTTTTAAGACATCGAAAAAACCTCTTTCGTTAATATGGGCTATATCTACCAGCATCCCGAGATTGTTCATTTCTTTTACCACCTGCTTACCAAATGGCTTTAATCCTTCATCCGGGGATTCATTCCCAACCCCGGAAGCAAGCTGGTTTTCCTGGTTCCAGGTCAAACCAAGGGAACGAATGCCCAGGCGAAAGAGCATGCGCAGTACCGCCATTTCACCTTCAAGGGCTTCCCCTCCTTCAACACTGAGCAGTCCGGCGATTTTGGGACTGTCAAACACCTCTCTTAATTCTTTCCAGGAATATACGGTTTGCAGATCGCCTGGACAGCTTTGGAGAGTTCTATAATAACTGTCTAACAGGCGCAGGCAGTAGGCAAGCGAGCCAACCGGCTTGTACTCTTCTTTAATGTACAGGGCGAAAAATTGCAGTTTGATCCCGGCTTCTTTTAACCTTGGCAGATCGATATGATAGCTCAAATTGCGGACTGTGAAATCATAATCGCCTTTTTCCGGGCAAAATTGTCCCACTGTATCGCAGTGAGCATCAATAATTTTGGGTTGGGCCATCACTAATCCTCTCTCCACATTTGGTTTAGATCAACATTTATGGTTATGCTTAAACAAAACCCTGAAATGCTATAAAAGGTTTGCATTTATAAGCAATTATAGCAGAACTTAGGGCTTGACACAGCATTTCATCTTAACTATATTAGCTTCTACGTATTATACAGGTAGTGTCATCAGTTAAAATTCCTTCTTCATGCTAAAAGTAAATGCTGCCCCCTTTGGGAAGTTGATTAGAGTTGAGAGTTGACATTTCAGATAGGATCCCTTAAACTATTAATAGTTATTCTATATGCTTAATAGGCAAAGAAAATGATCGCATGAAAGGTGATGAATGCGGATGGACAAGAAAATTTACCTGGTAATGGGAGTTTTAATTGTTGTTTTAGGACTGTTAGCTCTGCCGAACCTTACGGATAATCCCCTGCTGGGAGCAGAGGGTGCTACTCTAGAGGGGCGCTATGTTGGCTATTCCTGGGGAGGAGAAAACGAAGGGGTTGCGTTTGAGGATGCCGACCGTTACATCGAAACAATCCTTGAGCTAGATGAGGAAGGAGTCATAACCTATGCCAAAATGAAGTACTATGTCCAAAAAGACGGTTATTGGATCCCAAGGCAAAGTGGCAACTCCTACGTTGACGTCGATTTTGAAGTTGACCCCACCCCTGCTGTCCCCGGCGAAGATTACGCTCCGGGTGAATCCATGTTTACAGTTTACAACGCCGACATGATGTCTTTTTATGCTGCTGCGGTAAATGAAGACGGCAAAGCCGCTGTTGCCCTGGTTTGCCCCTCAACTCGCTACCAGTTCGAGATTAAACTGCCTGAAGACTTTGACTACAGCACTCCTTTTGGCGAATTAACAATAGACAGCGGCTTACTTGTGCCGACTATCCGCACCTCGGGATCGGGAATCACCAGGCCGGATGACTGGGATGAGTTTGCAGAAAATAATTTCCTTAACATGGAAACTTATTCCTATGTAATCACCCAGCGTGGCATCTTTGGGGAATTTGATGAAAGTACTCCCACTAAAGATTTCATGGAAGCCATGGGTGTTGAATTTTCCGGTGATCGCCCTGAACCTACAGATGCGAAGTATGGTTATTTTGGAATAGGTGGCTGGGCCGGTAATTATGAAAGCATTGAAGAATACCTGGTAGGTCAAAATGCCCGGGAGTTAACATCGCTGGTCGACTGGGAAGTTGAGCAGTATGCCGGTGGAATTAACGAAGAGAACCAGTTTGGTGTTGATGTAGAATCAGGAGCTACCCGTACTGTCCAGGACGGTGTAGATACCATCTCTGGAGCCACTGTGCGTATGTCCAGGGAATCTACTTCCTACCAGAGAGCACTGGTGGAAGCCGGAATCTTTAGGGAACACGATGTGATTATTGGCAGATTTTAAACCGTAAAAATTGTGCCCATAACAATCTCAGGCCTTCGGGGTTAATATATCCGGAGGCCTGATTGTTTTATTCAGTAATGACAACCATTAACAGGTAGAAAAAGATCATCAGGGTGGCAAGTCCTTTGTCAGTTTTTAGAATGGGGCAGCCAAGAAACGGCTGCCCCCATACTGCTTAACCAATCATTACCAATTAGCATCCTTTACAAGCTACTACACCACCGTCAATAATCAGTTCAGAACCGGTCATAAATGAAGTCTCATCAGAAGCAAGATACAAGGCCCCGTATGCTATATCTTTAGGTTCGCCCAGGCGGGGAAGAGGGGTCATGTCCTCCAGTGATTTGCGGGTTTCCGGGACATCAAGTAATGGCTCTGACATAGGGGTGACTACCACTCCGGGATGGATCGAGTTAACCCTGATATTATCTTTAGCATAATCAGCAGCGACATTTTTTGTAAGGGTGCGGATTGCGCCCTTAGATGCGTTATAGGCTGCAGCTCCAAATCCAAGTATCCCGGATATTGAAGAAATGTTAACTATTGAACCACCGCCTGCTTTACGCATTTCAGGAATAGCATATTTTATTCCAAGAAATGTTCCGGTTGCGTTAACATGCATTACTTTGTCCCATTTATCAAGTGTTGTTTCTTCAGCATTACCCCCAATAAAAATCCCTGCATTGTTAACCAAAATATCAAGTTTCCCATAAGTTTCAACCGTTTTGTTTACTACATCTTTCCACTCAGCTTCAGATGTTACATCGAGCTTAATCGCCAGGACATCTCCGCCTTCTTTCTTAACTTCATCAACTACATCTTTCAACAAATCCTCCTGCACATCGGTAGCAACTACTTTCGCTCCTTCACCGGCGAACATTTTTACCTCTAATGCACCCTGCCCTGAAGCAGCTCCAGTAATAATTGCTACTTTTCCATCTAACCTTCCCATGAAAAAACCTCCTTTAAATATTAATTCGATAGACTTAGTAAACTTGCTTAGAATAAGTTTACCGGATTGGCCATGAAATGTCAATCTATTTAGATGCCAACCGGCAGCATTATGAACTGCCTGCTTGATTTTTTTTGAAAATGTAAGGAATAGGGCGCTATATTACTTAAGTTATTTTACAAAGATTAACATCCAATATCCAAAACCATTATCTGTTCACCGCCATACTCGACCCCGGCACAGCGGCTTTGATCGGAAAAAATAGTTCTGCCGGAATTATTTTCACGCAAAGTAACATGAACAAAGCCTTGCAGGTTTTCCTGGACCAGGGGCACCATTTGCCCTCCACGAGGCCCGTTTAAAAGGATGTAGTTCTCATTGCTAGTTTCGCAATCTATGGTCATGCTGTAAAACCTGTTCTTCAATTCTAGACGCAGGTCAGTTCCTTTTTGGAGCACCTCTACTTTGCTACGGTTCATGGAAGTAAACTTATAAAACTTGTCTCCCACATAGAGGCCGACTAAAAAACCCCTGAAGCTTGCGACCGGTAAGGGAATATGCGCAAGAGAGCAACTTAATGAAGCTCGTTCCTTTTGGAAATGGTTACCCTGCACCCAAACCCATGAGTATGGGAAAGCTGACCCCCAATTTTTTTCAATATACCCTTTTCCATTATTAAAATCTATCAAATTACCGTTTACCTCTAAACTGCCATTTAAGTCACAATCCATGGCACAAACCTGGCTGTAACATTGCATTTTAAGTATGTAGTTATAAAAACCCATGCTCCCGGGATTCAAAAAGTTGTCCGGCCACTTTAAATGATTGCTGAATTTTAATTGTCCATTCACACTAACATTCTTGCGAGCAAGATTAAAGGATATCCCACCATGACCAAAACTATTACCGGCAATATTAACCGAAAAAATATTCCCTGCGGCTTTAAAGTTTTCAGGTAAGAAACGTTCGTAATAATATGTTTTTTTCATGCCGTCAATAATTTGAATAAAGGCATGGTCATGCTCTGAATCTGAGCTAAAGGAAATCCCGGGTATGAAAGCAAAGGCTTGTGTTGCATTTTTATCTACTATTTTAAAGTACCAACCTTCAAAGTAATCTTTACTCATTCTGCCGTGATAGAGATCGGGGTTAAGCAAGCTTTTTAGATTCAAATAATCACCTTTTCTCTTTGTCTCCAGGTTAACTGCCAAAAAAGAAAGCTCATATATTTATCAAGATAAACCTGCAGAAAAATAATTTTTTCTCTCTTATTTTATCTTATTTAACAGGAGAAATATATGCATATACCCAAAACTTAAATTGCGGGGAATTTCTTTGATAATCAGGGTCTATTCCTTTTATTTCCCTTGAGATGTAACAGCTATTGTATAACTTGATTATTCTTTGATTAAGTCAATTTCTCTTCGAAATAATGCCTTTTCGAAATTTATTTGGTAAGAAGTCATAAAAGTTGTCAACAACCCCGTCCCCCTGACAACTTTTTGTTTTTTAATTTGCTTAATGGTATACTAAATAGTGTTTTGCCTGCGTTGTCAAAAAAAAACAAATAATAGTAACGATAATTATTTATGATATAATGTTATCCGGGTGGTGGGTTTTGTTTTGGAAGCAATAAACGAGTTTTTTAAGTACTTCTGGGAAATACGGGAAGCTGTTTTTACCATGGCTACCCGCCATGCCTGGATGTCATTGCTAGGGGTTTTGATCGGTATTTTTACCGCCGTTCCAATGGGCATATTTGTNTCCAGGAATCAAAGATTAAGTAGCCTGGCTATCGACTTAGCCGGAATGCTTTATACAATCCCTTCTTTAGCTGTCCTCGGGTTTTTCCTTCCCTTTCTCGGCCTGGGCTGGATGCCAACCATTGCTGCATTAGTAATATATTCATGGCTGCCAATTCTAAGAAATACCTGTACCGGGATTGTAGGTGTAGATGCTTCTATTAAAGAAGCAGCAAAAGGAATGGGCGCCACCCCTTCACAGCTTTTAATCCGGGTGGAACTGCCTTTAGCTATGCCGATTATCATGGCAGCAATCAGAACGGTTACCGTTTTAACCGTGGGCATCACCACCATGGGCGCACTGGTCGGCGCAGGGGGTATGGGCAATTTAATTTTCCAGGGCATTTCAATGATGGACAACAATTTAATTTTGGCCGGCACTATTCCTGTTTCGTTAATGGCTGTGCTGTTCGATCAACTTTTAGGGCTGTTAGAGCGCAAGCTTCAAGCGGTGACAGGAGTTTCCTAAGCTCCCGGAATAGCTGGCAAACCAGCTATTTAATAAATATATAAAACAAAAAGCATTCAAGGTTAGGGGGGATGAGCTTAACCGGGAGAATTAGTTTAATCAAACTAACAAACCAAACTGTTAAAAAAATAGGAGGAAGAAATGAAAAAGAACAGTAAGTTTTTTGCCTTGATGTTAGTAGTAGTTTTTGCAGTAAGTATTTTTATGGTTACCGGGTGTGAAGGTGAAGAAGCACCTGAAGACACCGAGGATGAAGCGGCCGGTGAAATTGTTATAGCCGGAAAGCAGTATGCAGAGGGACTGGTTTTAGGCTACCTGGCTGCTCATATTATCGAAGCCAATACCAACATGGAAGTCGACACCGGTAAAATCGGCATGGGCCCGACTGAAATGCTGCACCCGGCAATCCTGGAAGAGCAAATCGACCTTTACCCTGAATATACGGGGACTTCCTGGATGGTAGTTTTGGAAGAAGATGAAATGCCCGATCATGACGTAATTCATGGCAAGGTTAAAGAAGCCTACGAGGAAGAATTTGGCCTGACCATTACAGATCCCCTGGGTTTTGAAAACACCTTTGCCATTGCTGTCACAGAAGAAACTGCAGAAGAATATGGAGTAAGCACACTTACCGAGCTCGGTGAAGTAGAAGGATTGACCTTTATCGGCGACTCCACTACCTTTACCCGTGAAGATGCTTACCTCGGCCTGGAAAGGGTCTACGGCTTCGATATGGAACAGGTAGTTGTTGACACCGCCCTGTTTTATGAAGCTTTAGATCAGGGTGAAGGCGATGTAACCACTCTCTTCTCCACCGATGGTCGCTTAAAAGAATACGGCTTTGTAGTGCTCGAAGACGATAAAAACTTCTTCCCGCCCTACGATGCAATGTATGTAGTCCGTCAGGAAATTCTCGATCAGTATCCACAAGTCCAGGAGGCCCTGGAACCACTCTTCGGGCTTATCGACGAGGAAACAATGATTGAACTCAACTACCAGGTTGAGGTTGAGCAAAGGGAAGCAGAAGATGTAGCCATTGAATTTTTAGAAGAACAAGGGCTTATCTAAGATACAGAGAGGCGGAATACTGATGACCCGTGATATCAGTGTAGAATTGCAAAATGTAGACAAAATATATGATGTGGCCAAAGTAGTTGATGGGGTTAACCTGTCAATTAATAAGGGCGAGGTTTTAGTTTTGATCGGACCTTCCGGGTGCGGCAAAACCACCACCTTAAAAATGATCAACCAGCTAATTCCACATACTTCAGGCAAGATACTGGTTAACGGGGAAGATGTGACGAAGCTCGACCCGGTCGAGCTTCGTCGCTCCATCGGATACGTGATCCAGTATATTGGATTGCTTCCCCATTTAACCATCGAAGAAAACATTACTTTTGTTTTGCAATTAACCAAACGGCCCAGGAAGGAACAGCATGAAAAGGCTTTAGAGCTGGTCGAAAAAGTAGGCCTCCCCGAGGAGTTCCTGAAGCGTTTCCCCAGGGAACTAAGCGGCGGTCAACAACAGCGGGTCGGAGTGGCCCGGGCGCTTGCCGGCGATCCGGCAATTCTCCTAATGGACGAACCTTTCGGCGCCGTTGACCCCCTGACCAGGGAACAGCTGCAAAATGAGCTGCTGCGCCTGCAGGAAGCCATTCAAAAAACTATTGTTTTTGTTACTCATGATATGCAGGAAGCTTTCAAGATTGGCAACCGCATTGGCATTATGAAAGAAGGTAAGCTGGTGGCCATGGGCAGCTCCATGGAAATCATCAAGACAGAAGATGAATTTGTGCAAAACTTTATCGGCCGGGGCGCACTTTTTGATGTGCTCGATAATATCCCGGTTACAAGGGTTTTGAAAAAAGACGTTCCCACTGTCCGGGAAGGAGATTTCTTGAATCGTAATGCCGACCTGAACGGCTGGGAAAATGTTTTTGTCCTTGATAACAAAGGGGTTTGCCATGGTTATGTCCCCCTCGAAAACCTCGATTCATCGGGTAAAATTACCAGTGACAAATTGCTTTCGCTGTCTGGTTCCTGTCCGCCCGATCTTTCCATAAAAAAAGCGGTGGAAGAAATGCTTTACGGGGGGCGCACCTGGATTCCTGTTGCCGATAGCAACGATATCTTCCAGGGCATTGTTACCTTTGATTCCTGTGCTAACCTGCTTTCGGAAGAGGGTGGCAAGTAATTATGGATGTATTTATGCAGGCATGGATGTATTTTATAAACCGGAGAGAATACATGTTTGAAACCCTGGCCGACCATTTTATACTGGTAATTTGGGCCACAATTATAGTAATTCTCATCGGCGTGCCCGTGGGCCTTTTAATCTCGCGCACTAACCGCTTAAAAGAAATTGTGATCGGCACAGTGGGGATGTTTTATACCATTCCGATCCTGGCGCTGCTTGGCTTTTTAATTACCATAATGGGTGTGGGAACCTATCCGGCCCTGCTGGCCCTGGTATTATACGGCTTGTTGCCGGTAGTCCGCAATACCTGTGTCGGGATTATCCAGGTCCCCGAGATGGCCAAGGAAGCCGCTATCGGCATGGGGGCCAACAATTTACAGCTGCTTTTTAAGGTGGAAATACCCTTGTCTTTCCCGGTTATATTCGCCGGCATTCGCACCGCCATGGTAATGAACTTTTCACTTGCTACTTACGCGGTATTTATCGGCGCCGGGGGGATGGGACGCATTATCATGCAGGGGATCCGCACTTACAATACCGGAATGCTGCTTGCCGGAATCATCCTGGTAGTTGTCGCCACCGTGTCACTTGATCGCCTGGTGGGTTTGATTGATAATCGCATTCAAAGGCGTTTCAGCCTGGTCGAGTAAACCCTTTGATTTGCCAGCCTGTTCCTTTTAGATTATGGGTTATATAAAAAGACTTGCTTTTTGCCGGGTGAAAGCAAACCGGAAGCCATCTCCACAGGATTTATCTCTGAAATTACCCCTTTGCGTTTCACCTTTTCCCGGGAAATATTTAAATCACATTACCAGGATTCCATATTTTCTTTGGATCCCAGGCTTCTTTTACTTTCTGTAGCGAGCGGACATACCCAGATGGTGCTGCCCTCAAAAAAGTATTCCTTTTTAATTTTCCTATCCCGTGCTGCAGATCAACCGTTCCTTGTGTGTAAGCAGCCTGCCGGGCCCACTGCTCTAAAATTCTAAGCCCCTTTTCATATTGCAGGATGTCTTCAGCCAAAATATTAGCCCGCAGGTGACTTCCTGTTACATGACCAAACATGGCCCCCTTGAGGCCTTCCTTGTTTAGATCAGCTTCGTATGCGGCCACTACATCTTCGAGGTCGCTGTTTCCCTGGTAGAGGTACGCCTCCAGTCTTTTTAGCTGAGGTTCATTTTTCATCTGTTCATCGGCAAATAAATTAACGCATTCCACGGCACCATGGCGGATAGCCCGCAATTTTTCAATTTCGGCTTCCCCGGTAACCACCCAGGTCCGGTCCGGATCACTGCTGTGCTGCACAGCCATTTCCATGAGCACATCCGCCACCTCTTCGATCACATCCTCTGCCCGGCTGTGAACTTCCAGGTAAAGCATTGCTTCTGTATCAGCGGGGATAGCTGGGCCTTCCTTTAGCCCGTTAACCCGTTCTTTATATTTAATTAAAAGCTCAATCGTGCTGCGATCAAGGTATTCTGCCGCCGCAAGGTCGGCTCTGCTCACCTTAAGCCCCGTTTCCATAAGCTGCCTGCTAAATTTGAAAAGATCCTGCCGGTTTTCGAAAAAAAACATAAAACCCCACATTTCAGCCGGCCTGGGCTGCAACCTTAAAGTCAGCCCGGTTAAAAGGCCAAAGATTCCTTCTCCGCCCAGGATCACCTCAAACAGATCACGATAAGTACTCATTAATGAAACCCGACCTTTTCCACGGCTCAGGGTTTTAACCTTTCCATCGGCCTGCATTATCCGCACCGCTTCGATATGCTCGCTTGTTTCACCGTAAAGCGCGGCAGTGAGACCTTTGGCGTTAGAGGAAGCAATCCCCCCCAGGGTGGCGGAAGTTTCGGTGGGATCGGGGGGCCAGAACAGTTCCCGCTCGCTTTTCAGAGTTTTAATTACTTTGCGGAGCTCTTGAAGGGTAATCCCCGGTTCTACTTTAAGCAGGTGTGATCCCGTTTCCGTCTGCAGGTATTCATTGACCCGGTTCATCCTGGATAAGTTAAGGATGTGGCCGCTTTCAGGAACCGCTCCGCCAACCAGGCCGGTTTTAGCTCCCTGGGCAGTAACCGGAATCTCGTTTTTCCCCATTGCAGAAATTATTTCAGCAGCTTCTGCCTCGGATCCGGGGAAAGAGATGCTCTGCGCTTTTCCAATCAACCTGGATTCATCGCTTAAGTAATCTTTATATCGATCATTAATTGAAAAAACCAATTCTTGTGCCATCAGCCCTCAATCTTTCCGCTCTTAATAAAAGTACCGCTTTGCCTTTAAAGCCAGGTTCATCAATTATCTTCCTTAACCAAACGGACCAGTTCATCAAAAATTTTTTCGTAATCGTCAATTACTGCCAGGTCTGAAGCCCGGATAATAGGCGCACCCGGGTCGGTATTAATAGCGATGATATACTTGCTTTTCTCAATCCCCGCATAAAAGGCCGCAGCGCCGGACACCCCGGCAGCAATACATAAATCCGGTTTGGTAATGGCCCCTGAAACCCCGATCAAAGATTTAAGCGGAGCCCAGGCCTGCATCACTACCGGGCGGCTAACCCCAAACTCCGCCCCGATCGCATCTGCCGCCGCTTTTGCTTTCTCAAGGCCGGCGGCATTTTTTACCCCTCTTCCGGCAGCAAGGATGAAGCTTGCTTCTTCTAAGCCGGCAGTCGTTTCTGTTTCCGTAAAGTTATAGGAAACGATGCCGCTATTATTTTCAGCTACCTGTTCGACATTTTTTAAGTCGGGTTCGTCTACCTGCAGCTCTTCTTTTTTCAGTGCTTGCACCGGAATCGGTTCTGCGGCTCCCCTGGCCGGGGAAATGCAGAAAGGTTTCTTCCTGAGGGCAAATTCTGCCTGCATGTAGTTGTTATAAACTGCTTTGCGAAAGATTAGCTCTTTACCGGGTTGCCAATCATCTGCCTGATCGATCCCCAGAACATCTACCAAAGAACTACCCTGCATACGGCTGGCCAGGCGTACTGAAAGTTCACTGCCGCTGTAGCTGCCCGGGAAAAGATAAAGATCCGCCGGCTGTTCTTTTTCAAGCGCACAGAGAAGTTCCAGCGCTGCTTCCGGATAATACCTTTTCATTTTAAGCAAAACAAGCTGCCGGGTAGGCGAAAACTTGATTAAATCATCTTTTTCAGCTTCATCTGCATAAAAGATAATTGTTTTCCCTGCACCACNGGCGNGGAGATTAGCATTAATGAAGCCGTTCACCTCTTCCGCCAGGGTATGAAATGTTTTTGCACATCCATTGAGCACCAGCGTGTATTTCATGGCCTGTTTAACCTTTCTTATTTCAACCTTCTTTTAAGGTAGGATTCATAAAGGGACTTCGCTTTTTGGGCCGGGTTTTCCCCTTCGATAACCCGGCTCTCCCTTTGGTGACTGACCGGTGCCAGCCCCTTCAAGCGTAAATTTTGTGAAGCTTCTTCCATCACGGAGCCAATTACAAATTCATTTATATCCAAAAGTTCGACCGGTTTTTTCCCGTGCTCAACCTTATCCTTCAGGGTAGGCACCCGCAGGTAAGTTCCCGGGGCATTGCCTACCGAAAGAACCATGGGCGGAGTAACCGTTTGCTCTAAAACCCCGCCATCAACCGCAGAGATTACTTTTAGGTATTTTTCTGCAGCAGCACCGGGGGGTTCGATTGCCGTGACCTGGGTAATACACGACCAACCTAAATTTTCTGCCACCAGCAGGGGGGTCTTTGCATTGTCGCCGACTCCGCCCTGGCAACCCATGACCACCAGGTCTGCCTTCTCGCTTTCTCTGGCAAAGGTAGCAAGTGCTGCCGCAATAACTTCGGGCATAAAGCGCAGGTCGTAGCTGTTTTCCATGCGCACTATTTTATCAAAACGAAGGGCGGCCAGGGTTTTTAAGTGCGTATCGGCCTGTTTGCCGTCAACAGTGATCGCAGTTAAATGAAAAGCGCGATCTGCTTTTTTCAACTGATCGGCATACTTAAGGGTAAGCTCCAGGGCGCTTTCGTCGTAAGGGTTCAGCATTGTTTTGACATAACCGGTTTCTACCCGGAAATGATCGTCTGCCGCCCAATCACTTCCGGGCATCTGGTCCAGGTCGGGGACGATTTTAAAGCAGGTTAAGATTTTAAGCTTATTTATCAGGATAAATCGTTCCTTTGTTCATGATTCCCTCCGGGTCGAAAGCTCTTTTCAAGGTTTCTAAGATATAGTAAGAGGAACCGTATTCATCTTTAATCCAGGCACTTCTATGCTTGCCTACCCCGTGGTGATGGCACATGGAGCCGCCTGCTTTAATAGTTTCTTCAACGATGATTTTCTTGATCGGCAGGTGGTATTTGCTGATTTCCTCTTTCGGGCTGCAGTCGACCACGTTGTAAAAGTAGACAAAGTACATGTTGGTTCCGTTCAGGTAGCTGTGCGAAGAGTGGCCGCCGATTAAAGTAATATCCGGGATTTCGTTGCGGATCCGTTCCACGCAAACCTTGTAGATATCATAAATCTTGTCCCAGGTCGCCGAAACTTCAGTGGTGTTGCTGATATTTTTGGTGGCGTAAATTTCTTCCCTTTCTTCTGCAACCTTGGATACGTCCCAGTTCAAGTTATCAAACCAAACCTGGATCAGCCTGGGTTCCACCTTCTCGCACTCTTCGTACTGCTCCACGATTTCCTCCATTGCCTTTCCGGTTGCCTCCGCCAGAGGTTTTGGCCCTTCAGCCATGAGAATGAGCACACACTTGCCTTCGGCAAAATGGGAAAAATGCTGGGCTCCGTCTTCTACATCATATAAACGGGCAACAGACGGTTTATAGCCGCTAACCATTATTTCGCGGAGAATTTCAAAACCGGTTTTCATGTTATCGAGAGTATAGCCTAGCAGGTAATTGTTCTCCGGCATGAATTTATGAATTTTAACGGTTACTTCGGTGATATAGCAGAGTGCACCTTCGTTGCCGATTACAACATGCCTGATATCCGGGCCTGCCGCCCGGCGGGGAACACTTTTAATCCAGGCGATTTCTCCGTTTGGAAAAACCGCTTCCAGGCCTACTACCATATCTTCAATACCCCCGTAAAGAGTGGAAAACTGCCCGATGCTCCTGGTTGCCACCAGGCCGCCCATCTGGGCCAGGGGCTTGGACTGGGGAGAGTGACCGGTAGTATAACCCTGTTCCCGTAATTGATCCTCCAAAGTCTGCAGGGGAACCCCGCACTGGCAGGTAGCCAGCATATTATAGGGATCAATGCTTACAATTTGGTTCATCCCGGAGCCGTCTACAACAATGGAATTTTCAACTGCGGTTTCCAACCCGCCCTCAGTAGCTGAATCGCCGGTCCTGGGAACTACATTGATTCTATTATCGCCGGCATACTTAAGAAGCGAGGCAACTTCTTCTTTATTATGAACATAAACGACAGCTGCCGGAAGCGGCTGAGTATAATACCCGTGGATTTCTTCAAATCTTCTAAAGCGGTCAACACTGCTGTCTTTGAGCACCTGCTCATCAGTGACCACATTCTCTTCACCAAGCATCTCTACCAGGCTTTCGATGATTTTTTCTTTCGGTACTGATAACATTGTTCAAGTCTCCTTTTTAGCTATCTAAGATTTACGGTTTAAAAATTAGCTGCTGCCCGGCTTTTTAAAAAACTAATTGAAACCGGCCGGACCGGGTATGCATTTATTTCCGAGAACTTTTGTGACTGGCTTCGGTTCAACTAAAAATTGGATAAGATTTTTTGAGCACCTGGTCGGTATAACCGGTGATTGACCGGTATACTTCTTCATTCATCTGTTTGTACAGGTTAGCATTTTCTGTAACCGGTTCAAACCGATCTCTGATCCTTACCATATTATGTATCGCTTCCTTGTAATCACTGTATATGCCGCAGGCAAGGGCGGCGCTGATAGCAGCGCCCATTCCGGCGGCGCTGTTAACCTCGTTGCGGCAGGCCGGCAGACCAAATACGTCGGCAAAAATCTGCATGAATAAGTCGCCGTTCGAACCCCCGCCGGAAACAATTATATTTTTTATCTCCAGTCCAAGCTCATCGCACATTGCCCGGGCATTATTATTCATGGTTAANGCTATTCCTTCTAAAATTGAACGGTACATGTGAACCCCGGTATGCCGGCCGTCGAAGCCAATCATTAAACCTTTTTTGTAAGGGG
>SL_5KL_010_SEDDRAFT_10001102_pt1 | contig 16590 bp, 20 predicted proteins | sample SodLakKL_010_SED_FD_9118 | JGI IMG/M metagenome (IMG submission 9118)
ACAACATACTATATGTTTTTGGTCAAGTGCTCCGGCAATATCACCCTTGTCATATCTTTACACCGGTGGGCAGACCCCAGCCTCTCTTTTCCTGGCTCCCAACTTAGCATCTAGATACGGGTTCATCCGCTTGGCGGAGTCCCATCATACCTCATACGGGTTTGGCCAGGAGGGCAGGGGCACCATGTTGTTCGCACGGGTTGGCTCAATCGAGCTCCCAAAAACTTGACCGGCATCTCCCTGCCCACCTGATGCAATGACAACACCTCCGTTATCTCAATCTCAGACTGCAACCGGTATCAGAGCCGGTCTTGCATCGTGGTAAAAGGTCTGATTCCTAACCAGAGCAAAGGCCAAACGCAACAGCTTGTTAAGTGCCGCCCCCACAATCTCTCTTCCATTGAGAGGGTTGGCATGAGCCGGCCTTTCTCGTCTCTGCTTTGCCCAGGCACGGAAATCCTCATTGAAACGCAGCATCGGGATAACCGCTGTCCAGGCGCAGTACCTCAGTAACGGGCGGCCTTGCTTGCTCATCGGTGTCTTTGACCTCTTCTTGCCAGCTGATTCCGATTCAGTGGGATTACTGCCTGCCATCTTGATCATCTGCTTGGCACTCCGGTATAGCTTGAAGCAGCCAAGTTCAGCCAGTAACCCGGCCACAGCAATATAGTTGAGTCCCCTTATCGAGAGCAGGTACTTCCCTTCTTCTGTCTCATCCACCAGCGTGATCAGCGTCATCTCCATGACACGGATTTGCCGTTTGATCAACTCAAGCTTATCGACCAGGAACGCGATCTCAGAAGACACCGAGCGGGCGCCGGCATCGATCCCGATTGATGTTTGCGCTGAGTAGTGGAGCGCTCTTAGTTTCTTACGCATCAGACGCCGCCCATTGTGATGGGTCTCGATCATGGCTATGAACTCATCCTCTGTCATCCCGGCTATCACCCTGGGGATGGGAGATGTGGAGAGCACACTCAAGGCCGTAAGACCACAGGGGTCTTTGAAGACCAGGATGAACTCGGGAAAGAGTGCATCCAGTAGCCCCTTTACCAGGTTGGTTATCCTGGTTCTTTCCTTGACCAGTCGCTGATAAGTGTTGTGTGAGGTCCGGAGTTCCGCATAAACGCCCTGGGGGATGACGCTCTCAACAAACTCTCCGGTGCACAGGAGCTGCGCTGCTACTTCGCTGTCTCGGTAGTCATTCTTCCTGCGATTGAGATCTTTGCCTTCCCGTCTCCGCTTCAAGGTATACTGGTTGATGAAGCGGAAGGGGATGCCACGCTCATCAAGGTAGTAAGCTATGTTTCGCCAGTAGTGGCCTCCTGTCTCGATGGCGAACATCACGCCCCGGCAACAGGATTTCGCCATCTCTGCCCTGGCTCGATCTAACATCCTGTCCAGTCCTTCCCCTGTATTGTCGACCTTGAACTTGGCCTGGGTGGTGAAATCCTGGGTGATAGCGACTGCGGCATGCCGCTTCTTATGTGGGTCGACTCCTATGACCAGGTACCCCTCCGGCACTTGCTTTCGTTTCATGGCTGCAGTATTCTTCATCTGAGATAGCTCCTCCTGCTTTAGATTTGGTGCTAAGCGACACCATCAACTCTTATTGTAGCCGGAGCTGTCTCTTCTTGTTACTCCATATACTAACAACTTGAAATGTTGGGTGTTCTCATACTAACCCAGAGGGTTCCACGAGGTCTTTTCATTGAGACACGACCTGACTCTCTGCCATTGAGGGCAATCCCCCGTCGCGTCTGGAGGATGCCGCACAGGTTGCCCCCCTCGCGGCGATGCGATAGCTCAAACTCCGGAGTCCTCATGCCCTCCAACATGAGCAGGGTATAGTAGCACCTAAGCGCCGCCCCGGCCTCTACACAGGTTGTAAGCGACCGACATGTCAAGAGGATCGCCCACAAGCTGTTGAAGACCTCCCGCCTGCCTGTGACACTTCTTCAAAGGTACACGCTCGAGTTGCTCATGCACTCACTCAAGCCTCCGCAGTTTTCTCTCAATCTCGTGCACCTGTTTTTCCATGAGTGCAATGTGAAGGGTGTCTCGAAGACGCATGAGTCCTTCGTAGTCCAACTCGGACAGATAGGCTTGCACCTCAGCGTGGTTCCACGGGATTCGGATGTGCTCAACGTAAAGAGGCACGCGCGCCTTTTCGTCTGTCTTCCTGGCTATCTCTCTACCCAAATCAGCCACCTGGCGTTTTCGCACGGCCAGTTGCTCATCCAGTCGCTGCAATCCCAGTTCGAGCGCTGTCAGTCTTTTCCGTGACACGGCTATCGCCTTCTGCCAGGCAGCATACTCCCGGCGCTTCACGCCTAAGTCCAGGCCGCGTTTCGCCCTGACCTCATGTATGTCCTTGAAGTTCACCTTGAGTTCTGCGGCTATCTGACTGACAGTCTTGCCGGCATCCAAGGCATGGCTAATCTGGTCAAATTTGTTCACGATAGATACCATTAACCCTCAAAATGTGCAGTAACCATCCCAACGCAATCCCTCACGTACCGTCTGGCTGTGTCTCTGGTCAGGCCAATCCCAGATGTCTTTCTTCAGCTCGAGACAACCGTCCATGAACTGTCGGAGATACCATCTCATCCGGCCGAATGCCTCCAGGCATGCAGCCCCAGATCTTGTTGCGCTCACTCGAGCCCCCGCAGTTGTTCCTTAATCTCACGCTTTTCCCTTGATTCGATAGTGCTGCGTAGAGTATCCGCAAACCATTTCAATCTTACAAGGTCCAACCTGGCGAGATAGGCCCGCACCTCAGAGTCATTGGGTGGGATATGGATCGCGCCGACGTAATCAACCGCAAGTGCTCTTCGCTGTTTCTTCCTGGCTATCTCGCTCTTTAGATCAGCCAGCTTGCGCCTTCGCACAGTCAGTTGCTTATCTAGACTCTGCAACTCCAGTTCAAGTGCCGTCACCCTCTTCTTCACAACAGAGATCGCCTCTTGTAGAGCGGCGTGTTCTCTCTGCTTCGCACCCAAGTCCAGGCTACGGTCCGCCCTAACCTGCGGGACATCCCTGAGGCTGACCTTGCACTCTTTGGCTATTTGCCTGCTACTTTTGCCTGCATCCAGTGCCTCACAAATCTGGTCAAACTTCGTTGCCATCGATACCATTGCCTCATAACATACCGGAACATCAGCGATAGAAGCCGTTCTCCTATCCGCGATACCACTGATGAACCGTGTGCTACCGCTGATACCACTGTCTTCCGTCCCATATAATATACCGTATTTGCGTAGTCCGTGCCACGCAAGCCCACGGTCAATGTCGAAACTCCATGATAATGTCCTCTGAAGGACTCGATAGAAATGTCCTCTTCCCGCCAGTGATGGTAAACACCAGGCATCCTGAAAGGAGATGCCTGAATGCAAGAGGATCGTTGGCCATGAGCGAGAAGGAACGTGTGCGCCTGGTCATGATGAGCAGGGGGGAGGAGTAGACAGCACAAAGCAANGACGAGAAGGCGGACGGTGGACAACAGCGTACCGAGGGTTAATAGAGGACGAGGAAGAGCAGAGAGCAGAGCGGGGAGCCGCTCAGCAGCAGTCTCCAATTGAACACTTGTGACTATTGTTGGCTCGGCTAGACTCTGCCAACGGGCTGCCAGAAGGCCTCATGGAGTCGATCCGGGAGCGGTCCCAACCCGCACATGCCCTCCCCGATTGCTCAGCAGGTCAGATATCAACTGCAATGACCCCTTAACCGAGGCTCTTACTTTCTGGGACGGGGCGCAACCTCTTGTGACCCTGTCTTGCCGACCAGCAATCCTCTGCTCCATGGCTGACCACCCATGTCCCATCTGGTTTGACAGTAGACCTGAAGACTGACTATAATCGCTCCAAGAAAGGAGGCAAGCGGTCTCCGCCTTCTCTACGGGACACATGGGGTTCAGGTGGTCGGAGGTTCAAATCCTCTCACCCCGATATCTAGCCAAGACGAGTTTGTTAACCATCTGGTTAACACTTTCCTAGCTATGCTATACGAGCGACGTGACCACTCCGGAACCACGGAGTTCATGTTAGGCCCGCTGCAGATCGGAACTCCCACGGCAAGTCAGAAATGGGTAGATGAGTTCCTCGGCAGCAGACGGCAGGGTCTGGCGGACAGAACCTTCGAGTATTACAGAGATATCCTCTATGTGTTCGTCGGGACTGACCTGACACCCAAAGCTATCAACGCTTGGCTAGCTTCTCTCAAGGCCAAGAACGCCAAACTCAACCACTACGAGGTAGTCAAGGTATTCTGCACTTGGTTACACAGGTCAGGGAAGATAAAGAGCAACCCTGCGAGTCTGGTCGATAAGCCAAAGACCAAGAAGACGATCCTGCCGGCTATAACACCGGAGGAGCTAGATACCCTCTTGCTTTCTACCGAGAACGTCAGGGACAAGTGCATCCTTAACCTGCTCTATGACAGCGGTGTCAGGCTAGGTGAGCTTGTGGGGATCAAGGACACTAACTTTGACTGGGAAAAGAGAATCGTCATTGTCGATGGCAAGACCGGGCCAAGGAAAGCACCGTTTACCGAGGACACAGGGACAATGCTTCAGCTATGGTTCACCGCGCACAAGACCTTTGAGGTAAACGCCTACGGCGTTCAGTCCATGCTGAGAAGGCTTAGAGAGAAGACCGGAATCAGGTGCAACGCTCATGCGTTCAGACGTGGATTTGCCAATGCTCAATTCAGAAAGGGCCTGTCAACGAAGGTGGTGATGAAGCTAGGTGGCTGGACAGACATAAAGACCGTCGATAAGTACTCCAGGGAATTCAGCCAGGAAGATGCCCTGGAGCAGTACAACACGCGTTAGCCACTGAAGGATCACTGGCAGCACATGCCCTCACAGACCTCTTCCAAAGGCAACTGATAACCTCTGCCTAGTATCGCATCTTGAGCCTCTGCGCCCAAGCCGTATCAACATACCGCCCAGGTGAGCTAGCCCATTTCGGCAGCTAGAACTGAACCAGTTCTCAGAGCTTATCAGGAACAACTGAATCCGAAAAGCTCTGGACTTGCTGAACAGCCGCGCGCCACCGTAGTGTTCGTGTGCGGGGAGTGGTGTTAGTAGTTTCTCCGCTGATGTTGGCAGGCAGTGCGAGAGTGGACAGGCGAAGCACCGCGCGAAGCTGAGATGACATATACAGTGGCGACCCTGAAGCTATCTCAAGGCTGCATATTGGAGTATCAAACCAGACAGAACAGCAATGGTTCCCGTCACCAGCATGAACTTTCTCAGCATATCGCTTCCGCTGAGTAGTGCCACTGCTTTCCTGAAGGGCCTTAAGCCTGACAGGATAACTAGGTAGAACGTCCAGACTACAATGTAGACCATATACACCCCTTCCACCATCGAGTATGCACCAAGAGCGCGGAGGACGTACACTGGCGGCCGTGTATTCCGCTCAATGGGGGGAATATCGCGAAGGATGAATCGATAGATGGAAAAAGATGCCAAGAGCCAGCTCGTAAGAGAGACACCCAACCAGAACAGCCATCGTACTTCTATGAGGTTCCCTACTATCAGCAGCAACAGGGGCAGACAAGACATGGATAATCGTGCCAGGGCTCGTAGACTGCCCATGCGCACTGTAGGCTCGGCTAGCTTGAGTGCAGCGTTAGATAGCCACCGCTCTACTCTGTCGCTCAATGTGTTCGTGAACCCTCTGTCAAGGAGTATCCCAGCGATCACAGCAATCAAGGAGAATCCGATTAGCTGTAGGAGCAATCCTAGTCTACTCAGATCAACCCTTGGTTGTCCTGTTCTGGTCATGCCGTCTGTCATTAGTTCAGGTTCGCGTGCTGCAACGTGAAACCCAACTGAGCTAGATTCCACTGTAGAAAGGGACTCCACATCAAGCTCCACTGCTTCGATACAGCAAGCAATACACAGACAGGACGCCAGAATCAACGCGATTAGCACTGAGCCCAATAGGGACTTGACCATTGGGCTCATGATAGCCACGAGTTAGGTGCGTGTCAATAGATGTGCCTCTGTGTCGCTGCCCTAATCGAAGAGGACTCAATGGGAACAAGTGAGAAAAGGAGCACCTCACTGGGTGACAGGCTGTGACGGTTGAGACCGTCACGCCGTCGTGACAGTCTGAAGCATGCGCAGATGAACGGTGAGGCCATACATAAGGAGTTGGTGGTTGTTGGATAACAGGCTGCTATTGACGCTTAGTACCGCTAAGAGGGCATCACAGCGTGCCGCCTAGCTCCTGCCTAGTTTCTGGGTCAACGAAGAATTCAGCTCGACCAAGAAATCGTAGGAGAAGAAATCCTGGTTTATCGCCTCCTGAAGCAGTTCCAGCAACGCCCTTTCGCCTATCATAGGGGCAAACTGCCCATATTTCCTCTTGCCGCCGACGATCATCCAGTACGGAAACCAGAGCTCATGCTTGTCATCTGAAGGAGGTGTGTCCCATTCTATCTGTATTATCATGGGATCGAAGAACACCTTACCCTGTTCGGGATTGTAGCACTCAACCGGTTTCTTGAGACGAGCTATCTTCTTATAGGTGCGATTACCCCAGTACTTTGTTTTGCTGCTCTGGCCTATCTCCATCCTGTGATACCTCCTATTGTTGCACAAGACAACGGCGTTGCGACATCACCTGAAATCAACCTCTGCCTGGCCTCGTATAGACTTGAGGTAGGGTAACGTGGACTTGTCTGGTGTCTCGACTTCCACTAGCTTGACAGTCATCGGTGTTTCACTGAATGATGCTCGAAGGATGGCCTTGACCGTGCCTGATGGAGAACTCGCAGTCGCCACTATCTCCCCCTGCTTGTCAGTGAACTCGATTTCGAGAGAGGATACGTTCTCGACATAGTGGTCAAGTCCCTGATTCCTGAAAAGCAACTCATCGCCTTCGACGAGATCGTGCTCTACGGATAGTTCCACGTTTAGAGTAAGAGATCCCTTGGGAACGTATTTCCTCTGCAACTCCTTCTTCAGATTGTCACGAGTCTTTCTTAACGCTTCTTCTCTCTTAGCTGCTGTTTCTTCTCTGGTTATCAACTTGCATTCTACTGTGCACGATGATGTCTCGACTGCCGTTATCTTGGCTTCGTATAACCATCCCCCAGACAGATGTTCCGAGACAACCTTGGCGAACTGGCTCGGTATCCTTCCTAGGCTTGACCGTTTGCCTATTACACCAGGACGGGAGACATAGACAACTCCTACGCTATCCCTATCAACCCAAAGGTTCACCTTATCTTCTGCCTGGCACTTTGCCAACTCCTCCGCTGGAGGTGTTTCGGCACGAAAGGAGAACGTTCCCGTTTCCTCGGGCTCCTCTGTTTCAATTGTGACTGGAGTATCCCTGCTGAGAGGCTCTACAAAGTCCCGTGGCAAGTCCAGCGCTACGCTGAGCTGACGGGCAACTGAACCCTTAGCATCAACACCGACTACAAGCCTGTGCGAAGGCATGCCTACTATGGCCTTACACGTAGCTCTTGCCCCAGCATTCCCGTCAGCAGCCATACGCTCTCTATAGTGTCGTGCCTCAGCCTTGCCAAGATGCCCGACGTGCTTACCATCTATCTCCACTCGTATAGCTTTGTCGTCATACGGGTTCTTATCATCATGAATCAGTATTGCACTCGTGATGAACTCATCCTCGTCTCGTGTCGAACTGCCAACTATCTTTCTTAGGTTGTCCTGGTAGTGTTGTTCACCAACAACCCTAACTGGGAATGAGCCTGGTCCCTCAATGTGAATACATGAGCCTGCATCATCCGATGGCTTCTTTGGTTTCCGTGAGAAGAATCCCATAATACACCTCCTCTTCTTACAAGATACAAGGAAGCTGGTGAGTTGTCAACAGGACTAACGTGTATGAACCTGTCACCCCTCCACCACCACGATCATCCTGAATAGAAGATCACAAGCTGAACCGGATAGGGGTTCCGCCTGCTGTCCTTGTCGTCAGGAGCGGTTCTGGCTCGTAGAGTAACGGATGCACTGTCGGTCTGTGGCTCACTCTCATCATCTACGGCAAACATCGTAATCGCAACTCAGGCACTCGCAGAGGAACTGCCTGCCTTGTACGAACCACCAGTTACCTCATCATGGGGCAGGTCAGTATCAGCAGATGAGGCGGGAGTCTCAGCCAAGCCAATCAGCACCAACCCCAGCACCGACGTTGCAACGATTGCCAGAGCGACCAACTTCCTCACTAGAACACCCCTGCAGTTAGATTGTACCACCGACCGATCTTTGAGAGAAGACATGCCAGAACAGATAGGAGCCGGTCACTGCCTCGCAATTGACATGCTTTGCTGCGGAAGATAGAATCGAGACCATGAACGAGCAGAGCATACCGAGATGCCCGGGCTGCGACTACAGGTCTTCAGACAAGGAAGATCGAATAGAGACTTTTGAGGGAGAAGCACCACCCAGAAATGGTCAAGCTGGCCGAGAAGTCCGGTCAGACCATAGAGTGGGCGATTGGTTACACAGCCTCATAATTTGCTTGATATCCTGCCTAGATCATGGGCAACATAAAGACCGAGAGACCGTCGAATCTCTCCGCTCAGTATTGACACTCATCGCTGGGGGGCGATAGAATGAAACTGGCGTTTACGTTCGCAGACAGCATCTGTAACAATCGCGTCTGCTCAAGATGACTCTGGAACACGTGTGATGGCTGTAACAAAACTGGTGGCGTCCACTTACTCTGCGACTTGGGTGCCTGAAGAGCCTGCCGAGTCACCATTGAACAAGACTCGGTTCTGTGCAGCAAGCAGGCCGATGAAATCTTGCCCGGACAGACCGGACGAGGTGCCTCCTGACTCGCTATTAGTGACGGCATTCGACCCGCCCACAAGTGGCGGATTCTAAGTGCCCGGTGGCAACAGGAGCGCGGGTCTTTGGCAATAGGCGGCTGTATCTCTAAGGTTCCCATCGTTGGTTGTTTCGAGTCGAAAGGATTCACCGGCGAACCCTGCAGCGGAGTACGGTCAAGGAGGCTGAGGCACAGGTAACACTCATGGTATGATTAGTGATGATAATGCTGGGGGATTACTATGAAGAAAGAGTTTCCGTGTATGCCGTCAACCTTCAAGGAGCAATGGCCTGGCGAGTTCACAGGTTTCGCCTGGCAGGATTTTCTGACAGCCATACCGTCGCCGCTCTTCGTGATTACATCATTCAAAAGCAATGGCAAGGAGAACGGCTGCCTGCAATCCTGGTCGGCTTTCGTGGGTGACACGGGCGAGTTCATCTGCATCATCGGAGCAGTATCGAAGAAAGGCCACCTCTATGAGACGCTTAGGGACAGAAGATGCTGTGTCCTCAATTTCCCGTCGAGGGACATTTATGACAGATGCGTCGCTACGGTGAGGAACAACGCCTTTGAAGATGATGAGATAACCAAATCCGGCCTGACATCGGAGATGGCGGTTTCGGTCGATGCCCCAAGGATCCGTGAGTGTTTTCTCAATATCGAGTGCGAATACATGTGGGAGCGCGAACACTTTGAGGGAAGCCGTGACGTGACGGTTGCGTTGCGGGCAACACACATATGTATGGATGTCACGCGATGCGACGAGAGCAAATTGGGAAGATACGGAAAGACTGGGTATATGTACAATATCCATTCGCCAAGAAGCCCTGAAACCGGAGAGGTTTTGCCCGATTGCTTTGGAGCGCTTGAGAAGTATACCTAGACTTGGAGAGCCTCCTGCAGTATTGGAGAACTAGGAAGCTCCGCGTGTTGGATAACCAGTCGCATGAACATCTACTCATTCTGTGAAGCGGTCAGATGGATATGCCCAGCCTGCTGTCAAGGAATCGGCTCGTTACAACTGATTGCTGGTGGGAACGGCTTTCCGGGCGGTATAGTTACCAGGAATCCAGTCTGTGTCACAATGATAGTTGATGGGAACTCTGAATCATGCGTAAGTGCAGCATGGAAAACATAAAGGCCATTTCGTTCGACGGAGACGGGACACTGTGGGACTTCGAACGAGTCATGAGAGAATCGCTCCAGCATGCGCTCCGCGAACTACAGCAGGTCAATCCAGAAGCGGCTGCCATGACCAGCATAGACAGAATGATCGAGATCAGAAGCAGCGTTGGTGTCGAAGTGAAAGGAGTCATCACTAACCTTGAGGCCATTCGACTTGAGGCTTTTCGTAGGACTCTTCAGGACATCGGAATAACCGATGATACCTTGGCACATCACCTCAACGAAGTATATCTGAAGCACCGATTTGATGATATCGAGCTGTTTGACGATGTTCTCCCCGTCCTAACGACCCTCCAGACGAGATACGCCATAGGGTTGCTCTCGAATGGCAACAGTTACCCTGAGCGAGTCGGTCTGTCCGGAGTATTCAGCTTTGTCGTCTTCTCGCAGGATCACGGCATCGAGAAACCAGATCCAAGAATATTCCGGATAGCCCTGCAAGAGGCTGGATGCTGCGAAGAGCAACTGCTTCACGTAGGTGATTCTCTGGTTAATGATATTGGGGGAGCCATGAGCGCTGGGATAGTGTGCGTATGGATCAACCGATCCGAGAAGGCAAACTCCGTCGGCATTGTGCCAGACTTCGAAGTATCTTCTCTTTGGCAGCTTCTGAGCATAGTTTGAGATCATCCTGCCGCAACTGCACATTACAGCGCAATGGGTCGTTGACCATACTTCGATAGCGTCTTTATGCTGTAACTGAAACCAATGAAGACGGGGCGCGAATGGGTTCCACAGCTTATTGCCTTCGACTTCGACGGAACCTTACTGACAAGCGAGGGTGTCCTTGCGCCCATGGGCAGCCGGTTACTCAAGGAGGCTGCCCAGAAGGGTGTGTATGTAGTACCGGCGACATCGCGCGCCGTCGATTCTGTTGAGCGCTTTTGTCAGATATTGGAGATAGACGGCCCGTCTATCTGTCTGAATGGAGCCCGCGTGTATGCTTCGGCCAGGGGGCCGATTTGGTCTAGCCTTACATTCCCGAAAGATGTTGGAATTGAGATAGCCGTTCTAGCCGATGATAATGGTTGGGAGCTAAGCACTACTATCGGCGACGTCACATACTGGCGGCAGCGTCCAGGTCAACCCCTAGGCCTACTCTCGCCCACGAGAGCGATAGTTGCCAAGAACATGGATGCTGTTACGGATTCTCCAATACGAATCTTGGTTTCAGACCCTGAGGGTATCAATAGCATTCGCTCCCTCTGCCAGTCCAGGTATGCCGACCGTTGCCACACCGAAGTGTACTATGGGCCGGATGGCAGGATAGCATCTCTCGGAGTATATGCACCGGGCGCGAACAAAGGGGACGCCCTGGACCTGGTTCTTCACCGTCTCGGGATTAGCCGACGACATGTGATGGTTATCGGAGATAATGTCAATGACATACCCATGTTCAAGCGTGCACAAATCAGCATTGCGATGTCAAATGCTCCACAGCAAGTCAAACAGATAGCCACAGTTACTGCACCGAGTAATGATGACGAAGGAGTCGCCTGGGCCCTGAAAGAGTTCGGCATTTCACCTTGAGCGCACTAGACAAGAGGGTGAAGTGGTACTCTGCGTCGATCCTCCCGGTTGACTGCTAGTCCGGGCTATCATGTGCTTGGGCCGCTGTGTAGATCGAGTGGCTAATAGCCCACAGTCTGTAGATGCGATGAAGCCGAGTATCAAAGCGGTGCTGTTTGATCTGGACGATACTCTGTTCGATAGAAGCAAAGCACAGAGACTCGTGCTCGAGGGCATTCTGCGGCGGTTTCCTGCGATTTTTGGTTCGCTGCCGCCGGAACGCGTGGCAAGGGCCTTTGAGGAATCTGACCGTCTAGCAGTAGCAGAGTTTGACGCTGGAGCACCCTCTGATGGTCTGCGGGAGATGCGTAGCAGAACCTTCCTGCGGCTTTCAGCCTTCGGCAGGACTATTCTGACCGTATTACCGCACTCTACGTCCGCGATTACCCTGCAGCAAAGACGCCGGTGGCTGGAGCAGTTTCTCTTGTGAAGACGGTGAGCCGAAAACTCCCGGTCGGGATTGTTACAAATGGTTTTCCGGATGTCCAGTACAGAAAGCTCGAAACGCTCGGCCTTCGGAGCGTATTCTCCTGCATCGTGCTGTCGGAAGAAGTCGGTATCCGGAAACCTGACCCCAGGATTTTTCAGTACGCTGCCAGTTTGCTGGAGACCCAACCCCGTGACTGCCTGTATGTCGGAGACTCTTACGCCAATGACGTTATCGGGGCAAAGAGAGCGGGAATGCAGGCCTGTTGGTTTGACCGTAATCGATCGGTTCATGGTGATGAGGAGGCCATGGCAGATTTCGTGGTCAGCCGGCTAAGGGAAGTGGCACGAATAGTCGCATAACCCGTGCATAATTGAGTGTTCCCAATCAGACATCTGCCCATCTTGTGCAGCGGGATCAGGCTCATACCAGGCGCCGAGAGAATCCTACGGGGCGGTTTGATGCAACTCGTTTCGGCTTTGTGCCCGAAACATGTGAGAAGTTGATGCCAGTGAGATCTCCCTCCACTGGAGCCTGGAAAATGCTGAGAGAAATCGGCCGAACTGTGCAACCTTTTTCAACCTTCTGCGTTATATTAGTAAGGGGGTGATATAGTGAGGAGAGAGACGGTCAAGAGACTGTACTGCACTAGCTACTCAGAGGAGGTGAATCGATGGCAAGACGGAAGGGTGTCTGGACGCCATGCAGGTGAACTCAAGAGCACGCCAGATGAAATGCTGCGTCCGGGATAATAGTGCCTAGGATGCAGAACACAAGGAGGTTGGAATGAGAGAAGCAAAGGGCGCTGAGACGTATCCAGACAGAACAGTCCTGATGGTGTCAGGGGGCATAGACTCGATGACTGTCGCCTATTTTCTGCGGGATAGATGCAAGTACCTGAGGATGATCGCGTTCAACTATGGGCAGTTCGACTTTGGTCGGGCATTACAGGCAGTGAACTGGGTATCCGTTGAACTGTACATCCCGGTAACGATCGTCGACACGCCTCGGTCGGTCCAAGCCTACGCGGGATTCATCGAACAGGACTATGACGGTTTCCCGCTGATGCTCACAGAGTTGAGCAGGAAGTCGGCGCGCTTTACGATGGAGGCCGGGGTCTATGCCGAAAGCATCGGTTACCACGCTATAGCGGAGGGAGTGAACAAAGACGATCTCGAACGGTATGTCTACCGAACCCAGGTTCACAGGCATGTCGAAGAGGTGATGTCTCTCGGGAACCAGTTCGATTTCAGGGTGATTACGCCGTTGATCGACATGCCAAAGGCTGAGGTCATGAAACTCGCGCATCGTCTCGGAGTTCCTCTGGAGAAGGCCTGGAGTTGCTGGGACGGTAAGGTCCGGCACTGTGGAGTGTGCCAAGGCTGCTTGTCACGCAAAGCTCGCTTCAGAGACGCCGGAATCGAAGACAAGACAGTGTACCTTGAGTAGCTGCGGTCAAACGCCTGCATCGGACGGCAGACGAGGTGCCTACCACAGAGATGCGGTGCCGTGCACACTGATGGTTACCATTCGCGAGGCTACGATTGCTGACACACCAGCGATAGCTAGAGTGCATCAGTCATCTGCTCGCGGTCTCGGACGAACACACTACACCCCCGAGGACATTGAGACATGGGCAGGCAGTATCACGCCTGAACGATACCTACATAGCATCGAGGAGCAGTACGTTGTCGTGGCAGTCGAGCAAGGAGAGATCGTCGGATGGGGGCAGCTCAATGCAGAGAAGAGCGAGATTGTCGCGGTGTACGTAACACCGGCGCGGGCAGGTGCCGGAGTCGGCCGAGCACTACTAACTCATCTCGAAGAGGTGGCCTCGAATCTCGGTTGTCGTACGCTTAGCCTGTGGTCATCACTGAACGCAGTGGGATTCTACCAACGCTACGGATACCAAGTAACAGAGCGCTCGGTGGACAAGCTCAGCAATGATGAGATTCCAGCCATACGAATGGTGAAGACGACCATCACATGATCCAGGCAGGATAGGCCGGCCAGCACCCTGACAGCAGGTTGTGGGTACTGCCCGAAGCAGAACACTCGGACTCATGTCTTGTGAGGCCGGACGGGTACGTTGATGGGAAAGGGCAACAGGCTCCTTCGACGGAGTGCTCAACGGAGGTTGTGATCCCTGGCGCTCGGCCAAAGAACTAGAGAACGGACGTAGATGGGCTGCCCAACCGCTTGCGTGTTCGTCTGGTCACACACTCGCCTGTCTTGTTACCTCACTGCACAAACCGATAGTCCGTGCGATTATCGGTACCTCATTCTGGGTAAGCAGACTCATTGCTTATCCAAGAAGGGCCCTATATCATATGGAGAATGGAGGTGATAGTGAGTTGAAAAATTACGAATGTGTCGAAGTTAAGCATCATAAGGATGTCGGGAAAACGGTTGAGGAATACGAAAGGAATGGCTGGCATGTCCACACTTATCAAACGCCTGGCATGGGCGCCGGCCCGATGTCATATATCGTTAGTCATCACTTGCTGTTTGAGAGGAACAAGTGAGCTAGGTGTCCATGCTCCACTGGCGCTATCTGGCAACCAATGGCGATCTCACTAGGATTCTGTCTGTCGATACTGTTGAGACACGCCGGCTGGATGAAATCAGGTAAGGGTCGTCCCAATGTCCTAGGTTTGAGACGCCGAGTTTTCCTGAATCTGCTAGGTTAACAACGGAACGGTTTATGATAGACCCAAGAGAACTAAGGTTAATGAAAGCCCTTGACTACTGTCTTAAGGGATTTGACGCTGATAATGAGGCCATCTCCAGAGGGTCTGCCTGGGATGGTAAACCGATCGAAGTAAAGGGCGACAAGCTTCCCCTGCCGTCCTTGGTTTTTATGTGCCTCGTAGTGTTCAGGGGCTATAGGTACTGGGGCAAAGACGAGAAGCTATTGTGGACTATCCCCTTTAAGTATAAATCCTATCCTTTGCTCTTGTCGTACAGAAAATTCGGCTTACAAATCTTGAGCAACTCCGGCACCGCTCCATCCCAGGCTTTGGTAAACGAAGTGCTAAGACAACTCAACAAAGCGATCAGGGTTACTGAGAAGTTGGTGCAACCATATGCAGAACAGCAGGTCAAAGCAGGAAACGTAACGGTAGTCAACTCGTACCACAAACTGAACATGATGTATCGGTTCTTCAGAAGGAAGGCTAAGGAACGTTTCCGTCGTGCTGCTCGGGCACCTACTTCATTGGCGCTAGGTGAAGGCGGCCTTATAGCGCCTTTGCTTAGCTGGCGTGTGAGACATCAGCATGAGGGTGCCTATTACGGAACCGCCATGATCGACGCATTCTTCAGCCGGCTTGAGCATTTGCTTGTTTTGATCCTGCCCTTTGTGGGGTTTGACTCTGTTCATGAGGATTTAGTCGCTTTCATCTCTGCCGGCTGGAAAGACAAGTTTAAACGTGTATTCGATGTTAAGCATGACCGGCTGGCTAAGTCTTTGTATGACCAACTTGATTCAATCAGAGAGAGGTATCGGAATCCCCTCACTCACGGCTACTTTGAGAAAGAAGGCGCGTCCCTATACTTTCATGTACCTGGCCTGTATGCTGTTCCCGTGAGGCTCTCCAAGTTTCGGGAAGGTCTCCACTACTCGTTTTACCCTATTACTGAGACCTCTCTCGACGAAGTCTGTCAAGTGTTTGATAAAACAGACAAGCTACTCAAGTCCGGAGCACCTGGAAAAGGGTTCCTCTTCGCTAAGAGTGGACTGGACATTGCCTTTGATGCCAGTAGCAGAGCGAAACTCCGTATAGCCTGCTCTTCCAATAAGTCATTGAAAGAGTACATAGAGTGGATGGCTCATTGGGATACCATCCTCACTAATATGGACTGGTAAGAAACTGTTTCGACCTGTTTTCCCCCGGCTCTGAACCGTAAAGGAGCAGGAGCCAATTGCTTAGATTGCTGCACAAGAACTTGAAGTGTTACTGGGTTGGACGCAGGGCGGTCACGCGCAGTTCTTCGTTGTGTATTGAGTGAGATAGTAGCCTATAAAGAACGCTGACATCTTACTCGATCGTGCAGTATCGCCTGCGAGGCAAGGAGTTTGATCTGCTGAGTTCCCGTATGCTAGACTATCTACTAGAAAGGAGGCAAGCGGTACCCGCCTTTTTTCGAAGCTACATGGGGTTCAGGTGGTCGGAGGTTCAAATCCTCTCACCCCGATTTGCCCCTTCTTGGAAAGATCCACAGACTACAGGCAGAGTGCGGCGGTGCTGGTGTGAGACACCCGGGTGGTGGGCGAAGGCCTGTCCTCGCTTACTGGCCGGCCAGTCCGGCTGCTTTGAGGATGTCGGGAACTACCTCCTCCTTGCCGATGGCCATGACGTGAACCCCGTGGCAGATGGACTCCTTCTTGAGAGTCGCGATCATCTGGCCGGCGATCTCCACGCCTCTGCTGAGCGCTTCGCCTTTGGGGGCACCGGCCAGTTCATCGATCAGATTCTGAGGAACGAAGACGCCCGGAACGTTGTCGTTCATATACTTCGCCATTCTGGCTGATACCAGCAGGATAATTCCCGCCAGTATCTTCACCGGAAACTGGCGGGAGTACTCCATGAACTT
>SL_5KL_010_SEDDRAFT_10001104_pt1 | contig 16581 bp, 17 predicted proteins | sample SodLakKL_010_SED_FD_9118 | JGI IMG/M metagenome (IMG submission 9118)
ATCTCGCCCGTTTCTTCCCACTCTTGTCGAGAGTGGTAGTTGGCGACGTTCCAGAGTTTGCTGGCCGACCATCCGTGCCGGTCGAGCGAGTCCTCTACCTGTCCGTGGTTGAGGATTTTTGCCCGATGGGTTCGGTGGACTTTCAGCAATGGGAACGTCTGTATAATCACTTATACTCGCTTATCTTGTAAAGGTTGGGTTTGAGAACGGTGGAATATCCAGCCCTGCCATCGGCGGTGAATTGTGGAGGGTTGTCGGGTTCATCCCGCGCCTAAAGTCGCGGGTATTCTCCTTGAAATTCTATAACCCGTCCCGTCGGATCCACAGAGTGGCCCTTCTCCGGGACGTGTTCGACCGAGGACGTATGACGCTGCGGGCCTGATCACGGGATAATGCCGGTCACCCCGACGCAGGTCGCCCTCGGCGTCGCCACGTGTTTCCTCGCCGGCTTCGCGTGGCAGGTCGCCGACCGCAGCGGCTGGCGTGCGCGACTTACCGATCGATTCGTCCTCGGCGTGCCGTGGGGCACGCTCGTCACCGTCGCCGTCGTCGTCGCCTTTTATCTGTTCGCGCAGAGCGGCCTCCGACACCCGGAGGCCCCCGCGGTCTACGCGTTCGTCTCGTGGTCATACCTCTATCCGACCGGGATGCTCACCGCCGGGATCGCCCACGGCGGGGCCGACCACATCGTCTCGAACATGACCGGGACGCTCGTGTTGGCCCCCATCGCCGAGTACGTCTGGGGCCACTACCGCGGCGGATCACGGGAGCGAGCGGCGGAATCGGGCGCGAACCGGGGGCTCCTGGGCCGTCCCTTGGTACGCGCGATCGTCGTCTTTCCGCTGACGTGGTTCGCGATCGCCTTCCTGACCGCGGCGTTCTCGCTCGGTCCAGGTATCGGGTTCTCGGGCGCGCTGTACGGCATCGTCGGCTTCGCGGTCGTCACCCGCCCGCTCGCGACCGTCGTCGGCGTCGTCGCCACCTCCGCGGTCGGGACGGTCTTCACGGCGTTTACGACGCCGCTGGTCCGGGAGACGCTCGCGGCGGGGCCGCCGACGCCGCCGGGCTGGGCCGGGGTCGGCTTTCAGGCACACCTGCTCGGGTTCCTCATCGGGGTGTTGCTCGCGATCGCCCTCCTCTCCGCGCGTGGATCACGTCCGCGGCTCGACCGCGTCCTCGCCGGTACCCTTCTGGTCGGGATCGCCCAGTCGGTCTGGCTCCTGACCGGCGGCGGGGGCGACGAGTTCGTCCTCTATCGGGGGATCGGCATGACGTTCCTGTTCGGGCTGGTCGTCCTCGTCGCGGTCGCGGTCGCCGGCCCGGACGACCCGCTCATCGAACGGATCCCACTCCTCGAACCGCCGGTTTCCGCGGCCGAACCACCATCCGCGGAGTCGTCCACGGCGGGGGAGTCCGCGGCGTTCGAATGGGTCGGCGGGGACGGCAGCGACGATGACGGCCGGACCGATAGCTCGGACCCCGCGGAACCGGCCCGTTCCGACCCCGGTTCCGATGCGCCCATTGCGGCAACCACCCACGCCCGGACAGACCCCCGAAAGCCCCGCGTTCGTCGCGGGATCGCGGCCGTCTGGATCGCGTTCGTCCTCCTCGTGAGCGCCCTCGTCGCCGCCGCGCCGGTCGCCCTCGGCGAGCCGGTCGCGGTCGGCCTCCTGAGCGCGGCGGTCCTCGCACCGGTGCTCTCGTTGCCCGCGATCCCCGCGATACTCCCGGGACGGATCCACTCCGGGCCGCTCTCTCGCCGCGGCGGTGCCGTCCTCGCGCTCGTGGGGCTCACTCTGTTGGTCTCGCTGCCGATGGTCGTCTTCGGGTTGATCGTCGTCGATGATCCGTCGATAGCGGGATCGGAGGCGATCGAGGTCGCCGATTACTCGGTCGCCTACGTCGACGACGAACCGGCCGGGCAGTCGGTGGCCGTCGACCTCGGGGAGGAGTTCTCCGGCGGGACGACAGACGGGGTGATCGTCACGAGCGACGAACGCCAGATCTGGACGGTCGACGAGCGGCCGGCCGTGCTCGCCCACGAGGGCGAGAAAACGGTCGTCGTCGGCGGCGTGGGCTGGCGTGAGGAGGTTCACGTCGACCGGATCGCGTGGGACGTCGCCGGCAACGGAACCGCCTACGCGGTCGATCTCGAACACGACGACGAGAAGATCCGATCGTACGTGGGTGACGCCGTCGACAGCGACTCGCGCATCGATGGACACGCGCTCACCGTGGCTCCCACGGACGACGGCTTCGAAGTGCACGCGACCCCGGATGAGGCGACGGCTACGGGCGGCGACGGCGACGCCGAAGGTGATGGATCCGCCGACAGTGAACGCCTCGTCGCGACGGTCCCGGAGCCGGGCGAGACGGAGTCGCTCGGTGACCTCCAGGTTCGGACGGTCCCGATCGACGGCGACGGTGCAGAGGACGACAGCGATGAAGAGGACGCCCACGGCGACGAGGACGCTGACGAGATCGACGCCTATCTGATCGTCGAGGGCCCGGACAGCTCGGTCGTGCTCGCGGAGCGACGGGCGTAGCTCGGCGAGGGATCGGACCACCGAATCGGACGTCTCCGCACTCACCCGCTCCACCCGTTTAAGAGGACGCGGCGAGGAGATGTCGACATGACCCGGTTCGATGCCGCAACCGAGACGGAGCGGTTGAAGCTCTTCGCGGACGCCGTGAGCGCGCACAGAAAACGGTCGAGCGCGGTGATGACCGTCGACGTCGACCCCGACAGCGACGTCACCGACGGCGGGGAGGTTCCGCCGTGGATCCAGCTCGCGGGCACGGAGGTCGTCATGGACTGTACGGACGCGGAGCTCGACCGCTTAAAAGCGCTCGTCGACGACTTCCCCGAGTTCAGGATCGCGGAGCTCGAAAGCCCGGAGGACGCCGAGGGAACCAACGCCGTGATCACGGCCCGCTCCGACGCCAACCGGGTCGCGGGGTTCATCGAGCGGGCGTTCCTGGAAGTCTACGAGCTCGCGGACGACTATCGCGTCTGGGCGACGACGGTCTGAACCGAAGCACACCCCGTCGGTGGATTCACGACCCTGACGCACGTACCCTTTTTATGGACCTCTTCTGGCACCGTCGTGACCTCCGCGTCGACGACAACCTCGGGCTCGCCGCGGCCGCCGGGCACGGGCAGGTCGCGCCGGTCTTCGTCTTTGACGACGACGTTCTGGAGCACGCCAGCGACGTGCGCGTTCGACGCCTCCTCGACGGGCTCGAAGCGCTTCGTGCGGCCTATCGCGAGCGTAGGAGCGACCTCGTGGTCGCCCACGGCGACCCCGCCGCCGTCCTTCCGTCAATCGCGTCGGCGCTTGGGGCCGACCGGGTCGTCTGGAACCGCGACTACTCGGGGCTCGCCCGCGAGCGCGACGCGCGGGTTCGACGCACGCTCGCCGAGGCCGACATCGAGCGCGACGCGCACCACGACGCGGTGTTACACACCCCGGATTCGATCCGCACGAACGCGGGGGACCCGTACTCCGTCTACAGCTATTACTGGAAGAAGTGGCGCGACCGCGACGTGGACGAGCCGGCGGAAACCCCGGACGGGGCCGCCCTCCTCGATGCCGAGCGACTGTCGGCCGACCTGGACGGGGACGTCGGGGAGGATCACCACGTCGCCGTCGGCGAGTTGCCCTCGCCAGGGTCGCTCGGGTTCGAGGAGCCCGACGTCGACCTCCTCTCGGCGGGGACCCACGCCGCACGCGAGCGGCTTGAGGCGTTCCTCAGCGATGACGTCTTCAGCTACGAGGACGACCGGGACTATCCGGCACGGGAGGGGACCTCACGGCTCTCGGCGCACCTCAAATACGGCGAGATCGGTCCGCGGGAGGTGTATTTCGCGACGGAGCGGGCGCTGGAGGCCGCGGCGGATCGCCCCGAGGCGGACGCCGAGGCGAGCGTCGAGGAGTTCCAGGGTCAACTCGCCTGGCGTGAGTTCTACACGCAGGTCCTCTTTCACAACCCCACGGTCGTCACGGCGAACTACAAGTCCTACGAGGAGCCGATCGAGTGGCGCGACGACCCCGAGGAGATCGCGGCGTGGAAACGCGGCGAGACGGGCTATCCGATCGTCGACGCCGGGATGCGACAGCTGCTCGCGGAGGGCCATATGCACAACCGCGTCCGGATGATCGTTGCGTCGTTCCTCACGAAGGACCTCCTCGTCGATTGGCGACACGGGTACGCGCACTTCCGCGAGCGGCTCGCCGACCACGACACGGCGAACGACAACGGCGGCTGGCAGTGGGCGGCTTCGACCGGGACCGACGCCCAGCCGTACTTCCGGATTTTCAACCCGATGACACAGGGCGAGCGGTACGACCCGGAGGCGGAGTACATCACGACCTACGTCCCCGAACTCCGCGGCGTCGACCCCGACCTCATCCACGAGTGGCCCGACCTGCTGGCCGTGCAGCGGGCCAACGCTGCCCCCGAGTATCCCGACCCGATCGTCGACCACGCCGAACGGCGCGAGCGGGCGCTCGCGATGTACAAGCGGGCACGTGGCGAGGATCCGGAGGAGTAACTCGACGGTCGCCCCGTCCGCGGGCCCCGTGGGAAACGGCCTTATTGGGTGCGGGCCTACGTGGACCGGATGAACGTAGATATTCTCCTCTACGACGGGTTCGACGAGCTCGACGGGATCGCCCCGTACGAGGTGTTCGACTACGCGCTCACGTACGCCACGGAGGAGGGTGAAGGGAGCCAGGGTACCGACGATGACAGCAACGGCGACGACGACGCCACGTCGACGCCTGCGGGACGCGTCCGTTACGTGACGCTGTCACCCCGCGAGACTGTGACCGCGAGCCACGGGACGCGGGTCGGGATCGATGGGACGCTTCCCGCGTCCGACGACGCGGACGTCCCCGATCTGCTCATCGTGCCGGGTGGCGGCTGGAACGCCCGTGACGAGGAAGCGAGCGCGTGGGCCGAGGCCCAACGGGGGGAGATCCCGCGTGCGCTCGCGGCCTACCACGACGCCGGCGTCCCGATCGGAACCGTCTGTACCGGCTCGATGCTGCTTGCGACCGCAGGCGTCACCGACGGTCGACGGGCCATCACCCACGCCGCCGCCGTCGAGGAGCTCCGGGAGTCGGGGGCGGACGTGATTGAGGCACGAGTCGTCGACGACGGCGACCTCGTCACCGCCGGCGGGGTGACCTCTGGGATCGATCTGGCGCTCTATCTCGTCGAACGGGAGTTCGGCGAGGTGATCGCCGGCCGGGTCGCGACCGTGCTCGAACACGAGCGCCGGGGGACGGTCGCGCGTCCCTCAGATCAACAATCGGGTGTACAAGAGGAGTAGTACCGAAATAACGCTCACGAGCAGGATCCAGCCGACGATGATCGTCCCCACCTGCCGCATCGTCATCTCTTCGCCGCTGAGTATCTCGCCGAGGCCCATAGACCGCCCCACGACAGCCGATTATATAAAAGAACTGTTCACCCGTGGGCTATGCCGGGCGCTTAATTTTCCACGGTGATGACCGTACAGTCCAGTTTCTTCCGGAGGAAGGCGTCGATGTCGGGGTCCGAGAGGAGTTTCTGGACCATCCGTCGCCAGCGGCCGGCCTGTTTCGACCCGATGACGACGACGTCGGCACCCTCCGCAGCGACCTCCTCCAGGATCGTCTCCTCGACGAGGAAGCCCCGTCGGACGACGTAGCGGGCCCGTTCGAGCGGTCCCAGTCGTCGTTCGACCGCCCGCTTGAGCTCCGTCCGCGTGACGTGGTGGCTGTTCTGATAGAGGTCCACGTGCAGGACCGTGAGGTCGGCGTCGCGTTCCTCGGCGACCCGCACCGCCTCGCGGAGCGTTGCCTCCGAGTGCTTCGACGGCGGGTATCGGACGGGAACCACGACCAGCGTCATGGTAAACCGGTCGGCCTCTCGATATAAATACGCTGTCGGTTCGTCGTCGACCGCGACGGGTGACGAGCCATGATCCGCGAGGATCCGTCACGACTTGCGAGGACCCGTCACGACTTGCGAGGACCCGTCACGACTTGTGAGGACCCGTCACGACTTGCGAGAACCTGTTTCAGGTCGCGTCCTCCGCGGGCGGCGACTGCTCGCTGGAGAGCGCCCGACGCGTCGGCTCGTCGATCTCGACGAGGTGACAGAGCGGATTTCCGGGATAGACGACGGGGTTCTCTAAGACGCCGATGAGCAGCCCGGTGAACGGCGCTTCGACGCCCACCGGCTCCTCTTTAAACGGGTTCGTGATCGTCGCGATCCGGTCGCCCTCGTGGACGAGCGAACCGCTCTCGTAGTGGGTGTCGACGATACCGCCGACGTCGGCGCGAAGCCACGTCTTCTCGCCCGCCTCCGAGACGATGGTCCGCCAGCCCGGCCAGCGAACCGTCGGCGTCTCCAACAGCCCGTACTCCGCGAAGACGGATCGGACGCCGGCCAGCGCGTCGTCGATGAGCTCACGCTGGAACCGGTGTGCCTCGCCCATCTCGATGGTGATCGTCGGGACCCCGTCGGCGGACGCCTCCCCACGCAACGTCCCGCTCGGGCCGGTGCTGTCGAGGATCACGCTCGAGCCGAACGCCATCGCCAACCGGTGGACGGCCATATCCGTCATGTCGCCGCGCACGTGTAACATGTTCGTCCGGCCGCGCGTGGACGTGTGGAAATCGAGCCCGAAATCACAGGGAGCGATGAAGTTCGAGTAGATCCGGTGGGCCATCCGCTTCGAGCTGGTCGAGCCCTCCTGTCCCGGGAACGATCGGTTGAGGTCGCGGTCGTAGACGGGGAGATACCGCTGTTGGGCGAGAAAGCCGGGGACGTTGAGCACGGGCAGACAGACCAGGGTGCCGGCGAGCCCCGAGAGGTCCCACTCGTGGGCGACCTCGCGGACGACCTCGATCCCGTTGAGTTCGTCGCCGTGGGCCGCAGCCGAGAGGAACGCCGTCGGCCCGTCGCGCTCGCCGTTGACGATCGTCACCGGGATGCGAACCGGGTCGCCGAGATAGGTTTCGCTGATTCCGTACCGGATGTTCTGGGTCTCACCCGGCGCGACCGCGCCGCCGTTGTAGGTGAAGACCCCATCGTCGCTCATGTCCCACCGATACCGGGGTGGGGGTATATATATGACGACCGTGCGACCGGCGCACATGATCGATCGGGATGGATCGGGGCCCCTCAGGCACGTGACGGCCGCGTGGCGTCGACGATGGCGGCCATGCTCACGAGGACGACCGCGAGCGTGAGCGCGACGGCGGCGGTGTAACTCCCCGTGAGCGCGACGCTCGCCGCGCCGGCCGGCGGCATCGCGAGCGCGCCGATCCCGCCGGCGACGTTGAAGATGCCCACGATCGCCGTGTCCCGCCGTGGGTCGTATATCTCCATCAGGAGCGGAATGTAGATGGTCGCCGTCCCGCCGAGCCCCAAGCCGATCAGGACGACGGCGGGCGCGAGCAGGACGGGCCATGGCACGAGCAGGGTCGCGATCCCGACGCCCGAGACGGCGAGTGACCCCAAAAACGCCCGCCTGGTCCCGATCCGGTCGGCGACGTAGCCGCCGCCGATCCGCGAGACGATGCTGACGCCGCCGATGAGTCCGAACGTTAACGATGCGGTCGTCGTCGCCAACCCCCGGGCGGCGAACAGGTCGACCGCGTACGCGGCGAGCAGCTGATACCACGCGAACGCGAGGCTCATACCCACGAAAAGCAGCTGGAACCGACGGGTCCCGATCAGCCCGCGCGTCCATCGTCCCACGGCCCTGAGCGAGGTCCCGTCCGTCGAGACCCAGAGGGGTCGCCGACAGAACAGCGCCGCGACCGCGAACGCGGCGGCGGTCACGAGCAGGATGGCTGCGAAGGCGTCTGCGAGGCCGACCGTGTCGATCCCGTACTGCCACGCTGGCGGCAGGATGGTCAGGCCGACGCCGTTGCCGACGAATATCAACCCCGTCGCCGCACCACGGCGCCGGTCGAACCACCGGGGGACGACCGAGGCGAGCATGATGAACGCCGTCCCGAGCGCCAACCCGAGCAGCGCGAAGACGACGAGCACCCCGACGTACGATTCCACGACCGACAGCCCGGGGGCCATCAGGGCGGTAACGGCCGCACAGGCGAGCAACACGAGCCGTGCGGAAACGCGGGTGGTCAACAGCCCCACGACGCCGGAGCCGATGAAGAACGTGAACAGCATGACCGAAAAGATCGCCGACGCCGGGAGCGACCCGATCCCGAACGTTTCGCTCACCGCCCGCTGTAAGATCCCGTACGACAGCGGGGTCCCGAAGGTGAACACCATCGCGACCGCACCGACGACGGCCACCAGCCAGCTTCGGGGTCCGTCCGGTCGCTCCTCCAGCCTGAACACGGTCCCGATTACCCGGCGGCGGTGAAAGAGCCCCCGATACCGGAACCGTGCGGCGGGATCCGAACCGCCGGGTGGCGATCAGCGTGGCGGTGGACGGGGCGTTCGATCCCGCGGCGTTTATAAGTGAAGGTGGGATTATACCCTCCCATGACGGACTTTGGGCTGCGCGTTCGAATGGCGGTCGTCGGGTCGCTTCTGGCGGCGTTGTACTTCGCCGTCGGAATCCTCGGACTCGCGATATTGGGAACCGGCGCCTGGCCGATCGTGGCGCTGTTGTTGCTCACCTTCCCCGTCCTCCAGTACAAATTCGGGACGTGGATGGCGACGCGGAAGGCCGAGGAGATGCCGGAGGAGGGCGCATACGCCGACATCCACCACATGACCGAGTCGCTCGCGCGGGACATGGGCATCCCGAAGCCACGGCTGATGGTGATGCGTATGGGCGTCCCAAACGCCTACGCGACCGGCCGGAAGGGCAAGGGCGTCGTCGTGGTGAGCGAGGAGCTGATCCGGCTGCTCGGCCGGGACGAACTGGAGGGCGTCATCGCCCACGAGCTCGCCCACATCAAGAACCGCGATGTGTTGATGATGACCGTCGGCAGCTCCATCGGAATGATGGTCGGCTGGGCGGTCTACTTCGTCTACGTCTTCGTCGGCGAGGACAACCCGGGCAGGTTCCTCGTCGGGTGGGTCCTCTCCATCGTCGCCCAGATGCTCGTCACCGTCCTCGTCATGGCCATCTCCCGCTACCGCGAGTACGTCGCCGACGACGACGCGCGCAGACATATCGGAAGCGGCGACCCGCTTGCCCGGGCGCTCGAAAAGATCTCGGCCGGTTCGGAGGGGCGTGAATCGACGGTCGAAGACGCCACCGCGGCGCTGTGTATCTTCAACGGCGGACGGGGACTGCTCGCATCGATCTTTGCGACCCATCCGCCGACCGAAAAGCGGATCGAACGGCTCCGAAACTGATCGGGCCGCTCCGGGACGCATCGGGCGGCTACACCGTCACCGAATCCGTTCACCACACTCCCGGCACAGCCGCACGCCGGGGAGATTCCGTTTCTCACATAACGGACACCGTCTGGCTCCCGGATGTGACGCGGTCGCCGTTGCGAGGATATCGGCGGCGGAGGGGGCCGGCCGCTCGTCGAGCGTTCCTCGCGCGATGAGCGTGTCGATAAGCCGGTCGTCCCGCAGCCACATCATGAACCGCCAGAACCCGAGGAACAACAGCGTCGGCCCGACCATCGCGACGCCGGCGACGAACAGCCGAAAGGCGATCTCCACGGTCGACAGGTCGGCCATGTGAGTACCGTGGGACTCAGTGACAAAGGCCGTTTCGCCGAGCACCTCCGCGTCCTGTGAGCGACGCGTGGATCGACGACGGACAGCCCTCAACCGAGCCGCATCCGATCGACTAGCTCGGCGGTCGCGTCCGGCTCGAACCGCAACGGCCGTCGCCACCACGGACCCTTCCCCGAATCGGCCGACAGCTCTGTGACGAGGTGGTTCGCCTCGACACCCGCGGTCGGCGTACTTAAGGGTACGACACGATCGAGGAGCCCGGATGCGTCCGAGTCACCCCCGACGATCACCCGTGCATCGAACGGGTCGCGTTTGAGATGGGCGTTCGTGGGTGCGACCTCGGCGGCAGCCGCACGTGTCGGCTCCGGAAGGAGGCGGTCGATCCGCATCGCCGCAAAGAGATACGCACCCCAGTCGGGGGCGAGGTCGTCGTCGACCGCGACCCCTTCTGCCGCGAGCCAGTCGCCGTCGCGGTCGTCGGCCCCCTCATCCCCCACAGCTTCCCCGCCGGGTCCGCGCCAGTCGGCCGGCCGAAGCGTGAGCGTCGCATAAAACAGGAGCCAGTCCCCGGGTTCGAGCGCCGAGATCGGGCCGGCTTTCACCCCGAAGGGGTCGCCGTAGGTGGCCCGCTCACGCCCGTGGACGCCGGGAAACTCCGGGTCGGCGTGGATCGGGGTTTCCGACAGCGACGCCGGGAGCCGGAAGGGCACGTCGAGGTCGGCATAGGTCGGCAGCGGCTCCTCCGTCGGGAACTCCCCTTCCGGGCGCGTCGGCGCTGATTCCGGGATCGGGACGTACGCGAAGGAGCCGTCCGGATAGACCGGACCCCGAAACCCCGGCTCGTTGGTGTTGGCGGCGACGTTGACGGCGACGGCGCGCGGCTTACTCCCCATCGGGAGCGTCGAGGTCGCGCTTGAACTCGTCGAATCGATCGAGGTCGTCGGGGAGGTCGTATGGGATCTCCCGTTCGTCCTGTCGGTTCCGGAGCTTTCCGTCGGGGAGTTCCTCGGCGACGTCCTCCCAGCCGGGCTTCACGCGCACGCTCCGGGCGGGCATGCCGACGACGACGTGGTGGGCCGGCACGTCGCCCTGAACGACGGCGCGTCCGCCGACCACGCTGTTTTCACCGATACGGCAGCCCGCACGGACCATCGCGTCGTAGGTGACCCGGGCGTCGTCCTCGACGGTCGTGTGGAAATTTCGAACCGCGGTCTGGTCGACGATGTCGTGATCGTGGCTGTAGATATGGACGCCGTCGGAGATGGAGACCCGATCGCCGATCGTGAGCGCGCCGCGGTCATCGAGATGGACGTCGTCGTGGATCACGACGTTGTCGCCGATCTCGATGTTGTGTCCGTAGGTGAACGAGATTCCCTTAAAAAAGCGGCAGTTGTCGCCACACTCCGCAAAGAGGTGTTTGCCGAGCATCTGCCGGAATCTGAGCGCGAACCCGACGTTGTCGGCCATCGGGGTCGCATCGAACTGCCGCCAGAGCCACTGGAGGTGTTTCGAGCGCTGGAAGGCGGCCTCATTCTTTTCGGCGTAGTACTCCGATTCGAGCGTCGCGTTACACGGGTCATATCCCTGTAGGCGAACGCGCTCGGCCGTCGAGACCTCCTCGCCGTCCCGCCAGGCCTCCCACGGCTCCCTGTCGCCGAACAGGTCGATCAGGACGTCCCGCACGACCTCACAGGTGTCCTCGTCCGAGGAAAGCCGCGTATCCACTTCGTCGATGAAGCCTCGGACCCCTGCCTCGGCGGCGTCGGGGAGGGACACATGTCGCTTCGTCATTGCCCGCCCTTGGACGGGGGTCCACAAATGGATTCGGTTACAGGCCGGTCACGTACTGACGAGCGTGTAACCCCGTCACCACCGATCCGAATCGACGGAACGACAACAAAAACGGACCGTCGGCTCGTTTCGAACGCTATTCGGCGTAGAGGGGGTACTCCGCACAGAGTTCGAGGACGCGGTCGCCGACGGCCTCGATGGTCGAGTCGTCGTCGTGGGCGTCGACGACCCGGTAGATCAGATCGCCGACCTCCTCCATCGCCGCCTCGTCGAACCCGCGCGTCGTGAGCCCGGCGGTTCCGGCACGGATGCCGGAGGGGTTGAACGGCGAGCGCGTCTCGCCGGGGACGGTGTTCGCGTTGAGGACGATGTTCGCGGCCGCGAGCGCGTCCTCGGCCTCACCGCCGGTCAGGTCCGGGTGCGACTCCCGAAGGTCGACCAACACGAGGTGGGTGTCCGTGCCGCCGGAGACGAGCGAGAGGCCGTGATCGGCGAGCGTCTCACCGAGCGTCTCGGCGTTGTCGACGACGGCCTGCGCGTACTCCTCGAAGGAGGGGTCGAGCGCCTCCTTGAACCCGACCGCCTTGCCGGCGACGTTGTGCATCAACGGACCGCCCTGCCCGCCGGGGAAGACGGCCTTGTCGATGTCATCGGCGTACTCGGCGTCGCACATGACGATCCCGCCGCGGCCCGCCCGGATGGTCTTGTGTGTCGACCCGGTGACGAAGTCGGCGACGCCGACCGGTGAGGGGTGTACACCCGCTGCGACGAGCCCCGTAATGTGGGCGATGTCGGCGAGGTGGTAGGCGTCGACGTCGTCGGCGACCGCCTGGATCCGCTCCCAGTCGACGGCGCGGGGATATGCGGAGTAACCGGAGACGATGATGTCGGGATCGAACGACTCGGCCAACTCGGCCAGGCCATCGTAGTCGATCCGGCCCGTCTCGGCGTCGACCTCGTACTGCTCGACGGTGTAGGTCTGTCCCGTGAAGTTCGCCGGGTGGCCGTGTGAGAGGTGACCGCCGTGGTTCAACTCAAGCGAGAGGATCTTGTCGCCGGGCTCCAGCATCGCGAAATAGACCGCCTGGTTCGCCTGTGTCCCCGAGTGAGGTTGGACGTTGACGTGTTCTGCGCCCCACAGTTCGGTCGCGCGCTCGATGGCGAGCTCCTCGACCTCGTCGGCGTGGGCACAGCCGGCGTAGTATCGGGCACCGGGGTAGCCTTCGGCGTACTTGTTCGTCAGAACGCTCCCTTGGGCCTCGAGAACGGCCTCGCTGACGTGGTTCTCGCTCGCGATCATCGCCAGGGTCTCCTCCTGCCGGTCGCGCTCGCCTCCCAACGCATCCGCGACCGCGGGATCGACCGCTCGAACCGAGTCGTAGTCCATATGGGTGTGCAGGCGGGGCCGAAAATAAGCCTATCCGTCCGCTTCCGGTTGGCGACGTCCTATCCGTCCGCTCCCGGCTGGCGACGTCCGCGTCACACCCTGACGCGCCTCGTCCAGTTTTCCACCGTGAGAATCGCCCGGCGTCGATGTGACACGCGTGAGCGGCGTATTTTCCGCTTCGCGTTCCTCTCGTGGACTTTTTCCTCAAATCTCCCCGTTAATATTAAATATAAATCTGCTCTTTACATGCCAAGATAATGGAATCGAACCTGCTGGGGACGAGCGTCGAGGAGGTACTCGACGCGGCGTTCTCCGATACTGGAGACGACCTGCTCGTCGTCGACCCGTCACCGGAAACGATCGTCTCGATCGTCGAGGCGGGCGACGCCGGTGGCACGCTCCCGACGACGTCGGTACTCGCCGACCGGCGCGTCCTGAAGGACGTACTCGGCGAGTTTCTGATCGCCTCAAAGGCGGCGGACCTCATCGACGACGGCGTCCTTTCGATCCGCGTCCTCCCGGCGGACGCCGAGAACTCGCTTTTCGTCTCGTCCTCGCGCGTCCTCGCGCTCGTGACCACGGACGGGGGGCTGTCGGCGCTCTCCTCGAACGACGACGCCTTCGTCTCGGAGGTCTTCGGGACCTACCGGGAGCTCTTCGAGGCGGCGGAGCCGTACTCGCTCCGGACGCCGCCGCTTAGTCGTGTCCGTGAGACGATGGCGGCGGATCTCGGCGAGGCGACCCGCGAGGATTTCGACCGGGCGCTTGCCGCACTTGAGGGGGACGACGACTCGGACCTCGACGAGGTCACCGTCTCGCTGCTCGTCGCCGCCCGAAACGACGTGCTACTGTATGACGTCTCGAAATGGGGCGAGGACGTCGGCATCGCCTCGAAAGCGACGTTTTCGCGGACGAAGACGCGCCTTGAGGACCTCGGTCTCATCGACACCGAAAAGGTCCCGATCGACGTCGGCCGCCCCCGTCTCCGGCTGAAGATCGGCGATGAGCGGCTTGCGGGCCTCGACGCCGCGGCGCTCGTCGAAGCCGCTGCCGAACAGCTCTGAGTGGATACTTCTCCGGCTCGCCCCCTGTGCCCCCGTTTTCCTAACCGGCACGCGGTCGCTCCCCGTGGGTTTTTTTGACCGCTCCCCGTCGATGCGGCATGGACATCGGATTGGTCGGCGATGGGCCAGCGACGGAGGCCGTCGCGGCGGCCCTCGGCGACGTCGACGTGAACGTGATGCCCGTCGAGGCAACGCTGCTCGACGGGTTCGACCTCGCGGTCGTGGCAGGCACCGCCGGCTCGGACGTCTTCACCGCCGCGAACGATCGGCTCGATCGCTGGGTCGCGATCGAGGTCGGCGGGGTCGGCGGCGTCCCGCTCGGGGAGGTCGACGCGTCGGTCACGGTTTTTGAACGCGCGTGCTATGAGTGTCTGTGTGGACGCGTCGCCGCGAGCACACCCGAGCCGGCCTCGTCGCCGTCGGGGAGGCGGTCCGCGGTCAGGTATGCCGGTGCGGTCGCCGGCCGACGGGTCATCCAGTTGTTGTCCGGCGAGCCAGTCGGGGAGACGGTCGTGGAGGTGCCGGGTCCCGAGCGGGCCCTCCTTCCGCTCCCCGGTTGTACCTGTGGTGCCGGACCGGACGGGGCGATCCCACGGGACGGTCGTGAGGTCCCCCTTGACGACGCCATCTCGCGGGCCGAACGCGCGATGGATTCACGGGTCGGGCCGCTCCGGGAGGTCGGCGAGCAGTCGTCGTTCCCGGTCCCGTATTACGTCGCCGCCACGGCCGATACCACCCGCTTCTCCGACGCCCGTGCCGCCGAGTTCGCCGGCGGCGCCGACGTCGACTGGAACGCCGCGTTCATGAAGGCGCTCGGCGAGGGGCTCGAACGATACGCCGCGGGGATCTATCGCCGCGACGCGTTCACGACCGCGCCCGCCGCCGACGTGCCGAACCCGATCCGCCCGGACGCCTTCGTGCGCCCCACGGATGCCGACGAGTACGATCCGGACGAAGCGCTGCCGTGGACGACCGGCGAGGCGGCGAGGACCTCGCGACCGGCGAGCCGGTCAGCCTGCCGGCGGAGTTCGTCCACTTCCCGCCGCCCGAGCGGCGCTATCGCCCCGCGATCACGACGGGGTTGGGGCTCGGCAACGACGGCCCGGAGGCGCTCTTATCGGGCCTCTACGAGACCATCGAGCGCGACGCGACGATGACGAGTTGGTACTCGACGATCGAGCCGCTCGGGCTCGAGGTTGACGATGAGGACTTCACCGAGCTGTGCAAGCGCGCCCGTGCGGAGTCGCTGTCGGTCACGCCGCTTCTGTTGACGACGGACGTCGACGTCCCCGTCGTCGCCGTCGCCGTCCATCGCGACGGCGACTGGCCGCGGTTTGCCGCCGGCTCCGGCGCGGACCTCGATCCCGTCGCGGCCGCCCGGAGCGCGCTCGCGGAGGCGCTGCAGAACTGGACGGAGTTGCGCGAGATGGGTCCGGAGCGTGCCGCGGACGAGGGTGCCGCGATCGGCTATCACGCCGACCTCCCGGATGCCACCCGGGAGTTCTTCGATCCAGACGCCTCCGTCCCGATCGCGGGTCTCGGCGATCCGGACCTGCCGGGAGCGGACGCGCTCGACGCGGTGCTCGACCGGCTTGGGGAGGTCGGCCTCGACGCCTATGCCGCCCGGACGACGACTCGGGACCTCGCGGTGCTCGGGTTCGAGGCGGTTCGCGTCCTCGTCCCCGACGCCCAGCCGCTTTTCACCCGCGAGCCGTTCTTCGGCGACCGCGCGCGGGAGGTGCCCCGATCGATGGGGTACGAGCCGACGCTCGACGCCGAGTATCATCCGTTCCCCTGACCGGCGAGACACAGGTGAGCGTCCCCGTCTAGTCCCCCCGTCCCCTATTCGACCCTCCCGCCCGTTTTTAAGTGTCCGGCGGACGCCGATCGCTCATGGACGTCAGTTCCGAGAAGGAAACCGAGGCGGTAGAGGCGGTTCCCGGTGTACATCTCACCCAGGGCGCACACGGCGAGAAGGCGAGCATTCAGCGGTTTTATATCGAGCCGGGTGCCGAGGTCCCCGAACACGACCATCCTCACGAGCAGGTCGGGACGGTGACGAGCGGCACGCTCACGTTCCTGATCGACGGCGAGGAGGTCTCGGTACACGCGGGCGACACCTTCGCGATCCCGGGCGGCGAGCCACACGCCGCGGTCAACGAGGGCGACGTTCCCGTCGAGGGGTTCGACGTCTTCACCCCGCCGCGGGTCGACCCGGATTGGGGGGAGTAGGGCGGCCCTGCGCTGGGAGTATATAATAGTCCGTAAGCACCCATCGCTTACCGCAGGTCCACGCGGACGGCCTCATCCGGGGTCGGCTCCCGCCAGCAGAACGCGCCGTCGTCGACGGTGTACGCCTCGATCCGGACGACGAGCCGAGCCCCATCAAGCGTCGCGCGCAACACCGGCCCAGTCGCCGTGACCGCGAGGTAGGGTGGGGCGGCGACGGGGGGTGCCCGAAGCGTTCCACCGGCGGCCGCGACGAGGTCCGGGAGGAGTTCGACCAACGCCTCTTTGAGCCCGGCACGTTCGAGGACGGCGTTGAGCGTCGACCTGAGCCCCCGGGAGTGTCGGGTCGCCTTCATTTCCCCGACTTCCTGGCTCGCCGGGTCGCCGTCGGCGGTCGCAGAACCGTCACCATCCGTCGTCTCGAACCCCGCC
>SL_5KL_010_SEDDRAFT_10001105_pt1 | contig 16580 bp, 18 predicted proteins | sample SodLakKL_010_SED_FD_9118 | JGI IMG/M metagenome (IMG submission 9118)
AATACGACAGCATCAATCATTTCTCAATCCTCCCTGTTGCCACCGGTTACCCAGCAAATATAAGCCCGGCCGCTTTCCTGTTCAACAACACGAGCGGCTTCACGGGCATGCCTGTAGTTTTCAGTTAATACAAATATTGTGGGGCCGCTTCCCGATAAAACGGGAATAAACCCGAATTCTTTTAGCCTTGCCTTTATATGCTGCAAGCTATCAGACCCCGGCAACATTGCAGTTTCCAGGGTATTGGTAAACCCCCGGGCAAGCCATTCCATTAAACCTTTTTTATCCCCCTGCTTGATTGCCTTTATTAATGGTTCAAGTGAAGGGTTGCCCATTTTTGTTTTATCAAAACCCTTGTAAGCGGCTGCTGTTGGCATTGTTACATTCTCCGGGACAGCAAGAACAACCCAAAAAAAGGGGAGTGGAGGCAGACTATACAGAAGTTCACCCCTTCCCTTAGCCAGCGCTGTCCCTCCATGCAGACAAAACGGAATATCGGAACCCAGCACGGCGCCGATTTCCAGTAACTCTTTCCAGCTCAGCTTCAAATCCCAGTAACGATCCAGGCCGATTAGCGCTGCCGCGGCATCAGCGCTGCCGCCGGCCAAACCGGCTTCAACTGGAATATTTTTAAATAAGGTAATTTTAACGCCCGGGAGAGCTTTACCTGCCTTCTGCTGTAGTAAAGATGCCGTCCGGTTGACAAGGTTATCAGGACCGGATAAGCGCTGATCGGTGCAAAAAAAATCACATCCTTGACTGGATGCCGGTTCAAACAGCAGGGTGTCTGAGAGTGAAACCTGCTGCATTACTGATTCCAGGTCGTGGTAGCCATCCGGGCGGCGGCCCACAACGGACAAGCCTAGATTTATTTTGGCATAAGCTTTGAGGATAAATGGCCTGCTCATCTTCAGCTCATCTTAACCAGACGTTTGTTTTCTGTAACTCCCGGAACTCTTCCTCTTTTTGCGATCGGCTTTCCTTTAATTTCCTTTAAATCCAGGGTCATATCGATAGCCGGGGCCCGGGCAATAAAACTACCCACCCCGAAAACATCAGCTCCGGCTTCAACGAGCGCTTCGATACGCTCAGGTTTCAGACCACCCGACACTACAATCTGCACATGATCGAAACCATTTTGATCAAGGCGCGCCCTTACTTCACCGACCAGGCCCGGGGTTACCCCTCCCCTTTCACCCGGGGTATCCAGGCGAACTCCGTTAAGCTGCTTTCCAAGTGCTTCTGCCACCCGCAGAGATTCTTCAGCTTCATCTTTAAAGGTATCAACCAGGATTATCCTGGGGGCATTTCCAGGAACAAATTGATCATAAGCTTTGGCCAGCTGAACCGTATCACCCACTATTAGAAAAGCAGCATGGGGTATTGTTCCCACAGGTTTTCTTCCAAGCAGTAAAGCTCCAAGAATGCAGCTGCAGGCATCCGCGCCACCAACTACTGCTGCCCGCTCCATAACCGGGGCCACTGCCGGGTGCAGGTGCCTGGCACCGTAACAAATTACCATCCGTTTGCCGGCCGCCTTTTTGCAGTTGTACGCGGCCGTAGACCAGCCGCTGGAGCTGGCCAGCATTCCTAAAAGCGGGGTTTCATAGATCCCAAAGGCACTATAAGGACCCTTGATCCTCATTACCACTTCCCGGGCAGACATCTCTTCTCCCTCGGGAAGAGCCCATATTTCCAAATCTCTCCCCTTTAACAAATGCAGGGCTTCATCGACACCCGAAATTATACCGCTTCCGGAAGAAAATATTTCTGCGGTAACCTCGGTACTGGCTAAATCCATTGATGCAAGCAAATCCCTGCTGCGCACGAAATAGATGTCGCTGGTCAGCCCTTGTTCAATTTCTGAAGCTGATGCTGAATAAAACCGATTTTCTGGGTCTATCTCTATTCCATCGATATCCTTCAATGTAATAAAATCTCTTGGCTTCATATTTTTCCTCCAGCTCAATTAGATGATAGTTACACCCAGGGTTTTCTCCATCTCTTGCAGGGCAAAGCGGTGCGCTTCCTCATCAAAACTGGCTACAGCCTTCCGGGGAACCGTAACCCGGTATCCACGCATTCGGGCTTCAGCAGCCGTATATAAAATGCAGATATTGGTAACTACTCCTACAAGCTCTATTTCTTCAATACCCTTATCGCGCAGGGTTAAGTCAAGATCAGTGCTGAAAAAAGAACTAAACCGCCTTTTTTCAATTATTCTTTCCCCTTGTTGAGGCGCTAACTCCGGATAAACCTCGTCGCCTCCGGAACCATGGACACTATGTGGAGGAAACAAGTCAAACTCGCGGTCATCTTCAAGGTGGCGGTCGCAGACATATATAACCGGGTTACCCTCTGCTCGATTTTCCTCTAACCTTGATTTAACTCCTGCGATAACTTGCTCTGCAACAGAGCCAATATATAAAGCACCTTTTGGATCGACAAAATCATTGACCATATCTACTACCAGTAAAGCTTTCAATTAACTCACCCCCGCTATACAGAGATTGACATTCATTTTGGCTATTCTACAAAAAGTAGATTTATCCTGCTTGCTGCGCCCAAGTTTAAAGCAGACAGGCTATATTTAAAAAGATACTGGTCCCTGCCGGTACCGGGCAACAAATAAAAAAACCGGACGCTAAATGATTCCGGTTTCTACAATTTTATTGCCTGTTATTTCATTTTGCCTTACTGATAAGCCAAAGTCTTTTAGCGCTTTCAAAGTAAAGCAGTTATTTCTATAAGCCCTCAATAATCAATCGACAACTTAGCCTGCAGAACGGCGCAGCTTGCCTTCATCAAAGCTGAGCTCTACGGTTTCAGTTAAAATGTCGGCATAGCTGAATGAAATTCTCTGGAAATAATTATTTTCATTCACCCTAACTATAAAAATAGAAGGGTAGAGACTTTCTAACACCCCTTCTTTTTCATAAGTTTTACGCCGGCCGCGATTAGCTTTTAACTTTATTTTTTCACCCAGGTGCGATTCAAGCTTCTTACGGATTTCAAATAGGACATCCCTAGCCACCATTTAAAACCACCTTATAAGTATTCTGAAATATATTATAGCACATTAATAGACAATAGGTCAAGAAATCTAAGTAAGTTGGTTATAAATATGAGGTCAATAAACCGTTGCAGGTCTAAAGTTACGCAAACNAAAATTGCAGTTTATCGCCAAGCTAAAAACTGCTTCCTTCAGACCCTCACTATTTTAAATTGGGGCCAGCTAATCTTCAAATGCACCCTGGTCACCCTACCTTGTGAAACGGTCGGCAACCGTAGCAGCCCCATAGGAGTACGGCTTAATAAAGGCCTGGTAACCACTGCCGATTACCATACCCACAACCTCTTTGATGATATCCCTGGTTTCACCTTTTTCGCCTACATCCAGGTGTATTTCTACGTTTAAACTGATATCGCTGTCTTCGGCGAGCTTTTCGGTAAGGCGGGTTGCCACTTCCAGGCTGAGGAAAGTTTCATAATATATTTTTTGACGCAAACTCTCCATGTAGCGGGTTTTTTGCTTGTGGTAGTAAAACCTCCCGCCCTTGCCAACACGGTGAACCACAACAGCGGTAACAAATATCACGCAATCATCCAGGAAGGAATGTGAATCGGTTCCGATAATTAACTTGTAGGACTCCTCTGGATATTCATTAGTATAATGAACCAGGTCTTCAAACAATTCCTGGAAAGATACGCGACCTTTCGATGGGCTGGTGAAATACATCGCTTTTGCGACCTTTCAGCTATTTTTACTAAAATAATTATAAGTGATCCGGGCAAGCATTGCAAACTGTTCAACGGTAAGCTCTTCGGGCCGGACGGCAGGATCAATTGAAGCTTTTTCCAAAAGGGCTGCAGCCTGGTCACGGGAATATGCACAGGTATGTTGCAAACTATTTAATATGGTTTTACGGCGCTGCCTGAAAACACCCTGAACCAATTCCCATAACAAAGGTTCTTCCGCGGCAGAAAGCATTCTGTTCCGCGGGCGCAGCTCTATAACCGCAGAACCCACCTTGGGACTGGGCCAGAATACATTTTTAGAAACCTGAAACAATATCTTGCCTTCTGTATAATAATGACAGAGAACAGAGAGGGAACCATAATCATTATCCCCGGGGCCTGCAACCAGGCGCATGGCCACTTCCTTCTGGAGCATCAGTATAGCCCTGTTAAAGGGAAAACCCTCCTTAAACAGGGCAAACATAAATGGCCCCGAAATATTGTACGGCAGGTTGGAAACTAGCTTATGACTTTGGGCAGAATTAAAGCTGCCGGTTATATCCCGCCATCTCACTTTCAGAACATCTTTATGGTAAATATCTATTTCCGGCTTTTGGGGTAATATATCCTTTAGAAGCCTGACCAGGCCGCTGTCTACTTCAAAAACTGTGAGCTTAACTCCCGGTTTAGCCAGTGTTAGAGTTAATGCCCCCGCGCCGGCACCAACTTCAACAACATAATCTCCGGGGGCTACTTCCAGCGCCTCCACTATTTTACGCACTATATTGCCGTCAACCAAAAAATTCTGCCCCAGCTGCCTGGCAGGTTTTAAACCATACTGCTCAAAAAGCTTAACAAGCTCCCTGGGTGAAGTTACATTTGGANTCTCTGCCAAGATCACATTCCCCTACTCTGTGCCAAACACCAACCCCCATTTGTTGTCAGGGGGACGGGGTTGTTGACAACTTTTTTGCCTAAAGCCCACAATTGTTGTCAGGGGGACGGGGTTGTTGACAACTTTACAGGTTACACAATCTCATTAAAATAATCGCACCATTGACCTATAGCCATTCAACCTATAAGAACAACATCATTTTTAGTTTTGCTGCAAATAAGAAGAAAATGCTAAATAATTCAAGTATGGCAGCCATTTACAGCACATTATAGACCTTAAGCAGTTACCTCTTCTGCAAGTACACCAATCCTTTAACTGCAAAAAATGATGCTGAGAATAAAAAGTTGTCAACAACCCCGTCCCCCTGACAACTTTTTTTGGTGTTGACACCTGTAATTAAAACCGCTTTCATTTTAGCCTCCCGGTAACGTGGAGTCAAATTAATACCAGTCGCAAAAATATAATGACAAAATGATAGTTATGGCTTATAATATATTTAACAACAGGAATAATTCAACACTTTAAGCATCTAGGGAAAGGGGGTTAAAGCAGTATAAAGAGGACGGGATAACTTTGTCAGCTTAAGATAAAAATATTTTAAGGAGGCTTTTTGCAAATGGCAGACTTTAAAGAAATTATGGATAACCTTAACAAGAAAATTGAGGAAGCGGATCCCTCGAAAATGAAAGGGGTCAGCGCAGTTTACCAATTCGATCTTTCCGGTGACAATGGAGGCATCTTCCATGTAACCGTTGATGACGGGAAGCCAGCTGTGGTTGAGTCAGAACACGATAATCCCAATATTACAATTACCATGGCAGCAGATGACTTTAATGATCTCTTAGACGGCAAGTTAAATGCTACTTCGGCATTCATGGCCGGAAAATTAAAGGTAAAAGGTGATATGTCGCTGGCAATGAAACTGCAAAGCCTGGTCAGCTAAACCAGTTAAGAAAAATTAACACTATTATTAACCAGCGAATAAAAAGCAGTGCTCCTTTGCTAAATAGGTAGCGCTGCTTTTTTTAGAAATTTTATAAACAGGCGACTTACCTTATTTGCAGCCAGCTGCCGGTTCTAAATTCTATCAACAAGTTGATCCGAAAATAGTCGAACCGCATTGATATATACCTGCTCAGCCAGCTTCTCCAGATCCTGCCCCAGGGTAAGGGCTGCCCGTTCATAAACCAGTTTCACATAAGCAGGTTCATTTCTTTTGCCGCGGTAAGCCTGGGGGGAAAGATAGGGGGCATCTGTCTCAAAAAGCAGGCGATCCTCGGGTATATAATGCAATAAATCCCGTAAGGCATGGGATTTTGGATAAGTAAGGGGGCCGGCCAGGGATATGTAAAATCCCAGGTCTAAAAAATCTCCAGCCAGGCGGCGATCACCGGAAAAACAGTGCATCACTCCTACCCTGGAGGGTAACTCCTCTTCTTTTAAAATGCGCAGGGTTTCTTCATGGGCATCGCGGCTGTGAATGATTGCAGGCTTGTCAACCCGGCAGGCCAGGCGCAGCTGCTCCCGGAATACTTTTTCCTGGTCTTCCCTGGGAGAAAGGTTCCGGTAATAATCAAGTCCCATTTCACCAACAGCCAAAACGGTATCGCTGCCGGCCAGGCTTGCCAATTCATCCATCCAGCTGCCACCAACCTCTGCGGCACTGTGAGGATGGATACCAACCGAAGCTCCAACCTGGGGGTATTTTCTGCTCAATGCCACCGAATTTTTTGAACTGCGCTGATCAGCACCGGCATTGATTATGGCTTCCACCCCGGCCTGGCGAGCCCTGCCCAAAACCTTATCCAGGTCATTTTTAAATTTTGGAAAATCAAGGTGCGCGTGGGTATCAATTAAAACAATCACGTTAACTTACCCTGCTTCCCGGGGTTGTTTTCTGATCCACGGTTGTTAGGGTAATTTTCCCTTCAGGATCAGTTGCCGCCAAAAGCATTCCCTGTGATAGAACACCCCTTAATTTTACCGGTTTCAAGTTAGCCACGAATAGCACCGATTTTCCTGTAAGATCTTCCGGTTTGTAGTGTTCGGCCAAACCGGCGACTACCTGCCGTGTATTCTTTTCGCCCAAATTGACATCCACCTTTAATAGTTTATCCGAATTGGGCACTTTTTCTGCTGCCACAATTTCTGCTACCCGCAGGTCAACTTTTTGGAAATCTTCCAGGGTAATCAAACCTTCATGTTCTTCCTGCTCCCTGGTTTCGGTTTCTTCTGCCGGTTTATCTCCCCGCACTTCCCTCAGTTCAGCCTGCATATTAAGCCTTGGGAAGAGATCTTCGCCTCTTTTTACAACAGTGCCCGGTTTGATTCCACCCCATGTTTTGAGGCTATCCCAGCTCTGCAGCTCGGGATTGTTCTCCAGGCCCAGCTGCGGCCAGGTACTTTCCGGGGTCCTGGGCATAAACGGTTGAAGCATAACAGCAATAAAACGGATGCTTTCTATTAAATTATATATAACCGTGCCAAGACGGTCTTTTTTCTCGGGGTCTTTCGCCAAATTCCAGGGCATATTATCATCGATATAGCGGTTACTGGTGCGTACCAGTTCCCAGAGCTCGATCAAGGCATCGCTGATTTTCATCTGATCCATCTCCGCCTCGACAGCACCCGGCGCATGCAAAGCCACAGAACGAAGTTTCTCATCGGTTGATTCATCCGAGGAAACCGGTTCCGGCAGAACTCCGTCAAAATAGCGCTCGGCCATGGTTAAAGTCCTGCTGACCAGGTTACCCAGGTCATTGGCCAGGTCATTATTTATCCGGGTGATGAAAGATTCCAGGCTAAAAACTCCGTCCTGTCCAAAAGGTATTTCACGCAGCAGGAAATAGCGCAGGGCATCAGAGCTGTACCTGGCTGCCAGCAGACGCGGGTCAATGGCATTGCCCTTTGATTTGGACATTTTGCCTTCCTGGAGCATTAACCAGCCATGCCCGAAAACTGTCTTCGGCAAGGGTTCTCCCAGGGCCATCAAGAATATTGGCCAGTATATGGTATGAAAACGAAGGATATCTTTGCCGATCAACTGGACATCTGCAGGCCAGAATTCCCGGTAAAGATCATCATTTTCATCTCCATAACCAAGTGCGGTGATATAATTGCTCAGGGCGTCAAGCCAGACATAGATAACATGATCTTGATCATATGGAACCGGAATGCCCCAGTCAAAAGAAGTCCTGGAAACACAGAGGTCTTCCAACCCCGGTTTGAGGAAGTTATTGATCATCTCGTTTTTCCGAGAAGGTGGCAAAATAAACTCCGGGTGTGATTCTATATGTTCCTGAAGGCGATCGGCATAACGGGACATTCTAAAAAAGTAAGCTTCTTCGTCAATCAACTCCACTTTACGTCCGCAATCAGGACAGTTGCCTTCATCCAGCTGCCTTTCAGTCCAGTAGGCTTCACAGGGGGTACAATAGAGCCCTTCATACTTACCCTTGTAGATATCACCCTGCTCGTAAAAGTGTGTAAATATTTTAGATACCCTTTCTTTATGCCTTTGTTCAGAAGTGCGGATAAAATCATCGTAGGCTATATCAAGTTCATACCATAGCTCCTTGATCCAGTCCACGATTTCATTGACAAAATCTGCAGTTGGCTTGCCTGCCGCTTCGGCTTCCCGCTGAATCTTTTGGCCGTGCTCGTCCGTTCCGGTTAAAAACCAGACCCGGTAACCGGTTAGCCTTTTGAAGCGGGCCATCGCATCTGCGGCCACAGTGGTGTAAGAATTGCCTACATGCAGCTTATTGCTTGGATAATAAATCGGAGTAGTGATGTAAAATGTTTTCTTATCTGACAATCTTGGGCCTCCTCCGCGGATAAAAGGATCAGGATGAGGTTATTATATCAGAGCAATCAATAGTGTCAAGGTGAGTTAGCGACAGAATATATTAAATGTAATATTCTTGTAAACTTGATTATTTTGGGAAAATACACTTGACTTTCCATGGCAATTACTGGTATACTTACTGAACCATATTGGATCCATTATGTGTAAAAGGAGGAATAACTCGTGAAGTCAACGGGGATTGTCAGAAAAGTAGACGAGTTGGGTAGGGTAGTCATCCCGATAGAATTAAGAAGAACCCTGGGAATCGAAGTGAAAGACGCTCTTGAAATTTACGTTGATAACGAAAGAATAATCTTGAAGAAATATGAACCAGCCTGCCTGTTTTGTGGTAATGCCGATAATGTAAAGCATTTTGGCAACCGTATCGTCTGCCAGGAATGTGTAGACAAACTGTCAGAAGAAGCATAGATAGGAATTACGTTTCTGTAAGGGGGCACGAGCTTTCGTGCCCCCGTTGTTAAGGCATATCCACTTCTTCCAGGGGAAAGGTTTTGACGAAACCTGATTCGCTAAGCTTAACCTGCACTGACTTCTTATTCTTGTTAACCTCTTTAACTTCACCTTCACCATCAGGAGTAAAGACCGCATCACCGGGTTCTGGCATTTGATCCTGTGAATCTTCGTAGGCCCTGGCCTCATAGCGCAAGCAGCACATTAACCGTCCACAGACACCGGATATTTTAGTTGGATTAAGAGACAGGTTTTGGCCCTTGGCCATCCTGATCGAAACCGGTTCGAATTCCTCCAGGAATGTACTGCAGCAAAATGGCCTTCCACAAGGACCGATGCCTCCCTTTAACTTTGCTTCGTCACGGACTCCAATTTGTCGCAGTTCAATCCGAGTTTTGAAGATGGAAGCCAAATCTTTGACCAGCTCTCTAAAGTCCACCCTCTCATCGGAGGTAAAATAAAATATAATCTTGCTGCGGTCAAAAGTATATTCTACCTGGACTAGCTTCATATCCAGCCTGTGTTCTTTGATTTTTTGCTGGCACTTGATAAAAGCGGCCATTTCTTTTTGAATGTTTTCTTCAGTGCGGGTATAATCTGATTCCGTGGCTTTACGCAGGACTTTTTTAAGGGGTAAAACAAGCTCTTCTTCCGAAACATCACGCTCGGCAATAACAACTTCGCCAATTTCTTTACCCCGCGACGTTTCAACTATTACCTGATCTCCAGGTTGTAATTTATTATGTGAAATAGGCTCAAAATAATAGGTTTTCCCAGCCTGTTTAAAACGAACTCCCACTACCCGGGCCATTGCTTCAACCTCCTTTGCATCAATATCAGCATTTTCTCCAGCAATAATCTTCTGTTAACATTTGTAGAAGACAGTTCATAAATGGCAGAGTTAATTAAAACTATGATTTCTTCCAACACCTGAGCATTTATTTGCTTTTCATTATCCTGCTGCACCATCTCAGGATGAAAAAGTAATTTTTCTTCTTTGCATAAATTATAAATCAAACAGTCCCTGTAATAAAGGCAAAGCAGTTCCAAAAAAGGAAACAGGTCTTCTCGCTCAGACAGTGTTGCCGCATGTGACAGGACTTCATAAGCGGATTGATATTCTGAGACAAGCTTAAAAGCCAGGGAACCGGCTTCCTCCAGGCGGCTATCAAACTGTTCATCTTCGGCCAGTTCAATTGCATAACCGGGCAGCCCTCCGCTGATCCTGGCTAATAAAGAAGCTTTATCCCCGTCGAGATTTTTTACGCTTAGCAGCAGGCTTTCAATCTCTTCCATGCTTAAGGGTTGCAGGGTATAAGCCTGGCAGCGGGAAAGGATAGTATCAAAAAGCAGGCGGGGGTGTTCAGCAAGTAAAATGAAGTGCAGTCCTGCCGGGGGTTCCTCCAAAATTTTTAGCAGCGATGAAGATGCCTCCGCTGTCATTGATTCTGCCTTTTCAATCAGGCACACTTTATTATCGCCAACCAGGTAAATATCCTTTTTCAGGGAACGAATTTGGTCAATTTTTATGTTCCGCCCGTCGGGGGCGATTAGAAAAAAATCTGGGTGGTTCCCACTTTGGAACCGCCGGCATGACGCACACTGCAAGCATGCCCCACTGCTGCCTGATTCATTACAAAGCACCGCCATGGCCAGGGCCATTCCCCAGCTTGTCTTACCGCTGCCTGCCGGGCCCGTCAGCAACACTGCATGACTTAATCTACCTTCTGATAATAAAACACTTAAAGCATGGCTCAGTTCATGCTGCCCTTTTAAGTGATTAAAACTCATCCTCGTTCTCCATTTCAGGCAGGTGATTCAAATAATTGCGGAGGCACTGCCAAACAAACCTGCCCTGGGTTTCGACTTCGGCTACAGCATCTACCATAACTACCCGTTGAGGTTCTAACCTGGCAATTTCAAGGTAGCCGCAGCGGACCCGTTCATAATAGTAATAATCGTTTCTTTCCATTCTGTCGGCTGATACGCCATCGCGCCGTTGAGCCGCTTTTTCAACTGGCAGATCGAACAAAAAGGTGAGATCAGGCGATAGACCGCAGGTTACTTTATGGTTTACGGCTTTGATCCATTCAAGGTCTAAACCACGGCCATAGCCCTGGTAGGCCAGGGTGGAGTCTGTAAAGCGATCGCAAACGACAACTTTTCCCGCGTTAAGTGCGGGAATGATTTTTTGCTCTGTTACTTCCGCCCGGGCTGCCATATAAAGCAACAGTTCGGTGTGGGCCGATAAAGAATAATCGTTTTGAAGAAGAATGTGCCTGATAGCTTCTCCTGCAGGAGTTCCCCCCGGTTCCCGGATAAATGTAAAAGGGACTTCGCATTGTTCCAGATTATTTTTTAGTATTTCGGCCTGTGTAGATTTACCACAGCCGTCAATTCCTTCCAAAGTAATTAATAACCCGATCGTACTAAACACTCCTTTATTTGAGTATAAAACCGGGGTGCCTGCTCAGCGTCCAGCAGCTGATCTGTAACAAACCGGGAGGATGAAGCGGCACCTCATACCGGCTTTTTCTCGGGAACACTCTGGAAAAAATTAATTATGCACACAAAGCAAAGCGGGCCTGCTGCGCCGGACTGTTTATCGAAACCCGGCCCTAATACCGGTAATACAGGGATAATTAGCCTGAACACCTGAACTGGCTGCAACTAGAAACTGTAATTGGGCGCTTCCTTGGTAATCTGCACGCCGTGCGGATGACTCTCCTTAAGCGAAGCTCCTGAGATGCGAATAAAGCGGGTCTTTTGCTGTAGTTCCTCAATCGTGGTTACTCCACAATACCCCATTCCAGCCCGTAAGCCGCCGGCCATCTGGTAAGCCATGTCACCAATCGTCCCCCTAAAGGGAACTCGCCCTTCGATACCTTCGGGAACCAGTTTTTGCTCATATTCCTGGAAATAACGGTCCCTTGAACCTTCTTTCATTGCTCCCAGCGAACCCATCCCCCTGTATACCTTATAACTGCGTCCCTGGAATATTTCAAATTCACCGGGGCTTTCTTCGGTTCCCGCCAGTAAACTGCCGATCATAACCGCAGATGCTCCGGCGGCAAGAGCCTTGGTAATATCCCCGGAAAACTTAATCCCGCCATCTGCAATTATGGGCACCTCGTATTGGCGGCCGGCCAGGGAAGACTCATAAATCGCTGTAATCTGGGGGACCCCGATTCCCGCTATCACCCGGGTGGTACAGATCGAGCCCGGCCCTACCCCAACCTTTACCGCATCGGACCCGGCCTTGATTAGATCTCTAACTCCTTCCGAAGTAGCCACATTGCCTCCCATAATATCAATGTCCGGATGTAAACGCTTGATCTCTTTGACTGTATCGATAACCGGCTGAGAATGCCCGTGCGCAGAATCAACTACAATCAGATCAACCCCGGCATGCACAAGCGCTTCCGCCCTGATAATCGCATCCCGCCCTACACCGACGGCAGCGGCGGCCAAAAGCCGGCCATTGGGATCTTTTGAAGCCCGGGGGTACTGGATAGTTTTTTCAATATCCTTGATCGTAATAAGACCTTTTAATTGAAACTGATCATCAACAATGGGCAGTTTTTCAATTTTATGTTTACGCAAAGTTTCCTGGGCTTCCTGCAGGGTGGTGCCTTCAGGAGCAGTAACCAGCTGCTCGCTGGTCATTACTTCACCAATTGGACGGGTATAGTCTTCCTCGAAACGCAAATCGCGGTTGGTTAAAATTCCCACCAACTTGCCGCCAACAGTGATAGGCACTCCGGAAATGCGATAGCGTTCCATTAAGGCTGCAGCATCGCTGAGGATATTATCCGGGGCCAGTTGAAAAGGGTTGGTAATAACCCCGTGTTCGGAACGCTTTACTTTATCCACTTCTTCAGCCTGCTTTTCAGCGGTCATGTTGCGATGAATAACACCGATGCCGCCCTCACGGGCGATCCCGATAGCCATCCTTGCTTCGGTTACAGTATCCATACTGGCAGATAATAACGGGAGATTAAGGTTAATCTTCCTGGTAAGCCTGGTTGTAATATCAACATCGCGCGGCTGCACTTCCGAGCGGGCCGGCACCAACAAAACATCGTCAAAAGTAAGACCTTCCCATGCAAATCGATCAGACTGCAAAGCATTCTCCTCCCGCAATTTAGCAGTGGTAATTGAAGTTATCATAACAAACCCCCTTCAGAGTGTCAACACTGTCAACCGCCTAAAAAAAGGCTAAAAGTTAGCATTTCCTGCACTTCAAAGCAGGATAAACAGCTCGCAAAAACGAAACAATTATTGTGATTGTTTAGCCGGGCTGCTTTTGGACTGGTGACGGCTCATCGCAGACAATGGTGACGACTCAGCTGCAGGCTTTTGCTTTGGTTACACTTAAACACTCGCTATCCATGGCTCAGGCCTCCATGCCAGAACCTTTGCTTCAATGAGCATAGCAACCGCTTTGCCTGCAATGTCTTCAGTCCAAAAGCAGGACGGCTGAAAAGTAATTAATAATTGATGAAAAAGGGAGGATGATTTGAAATATGCCATATCTAGAAATTGATCGATACCGCAGCTATTATGCCGGAGACCTTTCCAAAGGAGGAACCCCGATAGTATTTTGCCACGGCTCGGGAGGAGGGCATCATCACTGGATTTACCAGTTAAAAAAGCTGCCCGAGACAATAAATCCAATCGCCGTTGATTTACCGGGCCACGGCCGTTCGGAGGGCTCTCCGGAAAACAATATCGGCAACTACCGTGACTGGCTGCATAAATTCAGCAAAGCGGCAGGACTGGAGAAATTTGTGGTCGCCGGCCACTCCATGGGTGGAGCAATAGCCATGGCTTATGCCCTTAAATACCCGGAGCAAACCATTGGCCTGATACTGGTGGGCAGCGGCGCCAAGTTAAGGGTGTTACCCGCTTTTTTAGAAGAGCTTCGGCAGGGCAGTGTTCCTACCGATCTGCCTGATTACCTGTATTCTTCGGGCTCTGCGGATGAATTAATTAAACGGGGCCGGGAAGAAGTGGAAAATACCGACCCTTCCATCTATTTGGCTGATTTAAGCGCCTGCGATCATTTTGATATAAGAGAAGAACTGCCAAAGATCAAACAACCGGCACAGGTTATTTGCGGGGATGAAGACCGGTTGACCCCGGTTAAATACAGCCAATACCTTAAAGATAATCTAAGCCGGGGAAGACTTGAGGTTATCGAGGGCGCCGGGCATATGGTTATGTTAGAAAAGCCGGAAGAAGTAAATCAGGCCATAGCTAAATTTATCGAGGAGGCTTTTTAGATGAATAAAAAAAGCAGCTACATGAACCTTGATGTTACCCTGAAAGAAGCTGTAGACAATTTTTCTACTCTTGACCACGAAGAGGTAGCATCTAATGCCGGGGTTGAAATAAACCGGGAAGAGCAGTCGTTTATCATGCCCTTTCTCGATCAAACTTTCAGGGTAAAGTATCCTGCCGGAGATATTATTGGTGAAGACGGCAATCCCGCTTCGCAGTATCTTGCTATTATCATGCTCCACTACCTGACAACAGCTGACGGGACTCCTTTAACCGGCAAATGGATCGACTACCGCCACTTACCGGGCGGACATATTTACGTGGAACCTTTCAAGAAAAGAGCGGTTACTCCTTTCTTAAAAACATTCGGCGAGCATCCGGAAAAGTTCCGGGAAGCAGCTGAAGCCCTTGGCGGGTATTCCCTGTCTATGAGCGGAATCAGGATGGTAGTCCCGGTTATGCCCATGGTTCCTCTTTGTTTTGTCCTCTGGCCCGGTGATGAAGAAATATCTTCTTCGGCGAATGTCCTGTTTGATGAGTCTGCACCCTCTTACCTGCCTACAGAAGATTACGCTCATTTACCGGCAATTGTTAACGGGGCGATGAAAGCTAAAGCAGGTTTTAAGAAAAAGTGAATTCCTCCAAAAAGGAATTCACCAGGCAATTGTTTTACATTTCCCTCCGCCCGTTAATGGCCCGGCTCAGGGTTAATTCATCGGCATATTCTATATCGCCGCCCACAGGGAGACCGAAGGCTATTCGGGTTACCCTGACCGGTAGAGGGCTTATTAGTTTTGCCACATAACTGGCCGTTGCATCCCCCTCAACATTGGGGTTGGTCGCAATAATCGCTTCCTTGACATCCTGCTGCTCAAGGCGTTGGACCAGTTGATCAAGTCTTAACTCTCCCGGTCCGATCCCGTCAAGCGGAGAAAGGGCCCCGTGCAAAACATGGTATAGACCCCTGTACTGACCTGTCCGTTCAAGCACCAGTACATCTTTCGGTTCCTGAACAATACAGATCAAGGCATGGTCACGCTTTGAATCGCTGCAATACGGGCACTTTTCTTCCTCGGCCAGGCTGCCGCAAGTGGAGCAATAAGTCAGCTTATCCTTAGCCTCCACCATGGCTCTGGCGATGGCAACAACCTCTTCTCGTGAACAGTCAAGCAGGTAAAAAGCCAACCTTTGTGCCATCTTTGGCCCTATACCCGGGAAACGGCGAAACACCTCGATCAGCTTATATAATGCGTTCGGATATACCATCGCCCCTGTAAATAGCCTCCTTGTTTATCGATTACTGGTTTATCGATTTCTGCTTAAATGTTGCCCGGTAACCTTTAAAACATTCCCGGGGGCAAGTTCATTCCACCGGTTATTTTTTGCATTTCCGAGGCGACCATATCGTCAACCTTTTGAAATGCTTCATTTACAGCGGCAACAATCATATCTTCAAGCATTTCTTTATTATCTTCCCCCAGTGCTTCCGGGTCGATATTCAAAGAAACTAAATTTTTCTGCCCGTCGGCAACCACCCGGACTGCTCCACCGCCGCTGGAGCTTTCCACAGTTTTCGATGCTAATTCTTCCTGCATCCGGCTCATTTCGGCCTGGGCCTTCTGCAACTGTTTCATCATTTTTGACATTCCACCATTCGGCATCTATAATCCTCCTTCCAGAAATAATTAAGCGTTACTCGGGATCAACGAACTCTCCTTCAAAAATTTCCAGTGCATCTTCTGCACCGGGAGCTGCTTTCCCTTTTTCATTGTTTTCCCTGCCAGCTTCTTTTCTTTCAGCCTCTTCAGCATATTTAACTTCAGGAGTTTCTTCAGGTTCCTGCTGAGCTGAACCAGTGCAGTTTATATCATCTTCCCTAAATTCAGCTTCTCTTTCAACCTCTTTAGTACCGCTCTCCTCGTAATAGCCAGGAAAATCCGGTGGGGAGCTACCTTGCAATCCTGAGGCACCTTCAATGATTTCAGCCTTTATTCTAACCGGCATCCGGCAAAAAGCAGATAAGACTTCTTCAACAAGTTTCCGGTGGCTATCTTCCATCAGCCTCATTTGATGTATAGCATATTCAGCTTTATAACTCAAACATATTAGTTCTCCGCGAAAATCTTCCACTTCGGCCGGCTCCAACCAGGCTGCCGTACTTTTTTGTTTTTTCTTCAGCTGTTCGAGAATTTTGGGCCAGGCTGCCTTAATTTTTTTTAATTTGCTTTCCGCATTTTCAGTTTCTTTATTAAATTCTTCTTCGGAGATAGACTCTTTAAAACTACTATCAACCGCTTTAGCAGCGGCTGTTTTTTCTTTTGCTTCCGCTCCCTTATTTTCACTCGC
>SL_5KL_010_SEDDRAFT_10001106_pt1 | contig 16568 bp, 13 predicted proteins | sample SodLakKL_010_SED_FD_9118 | JGI IMG/M metagenome (IMG submission 9118)
CATCAAAACCGGCCTGCTCCACCAGTTTTCCGGTTATTAATTCCCCGATAAATCCCACCAGGCGGAAAAGCTTTTCCCTATCACCGAAAATTTCCTGCTCTGTTCCGGCCAGAATTAAATAGCCCATTATTTTCTCTTCCACCAGGAGGGGGGCAATTAAAACGGGTTCCCGCAGGCACCCCTCCTGATCCGGACATAAATAGCAGGGATTTTCCCTGCCGGGTTCTTTAAGTAAGAGGGGTTCATCGGCACCTGCAACCTTTTCCAGGAGTTCAGGACAGAGGGGCAGGAGGGAATTTCCTTCCCGTTCTGTCCCCGCCACCGGCTGCCCTTCCTGATCCAAAAGCAGGGCTTCTAAATTGAAAAAGGACCCAAAGGTATTCAATATATTGCTGCAGCTATCCTGGATCTTTGTAAATTCAGTCATGGGAGTCCTTAACTCCTTCCTTCCTCTCTCCTCTCTATTTATTCGGCAGCTCCTGTCTTTAATCCTCTTAACTCCCTCCAGTTGCTTTTTCCGGAGAACCTTAATCCCAGAGCAGCTCTTCCAGGCCTTCCGGATCGATAATCTGTACCCCCTGTTGATCGAACTGGATCAGGCCCTGCTGCTGCAGTCGGCTTAATTCCCGGGACAGGGAAGGCCGGGGCACATTAAAAAAGTCGGCCAGTTCACTGCGAGAAAACTCCCAGGCCAGGGCCGGACCTCCTTTTTTTTCGGCCTGACCCAGGAGATAATAGGCCAGCTTCTGGCGGATGGTGCCCAGGGATAAAAGTTCAATTTTTTCCGAGAGTAAAAGGACCCGCCGGGAGATGCTCTCCATGTAGCGCAGCATAATATCCTGATCCCGGTGAAAGAGGTGCAGTAGATCCTGGCGGGGTAAAAATAGGAGGACGGATTCCTCCCGGGCTATCAGGTCTGCCGGGTACCGGGACCTTCCGGAAAAAAGAACACTCTCCCCCAGGACCTGGCCCGGCCCAAAACTGGCCAGGGTCACCGTCCGACCGGTGGAAAAATTTTTTTTCACCGCCACCTGGCCCTGCAGTATTATGCCCAGAAAAAGGGCTTCATCGGCCTGGGATTGAATAATGGCCCCTGCCGAATAAGAGCGGAGCAGGGGGTTTTTATCTTCCAGTAATTTTTCCAGCTCCTCCGGCGTTTTATCCCGGAAAATATGGCAATTGTCGGTCAAAAATTTAATATATTCCATAGGACCCTCCGTAACATTTGTTACCGCATTATTCCTATCGACCTACTATACTTTATAAAGAATATTCAGGGAGGTGTTCAAAATCAAAGAGTTCAGGAATATTATTTCCATAGACGAGGAGAAGTGTGATGGCTGCGGCCTCTGTGCCGATGCCTGTCACGAAGGAGCGATAGAAATAGTGGACGGCAAAGCCCGTTTGATCAGTGAAGCATACTGTGATGGCCTGGGCGATTGCCTCCCGGCCTGTCCCCAGGACGCCATCAAAATCGACAAAAGGGAAGCGGAACCTTTTGATCAGGAAGCAGTACAGGCCCGGATTAAAGAGGGCTGTCCGTCAGGAAACACCTGCAGTTCAGGACCGGAAAAAATCCCCGCCGGGCCGGCCCTTAAACAGTGGCCCATTCAAATTCACCTGCTGCCCCCCTTTGCGGATTTTTTCCAGGGAGCCAGCCTGTTAATTGCCGCCGACTGCACTGCTTTTGCTGCACCGGGCCTGCAGCAGGAATTGAGGGAAGACCGGGTTACCCTCATCGGCTGCCCCAAGCTGGATAACCGGGAGGCCTACCTGGAGAAATTAACTGCCATTTTTCAACACAATGATATCCGCCACATTCGCATTGTGCGGATGGTAGTGCCCTGTTGTAGTGGAATTTCTGGACTGGTTGAAGCGGCCCTGAAGAGGGCCGGTAAGGACATTCCCCGGGAAATCATTATCCTGGGGATCGATGGACAGATTCAGGAAAAGAAAGGAGCATGATCATGGAAAAAATGTTCTGTTTTCAGTGTCAGGAAGCAGCGAAAGGCAAAGGCTGCACCGCCCGCGGTGTTTGCGGCAAGCCCCCGGAAGTGGCCGGTTTACAGGATCTCACCCTCTACTTAGCCCGGGGCCTGGCCCTCTACTGCACCGAGGCCCGGCGTCTTAATCTGGATCCCGCTCCCTCCCCGGAATTTATCGCCGAAAGCCTCTTCGCCACCATTACCAATGCCAGTTTTTCCGAAGGAGATTTCCAGGAGAGGATAAAGCGGGCCGTGCAGTTACGGGAGGAATTGAAAGAAAAAATTGTCAGCTCCGGTCTGGATTATGAACTGCCCACCCATCCCGCAGCGACCTGGACTCCCACCGGGGAGGAAGAATATCAGGACCTGATCAGTGAAGTTGGAGTCCTGCGCACAGAAAACCCCGATATCCGTTCCCTGCGCGAGCTTTTGACCTACGGGCTCAAGGGAATGGCCGCCTACCTGACCCATGCCCGGGTCCTGGGTTATGATGATCCCGAAATCAGTACCTTCCTGGAAAAGGCCCTGGCGGAAACCCTGGATGACAGCCTGAGCGCAGATGATTTAACCGCCCTGGTGCTCCGGTGTGGAGAAGTTGGAGCCCAGACCATGGCCCTTCTGGATCAGGCCAATACTTCCACCTACGGTCATCCGGAAATTACCTCGGTAAATATCGGGGTCGGTTCCCGACCGGGTATTTTAATCAGCGGACATGACCTGCGGGATATGGAAGAACTGCTGGAGCAAACCTCTGGCACGGGAATAGATGTCTATACCCACAGCGAAATGCTGCCCGCCCATTATTATCCCGCCTTTAAAAAATATGAGCATTTCCAGGGGAATTACGGTAATTCCTGGTGGCAGCAGAATAAAGAGTTTCAGTCCTTCAACGGCCCCATCCTGATGACCACCAACTGTATTACCCCGGTCAAGGAAGGTTACCGGGATCGGCTTTTTACCACCGGTGTGGCCCGCTATCCGGATTGTGAGCATATTGAAGCGGGACCCGATGGGAAAAAGGACTTCTCCCCCCTGATTGAAAAAGCAAAACAGTGTCCTCCCCCTACTGAAATCGAAACCGGGGAAATTGTCGGGGGTTTTGCCCATCAACAGGTTCTGGCCCTGGCCGATAAAGTGGTTGAGGCAGTTAAATCTGGAGCCATCAGGCAGTTCTTCGTTATGGCCGGCTGCGACGGCCGGATGAAAAGCAGGGAATATTACAACAGCTTTGCCCGGCAGCTGCCTGCAAACACGGTAATTCTTACGGCGGGCTGTGCCAAATACCGCTATAATAAGCTGGGCCTGGGGGATATTGGAGGCATACCCCGGGTGCTCGATGCCGGCCAGTGCAATGACTCCTACTCCCTGGTTGTTATTGCCCAGAAATTGAAAGAGGTAATGGATTTAGATGATCTCAATCAGCTACCCATTTCCTTTAACATTGCCTGGTACGAGCAGAAGGCAGTTATCGTTCTCCTGGCCCTTTTAGCCCTGGGAATTAAGAATATCAAAGTGGGGCCCACCCTGCCCGCCTTCCTGTCTCCCGGAGTAACTGGAGTTCTGCAGGAAAAGTTCGGATTGCAGGGCATCACTGATGTGGAGCAGGACCTGGAATATTTCCTGGGATAGGTAAAACGCCCGGGCCTTAACGGCTGCGGGCGTTTTCATTGTCGCTCTCCTCTGCTATTATACCTGGCTGCCCATGGTCAGGGCCATCATGGCCATGGCAGTATGCATCCGATTTTCAGCTTCATCATAGATTACCCGGCCGCGGGGATCTTCCACCACGTCCTTGGTAATTTCCTCACCATAAATGGCCGGCAGGCAATGCATTACTATACAGTCGTCCTTGGCCAGCCTTAAAAGTTCCATATTGACCTGATAGGGCAGGAAGGTCCGGCGCCGTTCTTCTTTTTCTTTTTCCTGCTCTTCTTTGCTGCCTTCGCCCATGCTTAACCAGACATCGGTATAGATTACATCCACATCTTTTACCGCTTCCTGGGGATCGTCGATCAGGTTTACGCTGCCTCCGGTTTCTGAGGCAAAACGCCGGGCATCCTCCACCGCATCCTTGCGGGGATTATATACTTCGGGGATGGCCAGGTTGATGTGCATCCCCATCTTGGAAGCAGCAAACATCAGGGTATGGGCCAGGTTATTCCCGTCCCCCACGAAGGCCATCTTTATTCCCTCCAGGCGTCCTTTCTTTTCATAAATGGTCATTAAATCGGCCAGGCCCTGGGAGGGGTGAGTAAATTCGGAAAGCCCGTTAAGTACCGGCACCCGGGCTTTTTTCGCCAGTTCTTCTACATCTTCATGCTTGAAAACCCGGGCCATAATGCCGTCCACGTAACGAGATAATACCCGGGCGATATCTTCAGTGGTCTCCCTTTTGCCCAGTTGAATGTCATTGGGACCCAGGTAAACCGCGTGTCCACCCAGATTGGTCATTCCCACCTCAAAAGCCACCCTGGTCCGCAGCGAAGGTTTCTGGAAAATCATTCCCAGGGATTTCCCCTCCAGGACCCGGTTCTCCTGGCCGCGCAGCTTTTCCATTTTTAAGGTTTCTGCCGTCTGCAAGAGCTGCCAGATCTCTTCCCGGGTTAAATCCCGCAGGGTAAGAATACTTTTACCTTTCATACTTACTGCCATTTATAACGCCTCCTTAGATTATTTATTAACTGTCCCCCACTATTATACTCAAAACAAATCCTATTTCAAAGGACAATCTTGTCCACGTAGGGCGAAGTCATGGCCCGCAGCAGGTTCCCGTAATCCACGGTAAAGCTGATATAATCGCCGATGCGCAGATCATCCGGATTATCATTGATATCCAGGATCAAATGATCACTGCTGGAGCCCAGGATATCAATTCCCTTTTCCAGGGGAGTGAGTCCATCCGGTTGAATATCCTGTTCACCCACGGCCAGTATACCCCGGCGCCTCCAGCCCCGATCTTCAGGGCTACGGGGCACCCGTCCAAAAGCATCGACTCCCACTTTGCCGATGGGTACCGAGGGCTTTACCCGGGCTTCAATCAACTCGGCCTGCAGGATAAAGGTATCGGCCCGGGTGCCGGGAAATGGCTCGGAAAGGGCAGTATCATTGCCCAGCAGAATTGTTTCCCCTACCCGGAGATGATTTATGCCGGGAGGAATACCGGTACCCAGTAAATGCAGGGAACTGCTGTTGCCGCCGGAAATATAGCATAATTCCTTGTCCAGATCCTCCTGGATGGACTGGGCCATTTCCACCAGCTGTCCCAGGTTTTCCTCAGTAGGCATGATGCCTCCATAACAGGTTAAATTGGTACCCAGACCCTGCAGATAAACGCCGGGAAGTCGGTTTATTAAACGGGCCACTTCCGGGACATCTTCCGGCCAGAGCCCCTCCCGCAAATCACCCAGATCAACCATTAACATTATACCGTGTTTTTTGCCCTGTTTCTGGGCTGCACTGCTCAGGGCTTCAATCACCTTTGGTTCCGAGTTGAGGCTGGCATCAGCCATCTGCACCACTTCCTCCACCCGGCTCAACATGGGCAGGCGCAACAGCAGCAGGGTGACATCATTGCCAAAATAGTTGCGAAGCTGGCCCAGGTTGTCCAGGCGGGAATCGGCAAAGCCATTGACCCCTCCTTCCAGCATGGCCCGGGCCACGTGAACATTGCCGCAGGTTGCCTTGGTTACCCCGGTAATACTTACTCCGCTCTCCCGGGCCAGCCCGGCAATGGCAGTGGCGTTTTCCCTGATCCGTTCGGTATGAATAATCAACCGCGGAAATGACATGTGTTACCACCTTTCTATAATAAGCTGAATCCCCTTAAACCGGGGAGCATTGCTGCCGATAAAAAGAATAAATGGGAAAAGGAGGTTTAAATTCCTTGAAATACCAGTTGGTTGTATCCGGCAGTTTTAATGTTCATCATCCCTGTAATCCCTTTAAAGTTTTTGCAGGAAGTTCCCGGGACCGCCTTATTGATTTACTGCTGCAGCTGCATCACGGCTCATCAGTCCCTTACTCCGGACCGGCCAGGGAAAAAGACCTGGAATTACTGTTACAGGCGGAATTGATTAAAAAACAGGAGGGGCAGCTGTTCCCCTCTTTTCCGGTAATTCTGAAAGAGGACCTGGAATATCTCCCCGGCCTGGCCCGGGAAATCGCCCGGGGGCTTTTTGTTCCAATCGGGGAATTATTTCCTGAAATTCAGGCCACCCTAAAACAGTTGAGTTCGCCTCCCCTCAGTTCCCGGGAAGCACTGGCCTTTATCGTCATCGGCTCCTTTATCCTGGACCGGGGACGCTGGATTATTGATCGGGAGCTGAAAAGCCTGGCTCCCCCACCGACCCGGCGTCCCGGAGGTGATTACTTTTTTCAGTTGATCGCCTCCGGAAGACCAGAACCTGGCGGTCGCTTCCGGGAGCGGGGCGAGACCCTGGGGGGCTATTTCTGTGGAGTGTTTGGAACTCAGGCCGCGGCTAAAGAAGGCCGGTGCCTGCCCTTTGCCCTGTTTCCCCTGATGAAAGCAGGGGGACCCCGTTCCGGGAAAAAACTGGGCCTGGAATTGGTCCAGATCTACCAGGACTACTATCATGGCGGGGCACAGCCCTCAGAGGAAATATGTTCTCGCCTAGAGGAGTTTCTCCTGCTCGATTCGGAGAAAAATCCCTCCATCCCCTTCTTCCCCCGGCAGGAATGGACCCTCCTGGAGGATCTCCTGCAGCGGGTGGGGCCCCGTATCGGCAGCCATTTCCGGCAGTACTACTCCTCTATATTAAACACCTTTTANCATTTACCTGCCTCCNGCTATGCTTCTTTCNTNGAATTTTTTGACTGGTTCTATTACCTTATAGTCGAAGGCTGCCTGGATCTGCTGGCAGAAAAGGGCTGGGTGACTGTTCCCCCAACCGGTTATCAACCCTATATCCTGGAAAATTTTGGTTCCACCCCTCAACCCGGTTAATTTCCTTCCAGTTTTTTTACCCTTTTATTCCGGTATCACTGTAAAGAGCAGCCCCGGGGGGGCTGCTCCTGCCCATTAATCTTTATTTATCCGCACCAGGGAAACCACCCGGTCCCCGGCGCTGAGGCGCATCAGGCGAACCCCGATGGTGTTACGGCTCAGCCGGGGCACTTCCTCTTGAACCTGCAGTCGAATCAAACGCCCCTGGCGGGTAACCACCATGACTTCATCCTCTTCCCGCACCATTTTAAAGGCCACCAGTCCATCTCGATTCTTATCCCGGAGGCGGGCGGCAATCAATCCCTTGCCTCCCCGCTTCTGGATCCGATAATCACCGACCAGGGTTCTCTTGCTGTAGCCTTCCCAGGAAACGGTAAGCACCTCTCCTTCAGGATCCACCATTTCCATGCCTACCACTTCATCCCCTGGAGCCAGGTTAATGCCCTTGACCCCCTGGGAAGAGCGGCCGATAGGCCTTAATGCTCCCGAAGGAAAACGAATGGCTTTCCCCTTCTTGCTGACCAGCATTATTTCTTCCTCCGCCGCAGAATTATAGCGGACGGCAATAAGTTCGTCGCTGGCCCGGAGCTGCAGGGCCCGCAGGGAAGTATAGCGAGATTCGTATTCCTGGAGAGAGGTCTTTTTGACCAGACCCTGCCGGGTAGCCATCAGGAGATGGGCGCCCTCCTCCTTGTAGGAGCGGATGGGAATAACCGCGCTGATATATTCTTCTTCCTTCAGGGGCAGGAGATTAATCAGGGCCAGACCCCGTCCCTGTCGCCCCGATTCTGGAATTTCATAAACCTTGATCCGGTACAGATAGCCCCGGTTGGTGAAAAATAGCAGATAATCATGGGTATTGGCCATGAAAATATCGGCAACAAAGTCCCCTTCCTTGGTATTCATACCCCGCATACCCCGTCCGCCCCGGTGCTGGGCCCGGTAGGAACTGAGGGTCATGCGGTTAATATAGCCCTGATGAGAAAGGGTTATTAAAATATTTTCGCTGGGAATAAGGTCTTCCAGGTCCAGGTCGGCTTCACCAACCACAATCCGGGTTCGGCGGTCATCATCGTATTTCTGGGCCCTTTCTCCCAGTTCGCTCTTGATAACTCCATCCACCAGGGATCGATCGGCCAGCAGGGCCCGGTAATAGGAGATTTTTTCCTGTAAGTCCTGGTACTCCTGCTCAATTTTATCCCGCTCCAGGGCAGTCAGTCGCTGCAGGCGCATGTCCAGAATGGCCTGGGCCTGCACCCTGGTCAGTCCAAAATTTTCCTCCAGGCCCGTGCGAGCGGTATCAGTGTCGGGGGATCTGCGAATGAGGGCAATTACCTCGTCCAGGTGATTGAGGGCAATTCGCAGTCCCTCCAGGACGTGGGCTCTTTCCTCCGCCTTATTGAGAAGAAAACGCGTCCGGCGGGTTATTACCTCCCGCTGATGCCCGATATATTCTTCCAGGAACTCTTTCAGATTAAGGACCCGGGGTTGATTGTCAACCAGGGCCAGCATATTTATACCAAAACTGAGCTGCAGCCGGGTATGCTTGTAGAGCTGATTCAGGGTTACCTGGGGCCGGGTTTTACGCTTCAGTTCAATAACCATCCGCATGCCGTCCCGGTCGGATTCATCCCGGAGATCCTGAATCCCCTCCAGTTTGCCGTCCCGAACCATTTCCGCAATTTTTTCAATCAATGCCGCCTTGTTGACCTGATAGGGCAGTTCGGTAACCACGATCCGGGACTTGCCCCCGCCCATTTCCTCTATTTCGGCCACCCCACGCAGGGTCACGCTGCCGTGCCCCGTTTTATAGGCCTGGCGAGCATCACTGTGCCCTATAATTATTCCCCCGGTGGGGAAATCAGGCCCGGTAACAATATCGCACAGTTCATCCACCGTGGCCTCGGGATTATCCAGGAGGAAGTTTATGGCCTGCACAATCTCCCGAATATTGTGGGGAGGTATATTGGTAGCCATTCCCACCGCTATTCCGGCTGATCCGTTTAATAACAGGTTGGGCAGTCGGGCCGGCAGGACCTCTGGCTCCTGGAGAGAATCGTCAAAATTGTCCCGGTAATTTACTGTATCCTGATCAATGTCCGCCAGCAGTTCAGTAGCCGTGGCGGCCATTCGAACCTCGGTATAGCGCATGGCCGCAGCGCTGTCACCATCCACCGAACCGAAATTTCCGTGGCCGTCAACCAGGGGGTAGCGCATAGAAAAATCCTGGGCCATGCGGACCAGGGTATCATAGACCGCAGTTTCTCCGTGGGGGTGATATTTACCCAGAACTTCTCCAACCACCCGGGCTGATTTCTTGTAGGGGCGGTTGGGAGCCAGCCCCAGATCATGCATGGCATAAAGAACCCGCCGGTGCACGGGCTTCAAACCATCCCGAACATCAGGCAGGGCCCTCCCCACAATTACCGTCATGGCATAATCCAGGTAGGCCACTTTCATTTCATCTTCAATATCCGCGGGGATTACCCGTCCCCTTTCCCCTTTTTCATCCATAACTAATTTTCACCCCTATACGTCAAGGTTGGCCACCTGATGGGCATTATTTTCAATAAATTCGCGGCGGGGAGCCACTTTATCACCCATCAGCGTATTGAAAATCCGGTCTGCTTCCATGGCGTCCTCGATATTGAGCTGTTTGATATTGCGGGTTTCGGGATTCATGGTGGTTTCCCAGAGCTGATGGGGATCCATTTCCCCGAGACCCTTATAGCGCTGGAGGGAAATCCCCTTGCGCCCGATTTCTTCCAGACCCTTTTCCAGTTCCCGTTCATCATAAAAATAGTGTTCTTTGCGCCCCTTGCTTACCTTGAACAGGGGCGGCAGGGCAATATAGACCATACCCTGCTTGATCAGGGGGCTCATATAGCGGTAGAAAAAGGTCAGGAGCAGAGTACGGATATGAGCGCCGTCCACGTCGGCATCAGTCATAATTATTACCCGCCCATAGCGGGCTTTTTCTATTTTGAAGTCATCTCCCACCCCGGTCCCAAGAGCTGTTATCAGGGCCCGGATCTCTTCATTATTTAAAATTTTGTGGAGGCGGGCCTTTTCCACGTTCAGTATTTTACCCCGCAGGGGTAGAATAGCCTGGAAATGGCGGTCCCGGCCCTGTTTGGCCGAACCTCCAGCCGAATCCCCTTCCACGATATATATTTCGGCTTCATCCACCTCTCGACTGGTACAATCAGCCAGTTTACCCGGTAAGGAGGTGTGAACCAGGGCATTTTTGCGCCGGGTAATTTCCCGGGCTTTTTTGGCTGCCTGGCGGGCCTGGGCGGCATTGATACATTTTTCCATGATTTTTTTAGCAACCGGGGGGTTTTCCTCCAGAAAGGAAATCAATTCCTCGCTGAGGATGGTATCAACAATACCTCTCATTTCCGGGTTGCCCAGCTTGGTCTTGGTCTGACCCTCAAACTGGGGCTCGGTCAGCTTGACGCTGATTATGGAGGTCAGGCCTTCCCGCACATCATCCCCGGAAAAATTGTCCTCTCCCTCTTTCAGGAAATTAAACCGCCGGGCATAATCATTGAGGGTCCGGGTCAGTCCGCTTTTAAAGCCGCTGAGATGGGAACCCCCTTCCTCGGTATTAATATTATTGGCATAGGAGAAAATGGTTTCCACGTAGCTGCTGTTATACTGGAGGGCAATATCTACCTCACAATTTTCCTTTTTCTGCTGCATGAAAAGGACCTCATGCAGAGGATCCTTGTTTTTATTCAATTCTTCTACAAAGGAAACGATCCCGCCGTCGTAGCGATAGGTTTCCGAATGGGGTTCCTCCCCCCGCTCATCGCTGAGGAGAATAGTAACTCCGGCATTCAAATAGGCCAGTTCCCGCAAACGCTGGCTCAGGGTTTTTATCTTAAAATCCAGTTCCTCAAAAATATCCGGATCGGGATAAAAAACCGTCCGGGTGCCGGTAAGGGTGGTTTCCCCGATCTCCTTTAATTCTGTAACCGGGACACCCCGTTCGTAGCGCTGAAAATATATTTTATTATTGCGGCTGACCTCTACCTCCAACCAGGCCGACAGGGCATTAACCACAGAAAGACCGACCCCATGGAGCCCGCCGCTGACCTTGTAGCCCTCCCCACCAAACTTACCACCGGCATGGAGCATGGTCATAACCACTTCCAGGGCCGGTTTATTTACCTTGGGGTGGGCCGAAACGGGTATACCCCGTCCGTTGTCAGTTACGGTTACCGAGTTGTCGGCATGAATGGTAATTTCAATTTGATCACAGTATCCAGCCAGGGCTTCGTCAATACTATTATCAACTACCTCATAAACCAGGTGATGCAGCCCCCGGGGTCCGGTGCTGCCGATATACATGCCCGGCCGGCGTCGTACCGCTTCCAGGTCTTCCAGGACCTGGATCTGTTCAGCTTCATAAATCCCGGGTCCTTTTCTTTTCTTATCCTCCATCTTTACCTCCTCAACCTTCTTTAACCGCTGCAAATTTTAATTTATTAAGCCTCTTTTCCAGGGTTCCTGCAGATATCAGCGACAGATAAATGTTTTCCGGGGTTATTATAAAACTCTGGGTTTCTCCCTGGGAAACATCAATAATCTGACCCTCTTCCTCCTTTTTCTCCAGGAAATTGCGGGTCTCTTCGCTGTTCTCCAGGCATTCTATCTGCCCGATAAAAACGATCTCCTTCCAGGAAACCATGTGTCCTTTGCCCAGGTGAAGGTACACTTTAGTTCCTCCCTTCCCACCGTTTTATTTTTCCCTGTTCTACCGTAAAATAGAAGCAGTCTTTATCCAGTCCCTGCCAGTTATTATCGGTGGTGGTAATTATCGTTTGTTGATCACTGCCCATTAACTGCAGCAGGGCCTGCTGCCTGTTTCCATCCAGTTCACTGAATACATCGTCCAGGAGCAGAACCGGTTTTTCTCCCCTTCGGGAATCCATTAATTTCAGTTCCGCGATTTTGAGGGCCAGAACGGCGGTACGCTGCTGCCCCTGGGACCCAAAAATTTTCAGGTCCCTGCCTTCCAGTTCCAAACATATATCATCCCGGTGGGGACCGCTGAGGGTAAAACCCCTCCTGATTTCTTCATCCCGCCGCCGCTGCCAGGCAGAAAGAAAACCCCGCTTCCAGTCCTCCCCGCTGCTTTTTAAATCCAGGGGCAGCCGGGAATCATATTTAATCTCCAGCCTGCTTTCCTCTCCAGAAATGGAACGATAATGCTCGCTTAAAAGGGGGCCTATCTCCCTTAAAAACCACAGGCGTCGGGTGATCAGCTCGGCACCGACTGCAGCCAGCTGCTCATCCCAGGGCTCCAGATCGGCAGGATTACCCTTTTTTTCGGCAATAGCTTTTAACAGGTTGTTCCGCTGCTGCAAAGTTGAACGGTAGCGCTGCAGATAATCATAATAAAGGGGCTGGAGAAGAGAAATTTCCCGATTTAAAAACTGGCGCCTGATCTGGGGCCCACCCTTGATTAACTGCAGATCCTCCGGTCCAAAGAATATTATCAGGAGCCTTCCCAGTAGATCCCGGATTCTTTCCAGGGGATTATCATTGAGCCTTATTCTCTTCTGACCCTGGCTGTAGCCTACCGACAGGGAAAAGTTATCCTCCCTGCTATTTACTTCACCCTGAACATAATAATAATTATTATTCCAGGCTACCATTTCCCCCTCGGCAGCCGAACGAGGTGAACTGGCAGCAGCCAGGATATATATAGCCTCCAGGAAGTTGGTCTTACCCTGGGCATTTTTCCCCAGTATAATATTGATTCCCGGATGTAAATATATCTCTTCTCGATTGAGATTTCTAAAATTATCGGTATAGACCCGGTTTAGGTGCAATTTTATCCATCCCCGGTTATCAGGAATAGCTGTTCTCCTGCAATCTCAACTTTATCTCCAGGAAATAGCTTTTTTGCGGGAACCACTATAACTTCTCCATTAACTCTGACTTTACCTTCCCGAATAAAATTTTTGGCTTCCCCTCCGGTTGCAGCAACTTCGGCCCATTTTAAAAACTGGCTGAGGTTAATGCTGGAAGTTTCAATTTTAATTTCCCGCATAATTTCAACTCTAATTCTGCACCGGCATAATGACGTAGGTATAGGTCAGATCATCAATACTGCGGAAAACACAGGCTGAACTCTCATCCTGTAGATTGATGGTTACGGTATCCTCCCGTAAAACCTTGAGAACATCCAGGAGATAGTCGGCGGTAAAGGAAACCGTTAATTCGGGCCCTTCCTTTTCCAGGAGAACTTCTTCATAGGCCTGGCCGATTTCCGAATCCCGGGTGGTGATAATTAACTGTCTTTCGGTAAATTCAAAGTCAACGGTGTTGGAATCCTCCCGGGCAATTAAAGAAGCCCGCCTGACTGCCTGCATAAGTTCGGCCCGGTTAATATTGCAGGTGGTGTTAAAACTGGAGGGAATTACTTCCCTGTAATTGGGAAATTGCCCTTCTTTGAGCCTGGAGGTGATGGTAATGGGCGGAAAAGAAAAGAGAAGATGATTGCCCTTAAGGGTCAGCTGAACCTCCTCCTCTTCTTCTTTGGGGTCCAGGAGACGGCTCAGTTCCTGCAGGGTTTTAAGGGGAATAATTACTTCTGTTTCTTCGGGGGCCTCATTGCCGGGGAAATCCATTTCCCGATAGGCCAATCTATAAGTATTGGTGGCAGCCAGTTCCATTTTTTGAGGATTTATGCTCAACTGGGCTCCATGGAGAAAAGGCTGATTTTCATCGGTGGAGGCTGCAAATTTTACCTCGTCAATCAGGGTTTTCAGGTGGCCCTGGCTCAGAGAAAAATTGAGGCCCTCCTCTACCTGGGGCAGGCTGGGAAAATCTTCTGGCGGGAAGCCCCGGATATTATAAGTGGAGCCGGCACATTTAATTTCCACAACGTTTTCATCTTTTTCCGTCAGGCTGACTTTTTCAGCGGGTAATTCCCGGACAATATTACCCAGGTGCTGGGCAGGGATAACCACACAACCGGTTTCTTTAATGTCTCCTTCGGCAAAACTGGCAATTCCTATGCTCAGATCAGTTGCCGCAAAATTAATCCGGTCCTCTGTTGCTTCGATTCTGATGCCGGTTAAGACGGCCATGGTGCTCTGAGATGAAACGGCCCGCTGCACTTCCTGGATGACCCGGGACAGGTCCTTTTGTTGAATGGAAAAATTCAAGTTTCTTCCTCCTTTGTCGTGGCGATTCGGGGACCGCCCAATTTTTATTAAATAATTAATGTGAATCAGTAGTAGTCCAAGTAGTAGGGGGTGTTAGAGGTGGGGATAAGCACAAAAAAAACTGAGGGGGCACAGGTTGAGCCTGTCCAAAAGTATGGGGAAAAAAAGAGAAAAATATCCACACAATTAATTATTTTTCCTTGAGTTTGTCCTGTAGTTTGGTCAGTGAAGCCCGTAGAGAAGCGTCTTTTTCCAGCCGATCGACAATTTTAGAACAGGCGTGGATAACTGTAGTGTGATCCCGACCACCGAAAGATTGTCCAATCTGGGGTAGGGAGGCATCGGTTAATTCCCGGCACAGGTACATGGCTATCTGCCGGGGAAAAGCGATGTTCTGGGTTCTTTTTTTGGAAACCATGTCCTGGGGGCGCAGAGAAAAGAAACGAGCCACTCCCTCTTGAATATCTTCAATGGACAGGGGCCGGGGTTGAGCCAGGGCCAGTATATCCTGGAGAGCTTCCTTGGCCATTTCCACGGTGATGGGAACATTCTGCATGGAGGAATAGGCCTTAATCCTGGTCAGGGCCCCCTCCAGTTCCCGGATATTGGATTGGATTTGATTGGCGATAAAAACAATTACTTCATTGGGAACAGTTATCCGTTCCAGGCTGGCTTTTTTCCTCAGGATGGCGATCCGGGTTTCCAGGTCCGGTTTCTGAATATCAGTGATAAGGCCCCATTCAAAACGGGAACGGAGCCGTTCTTCCAGGGTGGGAATATCCCGGGGAGGGCGATCACTGGAGATAACCAGCTGGCGAGTGGCTTCATGGAGAGCGTTGAAGGTGTGGAAAAATTCCTCCTGGGTTCTTTCTTTGCCCGCCAGAAACTGAATATCATCCACCAGCAGGATATCAATATTGCGGTATTTGTTGCGAAAATCAACGGTTTTATCATCCCGGATGGAATTGATCAGTTCATTGGTAAAGGTTTCTGAAGAAACATAAACAACTTTGAGATCAGGATTCTGACGCAGGGTATAATGGCCGATGGCCTGCATCAGGTGGGTTTTGCCCAGCCCCACATCTCCGTACACAAAAAGAGGGTTGTAGGCCCGGGCGGGAGCTTCAGCCACCGCCAGGGAGGCGGCGTGGGCAAAACGATTGCTGTCCCCTACCACAAAAGTTTCAAAGGAATACTTGGGATTGAGAAAAGAAGCGCCGGAATTGCTGTGGGGTCCTTCCGGGTGCAGATCCCGATAGGGCTGGGGTACATTATCCTCCAGGGGTGAATTATGAATGGTGAACCGGACCTGCAGTTGGGAACTGGTAATGGTCTGCAGAATATCCTCGATAAGTTCGGAATAGCGGCTTTCCAGCCAGTCCCGGGCAAATTCGTTGGGAACTTCGATAAAAAGGTAATTATCCTTGAGATCAACGGGCCGGGTTGATTTGAGCCAGGTTTCAAAGGAAGGCTGGCTGAGCTGTTCTTTGATCTTTTCCAGGGTTTGATCCCAGACTTTCTCCATGGAAAAATTTTTGGACATATGTATTCTCCTTTGCCAGATTATCCACAACTTATTAACAGGGCTGTGAAGAAAAATGAGATGATCCACTGCCGGTGGAGATTGCAAAACTGTGGATTATTTTTTCAATAAAATAAAACCTGAAAACGCTTTAATGATGAGGGTTTTTGTGAATTGAAAAAAGTTGCAGGCATTTAAGCCCCGAATAATCCACACTTTATCCACAACCAGACTGATGATCATCAAATTGAAAATGGAAATTATTATTCACATTTTTATCAACAACAAAAGGACCAGGTTTGATCAGGCCCTTTAAGAAAAATTTCCAGAAAAAAAATCCAGGAGAAAACAAGGGTCTTATATTTTTTCGCTACCCACAGCAAAAACCCTTCCCGGAAAAAATGGTTTAATAATCAATCCCTGGGGGGAAGTTTCTTGACGTGTGGTCGTAAATAACCTATAATCTTTATAGAATAATTTAAAAAGATTTTTTCGTAATTTTAAGTTACGATAAAAAATCAACTGCGGTCAACCCTATTTTTTTTTTGAGGATGAAAGTTAATGGCTCTGCCCCGGCAGGAAAGGTTGCGGGAGAGGGGGAAATTCACCCTATTATTTAAAAAAGGAAAATCCCTCGCCGATCGAAATCTGGTTCTTTATTATTATCCTGCAGAACCTGGTACAAGAGAGGCGGGCTTTTCTGTTGGGAAAAAACTGGGCAAAGCGGTAATCCGCAACCGGATCCGCCGCCGGATGAAGGAGGCCTACCGGATGCTGATGCCTGAAGTTGCCGATGGCTACCTCCTCCTCTTTATCGGGCGGAGACCCATTCTACAGGCTGACTTTAAAGAGATTTTAAACAGCGAAAAAAAACTTTTAAAGAAGGCCAATCTCTGGAAGGGAGATGGGAAAAG